>Ga0172372_10013096_pt1 | contig 10315 bp, 8 predicted proteins | sample LakKiv5m_2_FD_114544 | JGI IMG/M metagenome (GOLD analysis project Ga0172372, IMG submission 114544) | Freshwater microbial communities from Kabuno Bay, South-Kivu, Congo - kab_092012_9.5m | ecosystem: Environmental > Aquatic > Freshwater > Lake | place: Democratic Republic of the Congo... | reverse complement strand
ATAGAGCCGTCGTAGACTACGACGTTGATAGGACGGGTGTGGAAGCGTGGTAACACGTTAAGCTTACCGTTACTAATAGCTCAATTGGCTTGATTTATGCACTGAAAAAATTTTTAGATACAAGTTAACATGTTAAATTAAACTATTTATTCATTATAAAATTTTAAATCTTTTCAAATTTTAACTACCAAGTTAATCTTAAATATTTAAATAATGAAAAAAAATTCTTTGCTTCAAAAACTTGAGTTTGAGGCCATATCAATTATTAGAGACAGTTATTCGAAATCATTAAATCCAGTAATGATGTATTCTTAAATATGTAAAAAAGAAATTATTACAAGGATATACTTTTGTATCACTTGCAAAAAAATTAAAAATAAAATTATTAAAAAATTATTAATTTATGATTATATTTTTTGAAGAAGGAAAATTAGGAAATCAATTGTTTCAATATTGTGGTCTTAAAAAATATTTTCCTAATGATAATTTAATCTTTTTTGGATGTAAGGATTTAAAAGAATTATTTAGTGGCGTTTTTGTAAATTTTTTTTTAGCTAATAAATATAATGTTATTTATTCAAAATATGATAAATCAAAGTCTCCAGCTTCATTCGAAAAATTTACATTTAAGTTATTAAAAAAAACAATATTTTTTTTAGTGAGGATCAAAGTTCTTGGAAAGATTACTCACTCAGACAGTAATAAATTTAATCTCATTATTAGTCGGGGTTTTTTTTCAAAACTCAACGTCGCATACTCAATTTTTTTTCAGCATAGCGACTGTATTAATAATGTTACTGCTTATCCTATATTGAAAAAAAAATTATTAAAACAGGCGAAAAATTGGTTAAAAAAAAAAAATATTATTTTACATAAAGAACGACTTGTATTTGTTCATATTCGAAGAAATGATTATCTCTTTTGGCCATCCTCTAAATTTCCAGCATCTTTAGAGCTTACTTGGTACAAAAGAGCGATGTTAAAAGTTAGTAAAAAAATATATAAACCAATATTCGTAATAATGAGTGATGATTTATTATATATTCAAAAAGAATTTAAAGAGTCAGATTCATTAATTATTTCAAACAATAAACCTGCTGTCGATCTTGCAATAATGCAGATGTGTTCTCATGGAATTTTATCACCAAGTACCTTTGCTTGGTGGGGCGGATTCTTTTCAAGATCAAAAAAAATAGATAAAAATAATTTATATTTTATTGCTCCTAAATTTTGGGTTGGTCATAGGATTAAAAAATGGTTACCTAAAAATTTTTATACAAACTGGATTAGTTATTTAAAATAATGAATTATTTGAATTCACTTACTAAAACTCCGCCGCTGAATACTGCTTTACTTTTTATTGTATTTAATAGGCCCAATACAACAGCTGTAGTGTTTAATGAAATAAGAAAAGCAAGACCAACACGATTATATATAGCTTCAGATGGTCCTCGAGCGCACTATATAGACGAATTGCAAAAAATAAATCATGTAAGAAAGATTGTGAAAAATATTGATTGGAAATGTGAAGTGAAAACTTTATTTTCAGAAAAAAATCTTGGTTGTAAAGTGGCGTGTAGCAGGGCCATTGATTGGTTTTTTGAAAAAGAAGAAGAAGGAATAATTCTCGAGGATGATTGTTTGCCACATCCAGATTTTTTCTATTTTTGTGAAATTTTGTTAAATCATTATAAATTCGAAAAAAAAATTTTTCAAATAACAGGCAGTAATTTTCAGAATAATATCAAAAGAGGAAAAGCATCGTATTATTTTTCTAATTATAATCATATATGGGGATGGGCTACTTGGAAAAGAGCATGGAAATATTATGATAAAGAAATGAAATTTTGGCCAGAATGGAAGGAGTCTGATGACTGGAAAAAAAAATTTTCGGACAAAGTAGAGAAAAATTTTTGGGAAAATAATTTTGAAGCGTCTTATAAAAATCAAATAGACACATGGTGTTATCCCTGGCAATCATCTGTTTGGAAAGAAGGAGGACTAACAGTTACACCAAATGTTAATTTAATTAGCAATATAGGTTTTAGTGTTGATGCAACTCATACAACAAATTCAAAAGATATTAACAGTAATATTCCAACAAAATCTATCGGTAAAATTGTTTATACAAATGTATTTGAAGTCAATAAAAAAGCGGACCTATATACATTTAATAATCATTATGAAGGAAAAAAATTACGATTTATTTGGGTTTTAGTAAGAAAAGTATTTAGATATTTTTTTAAATAATTTTTAAAGTCAATAATAAAATTATATCTAAATATTAATTTAATATTCTAATTGTTTTAAGATTGTTATGTTTTTATAAGTTAAAATTTAATAGACTAATATAAATGAAAATAACAAAATTTTTTGTTCTAATGTTATCAGTGGTAAAGATTTGGAAAGTCCTGTTAATTAGATTATGATAGATAATAGAATATCAACTGTGATACCTACTTTTAATAGAGAACTCTATCTTAAAGAAGCAATATTTTCCTGTTTAAATCAAACTATTGAGCATGAGATAATCGTTTGTAACCATGGAAGCAAAGACGGTACCGATGTTTTGGTTAAATCATTTGGTAATAAAGTTAGGTATTTAAGCAGGCCAAATGATCATGGGCCAATTTTTTGTTGGCTAGAAGGAGTTATGGAGGCAAAAGGCGAATATATAAATTTACTATTTGATGATGATTTAATTAAGCCAAAATTTATAGAAGATTGTATAAAATATTTTGATAATAAAGAAGTTGGTTTTGTTTTTGCAGAAGCAGAATATATTGATGAGGCAACTAAAAAATTTTATGTACAAAATAGCAAAGCTTTTCCTAAGAGTGGAATTTATAATATTTCTTCATATGAGTCATATTTTGTTCAAAACTTAATATCACCCACTTCGTTCATTATGAGAAAAAAAGATATAATTGATTCATTGTTTCAAGGTAAATTACCTTTTTCCAAATTTGAATATAAAGGTGTAGGTCCAGATAAGTTAATGATTTTGATGTGTTTGTTGCGTTATAAAAAATTTGGGTATGTGTCAGATTATTTATGCACTTATAGAAAACACAACAATTCTATAACAATTGATGCTTTAAATAATGAAGAAAAAAAAAAAATTTTTGACAAAGCCTACAGAGAAGTGGTTTTGTATTATTATGGGTTAAAACATGCAAAGTTTTTTTTGTTTTTATTTTATATTCGTGACTTTTTTCGTAGACTTAAACATAGATTATTTCATCGAAAGGTAATAATCGAAAAAACACTTTTATGAAGAAATATTTATTAGCAAAAGATACAATCTCCAAAAACGAGTTGATACAATTAAGCAGATGGATGGTCAGCGGAAATAAGTTAACAAAAGGAAAGTTGACAGTAAAGTTTGAAAAACAATTTTCTAATTTTATAAACAGAAAGTATTCCGTTTTTGTAAATAGTGGTTCATCAGCAAATTTACTAATGCTATCTGCTTTAATAGAGAGTGGTAAATTAAAAAATAAAAGAGCAATTGTTGCATCTGTATCTTGGGTTACTACCGTTACTCCTTTTCTTCAACTTAATTTTGATGTCAGCTTATGTGATTGTGATGCTAATAATTTAGGTTTGGATATTGATCACTTTGAGTATTTATGTAAAAAAAATAAGCCATCCGTTGCTATGTTAGTTAATGTTTTGGGTCACCCAAATGATATTTATAAAATAAAAAAAATTTGTAAAAAATATAATGTTGTTTTGCTTGAAGATTCTTGTGAAGCACTGGGGACAATTATTGATAAAAAGAAGACTGGTGCTCACGGGCTTTCTTCTTCTTATTCATTTTATTATGGTCACCACATCTCAACAATTGAAGGCGGTATGGTCACAACCGATGATTATGATCTTTATAACATTATGCTTTCAATTAGGTCTCACGGCTGGTCTAGGGATATTGATCCAAATAAAAAAAAAAAATTAATGCAAAAGTATAATATTGATGAGTTTAGGGACTTATATACTTTTTATTATTCTGGATATAACTTAAGATCATCAGATCTAAATGCTTTTCTTGGTTTAGGGCAGCTAAAAAAAATAAATAAAATTTGTCAAGTAAGACATGACAATTTTCAAACCTATAGAAAAAATTTAAAAGATTTTTGGTCTCAAAAAAGTTCATCAAATTTTATATCAAGTTTTGCCTATGGTACTTTAGTTAAAAACAGGATGGAAGTTTTTAAGTATCTTAAAAAATTTGGAATAGAAACAAGACCATTGATATGCGGAAATATAGGGAGACATCCTTTTTGGACAAAAAAAAAAGGTAACTGTATTTTAAGAAATGCAGATACTATTCATGACTACGGTTTGTATTTACCAAATCATTACAATTTAGTTAAAAGAGATATAATTTTTATTTGTCAAAAGTTTAATGAAATAGCTATTCCAAAATTTTTTAATTAGTCTGGTAATTAAATAAATTCATCTTCTAAATTAATAATTATGATAAAATTATCATACTAATTTAGTAATAGGTCTTTAAGAAAAACTTATAATAGTTCTTCAAACCCTCTTTTAGTTTAATTTTAGACTTCCAACCTAATTTATTTATTAAATTTAAATCCAATTTTCTTTCTTTTACCCCGTCAGGATATTTTTTATTAAAAATAATCTTTCCTTTAAATTTAGTTATTTCTTTTATTAATAATGCTAAATTTTTGATAGTAATATTTTCTTGACTGCCAATATTAATATATGGATATTTAATTTTTTTGTTTAGTAAAAAAAAAATTGCCTCTGCCAGATCCTTTACATTTAAAAACTCTCTTTTTGCCATTCCTGAGCCCCAGACTTCAACATTTTTTTTTTTGTTAATTTTTCCTAGGTGAAATTTTTTAAGCAGCGCAGGTATTACATGACAAGAATTTAAATTAAAGTTATCTCCCTCGCCATAAAGGTTTGCTGGCTGAAGAGAAAAATAATTTTTTTTTAATTTTTTTTGCAAAAATTCACAATATTTGAGAACATTTATTTTTGCTAAAGCGTACCCTTCATTACTTTCTTCTAGCTTAGATGATAATAAATACTCTTCTTTTATTGGTTGTTTTGTTTTTTTAGGGTATATGCAGGCTGAAGCTAAATTAATAAACTGCTTCACTCCACTGTCTAGGCTATTTTTTAAAAGATTTAGGCCAATCATCGTGTTAATATATAGGTATTCCTCTGGGTATAGACTGTTATCCAAAATTCCACCAACTTTGCCAGCAGCATTAATTACAATATTAGGATTATTTTTTTTAAACCAACTTTTAACTTTTTTTTGATCAGTGAGGTCAAGCTGAGATCTTTTGCAACTAATAACTTTATATTTTCTTTCTTTAAGTAATTTGTAGATAGCTTGTCCAACCATGCCTTCTTGGCCGGCAATATAAATTTTTTGTTTCATGACGTGATGTTATTACTTAATCTTATTGATTTTTGATCTTCCGTCATCATTTCATTAATCAGTTGGTAAATACTTATTTTAGCTTTCCACTTTAATTTTTTTCTAGCTTTTGCAGCGTTTCCTCTTAAATAATCCACTTCATTTGGTCTAAAATAATTTTTATCTATTGCAATAATTGTATCTCCTTTTTTTAAATGAGGTGTTTTAAATTTATCAAAATTTTTTACATATCCTATTTCATTTATGCCACTTCCTGACCAACTTAGATTAATTTTTAAAAATCTGCAGCAAGTTTCTACAAAAAATTTCACCGTATAAGGCCGCCCAGTAGCAATTACAAAATCTTCTGGTTTTTTTTGTTGTAACATTCTCCATTGCATTTCAGCATAATCTTTTGCATGACCCCAGTCTCTATAAGCATATAAATTCCCAAGATATAATTTTTTTTGGAGTCCAAAGGCAATTTTATTTAATCCAATAGTGATTTTTCTTGTTACAAACGTTTCTCCTCTTCTAGGAGACTCGTGATTAAATAAAATCCCATTGACAGCAAACAAACCATAGGCATCTCTATAATTTTTAGTAATCCAGTATGCAAAAAGCTTTGATGTTGCATATGGGCTTTGAGGTGAAAATTGAGTATTTTCAGATTGATTTTTTTTATTAATATTTCCGTATAATTCTGAAGTAGACGCCTGATAAAATTTAGTTTTTTTTAAATTAAGAACTCGAATAGATTCTAAAATTCTTAAGGCTCCCAAAGCATTTACCTGAGTTGTATAATCAGGAATTGCAAAACTTGTAAGAACATGACTTTGCGCTGCAAGGTTATATATTTCATCTGGCTTAATTTTATTAATTAATTCAAGTATGTTATTAGCATCTACTACATCCCCATAATGTAAATAAAAGTGACCTTTATTATGAGGATCTATGTATAGATGATCTATACGTTGGGTATTAATTAAAGATGATCTTCTTTTTATTCCATGAACAATATAATTTTTTTTTAATAAAAGCTCAGCTAAATAAGAACCATCTTGACCTGTGATCCCTGTGATTAAAGCTATTTTTTTTTTCATTATTTTGTACGTTATTATTTATTAATATTGTATTTTATTTTAATTATCTTTAATATTAAAATAATTTTTATAATTAATTAAGCAAATATTTTTTTTAAAAATTTAATTTCTTCAGTCAAGTCAGGTTCTTTAAGTAACAAAGGTTCAGTTGTAAATTTTTTTAAAAAGCTATCATCTTTTAAAAGACTATTTATTTCTAAATAATTATTTTTTGAATAATTTAATAAATTAATAAATGATTTTTCATTAAAATCTAAACTAATATTGTTGTCACTCCATGTTATTGGCAAGCTTTTTCCAAGAAATGCCTCTGGTACTTTTTCCGTATAAAACCCTGGGCATAAAACATTTTCAGGACATAGATTAAATGCATATTGTTTTAGAACTTCTTTTTTAGAAAACGAGCTAGAATTATGATCTTTAATTTTATTATTAAAATAAGGTCCATATCCATCAACTTTAAAATTTTTTAAAAGACTAAGATACATACTTTTTCGTGGTTCATTTAAGTGGCTTGAGAATAGACAAATCTCTCTCTTTTTCCCCATGAAAAAATCTCCCTGAGGAGATATTAATTCTTTGATATTATAAAAATTATCAAACCTTTTCATGAACTGACCTAATTCTCTTTTAATTCCTAGATGAGACCAATCAATTAAGTCTTTCCACAAAGGAAATCTTAAACGTGTTTCATTACTAATTCCAAGATGAGTCGTTATACTGTAATCATAGGAAATGTCCGGAAGAGGGTATGCCTCGTGCGAATAAAAAATACGAAGTGGTTTTATTTTTCTATTTAAAAGATATAAATCTAAATTTGGAAAAACGTTATTTAAAAAGTGAAATTTTTTCTTTACTAAATTAAAAAATTTTCTTTTAATATAATATGGGTCATAAGGACCGAAGATTAGAATATCTGAGTTTTCAATAGATACAATTTCAATTCTTTTATTTGTAATATCTTCGATTAATTTAAAAATTAAACTTTCTCTAAAGTTTCCAATCCATAAAGTTGCTATTTTGATTTTTTTCATAATTTAAATAAATTAAATGATATTAAAATTAAAAAGATGTAAATAATATTAAATAATATAATTATTATCCAAAATATAAATGTTAAAAGTATTCAAAATTTTAAACTTAAGTGAAAAAATTCAAATTTTTCTGATTGTTTGTTCAATTTTAATAACCTCATCGTTGGAAATTAGCTTATTATTATTTATTCAGCCTTTACTTCATCTTTTTTTAAATATTGATACTCCAAACGCAAATTTAATTTTTTTTTCTAATCAATTTAATTTCTCAAATACTTTTTTGTTTGTAAGTTTTGTATTAATATTTTTTTTAAGAAATATATTTTATGCAATTACAAGTTTTTTAAAAAATAAATTTGTTGAGAATATACATATTTCTATTAATAATAAAATTTATACCTCATATTTAAATAAAGATTATATTTTTTTTTTAAGAAATAACTCTTCCAGATTAACCTCGAATATTCTTAATGAAATAAGTCAATTCTCTTATAATGTTATTGATAGTTTTTTAATTTTTTTAACTGAAATTTTTTTAATTATAGGAATTGCTATTTTTCTTTTTTATAAATTTTTCATATTTACTATTATATTATTATTATTTTGTTTTTTATTATTTATCTTACTAATTTTTTTTTATAGGAAGAAAATGGTAAAAATAGGCCTTCAAAGATCTGCGGCCGAGCACAAAAAAATTGAAGATTTGCAAAAAAGTTTCTTCAGTATTCAATCAATTAAGTTGGATGGCATAGAAAATTTTTTTATAAATAAATTTAAAAATAACAATAGTATCTCAGCTAAACTTTTATCATTATTAAATTTTTTTAATGATTTAAACAAACCAATTTGGGAAATCTCTATTTTTACAGGTTTTTCTATTACAATGTATATTGGTTACAACTTTTTTGGACTATTTAAAACAGATCTTATTCTAATTTTAGCAACTTTTGTAATTGCATTTTTTAGATTTTTGCCTTCCTTGAATCGTATGCTGAATTCGTTAAATTCTTTTCGTTTTTATTCCACCTCGATAAATTATATCTATAATGAGATTCATTCTTCTAATGATTTAGTGCCAAGCGATCAAAACGAAACCATAAAAAAATTAAAATTTTTTAAAGAAATACAATTAAAAAATATCTCTTTTAAATATGATGATAATAGTCCATTTATTCTAAATAATCTTGATCTAAAAATTGTACCCAATACTATTACTTTTATTAAAGGAGAAAGCGGAGCGGGCAAAAGTACTCTTTTAAATATTATTTGTGGTTTAATAAAACCAACAACAGGAGAAGTATTGGTTGATGATAAAAATATTAATTTATTCTTAAAATCTTACCAAGGTATGGTTGGGTACGTTCCTCAAAAAACATTACTTTCTGATGATTCTATTTTAGAAAATATTATTTTTGGAAAAAATATTGAGGATTTAGATAAGAATTTAATAAATGAGGTAATTCGTCAATCTAAATTAACTAAATTAATTGAAAGATTACCGAATGGATTAAATACAATTATTGGCGAAAGAGGATCTTCTTTGTCTGGTGGCGAGCAACAAAGAATTGGAATAGCGCGAGCCTTATATAAAAAACCAAAGATCCTTATATTAGATGAGGCAACTAGCGCTCTTGATGAAAAAACTGAACATTTGCTATTAAGAGAGATATTAGAATTACAGGAATTTATAACTATTATTATAGTTTCCCATAAAAAATTAGAGATTGCAAAAGAATTTGAGTTATTTGAGTTAGCTGATTCTAAAATTACAAAAAAATAAAAATCAATTATCAAAAACTCTGTATTTTGCAAATTTTTTTAAATTGCTAGGATAGGATGATTTTAAAATATAAATATCTTAAATATCAATATAAAGATTAAATATAGGATTAATTAATTTATAAAAATATTTTTCAAAATAATATTCTATATAATAATCTAGATTTTTATTTTTTCTTAATAAAAAAGGAATAAATAAAATATAATAAGGAATGCGTAAAAAATTAAATATGGTATTTATGAATTATTATGGTAACATTTATAAAGAAGATGACAAACGAATTGAAATGTTATCGAAAAGATAGATCAACGTATAATTAAATTCTACTTTTTAACTATATTAAAAATTTTTATCTCAAATTTATGAAAGTTGTAATTCTAGCTGGCGGAAGAGGGACAAGAATAAGTGAGGAAAGCGGATTTAAACCTAAGCCTCTAATAGATATTGGAGAAAAACCAATTATCTGGCATATTATGAAACTTTATTCATATTTTGGATTAAACGAATTCATAATTTGTTGTGGATATAAAGGGTACTTAATAAAAGAATATTTTGCTAACTACACATTGCATAACTCAAATATCATTGTCGATATTTACAAAAATGAAATTCAGGTTATTAATAAAAATTCTGAAAATTGGAAAGTTACCCTCGTAGATACTGGTGATGAAACTTTTACAGGAGGTAGAGTTTTAAGAATTAAAAAATTTATAGATGATGATTTTCTACTAACCTATGGTGATGGATTAGCTAATATTAATATAAAAAAACTGATCCAGTTTCATAAAGAGAAAAAAAAAACTGCAACTTTAACGGCAGTTCAACCAGCTGGAAGGTTTGGTATTGTTCAAATTAATGAAAAAACAAAGTTAATTGATAATTTTTTGGAAAAGCCCAAGGGTGACGGCTATTGGGTGAATGGTGGTTTTTTTGTTCTTAAAAAAAATATTTTTAAATATCTCAGAGATGATAATACTGTTTTAGAACAGGAACCCTT
>Ga0172372_10013094_pt1 | contig 10317 bp, 5 predicted proteins | sample LakKiv5m_2_FD_114544 | JGI IMG/M metagenome (GOLD analysis project Ga0172372, IMG submission 114544) | Freshwater microbial communities from Kabuno Bay, South-Kivu, Congo - kab_092012_9.5m | ecosystem: Environmental > Aquatic > Freshwater > Lake | place: Democratic Republic of the Congo... | reverse complement strand
GTAGATGGCTCACACATTGCCACCCTCATACTTACCTTCATCTTCCGATACATGAAAGAACTGGTAGAGCAAGGATATGTTTACATCGCACAACCACCTCTGTACCTGGTAAAAAAAGGGAAAGAGCAATCCTATGCTTACAATGAGGAGCAAAGAAAAGCACACATTGAAAGAATTGGCGGGGGAAAAGATGAAAGTGTTACAGTGCAGCGATACAAAGGTTTGGGAGAAATGAATGCAGATCAGTTGTGGGAAACCACCATGGATCCGGCACGCAGAACTTTGAAACTAGTGACCATCGAAAGTGCCGCAGAAGCTGACCGAATCTTTAGTATGCTCATGGGTGATGAAGTTGCTCCTCGTCGTGAATTCATAGAAACCCATGCCCGCTATGCCAAAATAGATGCCTGATCCAGGATGGGCAAAAGAAAGGGGGTATATTTTGTGGATTATTTGTTACCCCCTGGCAATCCGCTTTTGAACAAATATTGTACCTTGTAGTCAGCAAATAACAAAATATTTACTCATCATCAAAAACAAATAACATGGACACTTCAAAAATGATCAAAGCATATTGCCTGAAAACCAAAGAGAAAAATGTTCCTATGCTGGATGCGGTAATCACCAAAACTGCCCGCGGCGGATACATGGCTGCAGGTCATGATGGAAAAGGAAATAAGATGGCGGCTATATTAAGTGAAGCCAAGGCACTCGCAGCCATCGCCGATGGCGTCGCAAAAAAAGGTTTCTAATAACTGTCTAAAGAAGGAAATGCTAAAAATATGGGGCGTTCGCTGTGCGTGCGCCTTTATTTTTTGTTGGCTCCTGTGGAGGAGGGTCTCTTTTCTAGTCGCAGGAAGCCATTCATGGCAGTTAAAAAATCAAGTACATCTTGCATGTGTTCTATCTGATCCACCACCATCAGAAACATGCGGCCGGTTTGCCTTAACCTTGCACGATTCGTTCCTTCCTGTAAATACTGCAACACCTTCCTGAATACATCAGATTCATAATAAGGTGAGTCGGGGCGATTGATAAAATAACAACGAAGTGTTTTTTCTTTCAAGGTCATTTTTTCAAATCCAATGTCAACAGCCAGCCACCGGCACATGATGGTCAACATCAACTCTTTTACCGGTACAGGAAGGGGCCCGAAACGATCAACAAGTTCATATTGCAACTGGTCAATTTCCTCCCTGGTTTCACAATTATCCAATCGGGTATAAAGTGAAAGTCTTTCAGTGATACTTTCCACGTAATCATCAGGAATTAATATTTCCCTGTCGGTATCAATTGTACAGTCACTCACATATTCATCTTGCCGGACAATTTCTTCTTTAAAAAGATCGGAAAAATCTGAACGCTTCAATTCCCGAATGGCTTCATCCAGAATTTTCTGGTACATCTCTAAACCTATCTCAGCAATAAAGCCACTTTGCTCTCCTCCCAACATGTTTCCGGCTCCGCGAATATCGAGGTCACGCATAGCAATCTGAAAGCCACTTCCCAAATCGCTGAATTGTTCGAGTATCTGAAGCCGCTTTCGGCTATCGTGCGCCAGAGTCGCTACGGGAGCCAATAAGTAACAAAAAGCCTTCCGATTGCTTCGTCCAACTCGCCCACGCAACTGATGCAAATCACTCAGTCCAAACTGGTGTGCATTGTTCACGATGATGGTATTTACATTTGGAATGTCAACCCCACTTTCAACTATGTTGGTGCAAATCAAAACATCATAGCGTCGCTCAATAAAATCCATTATCCTCTCTTCCAGTTCATGGCCCTCTAATTGACCATGGGCATACCCAATGGATAAATCAGGACAAAGTGACTGAATGAGTGAAGCCATCTCTGCAAGTCCCTGGATTCTGTTGTGAATAAAAAATACCTGACCCCCCCTGCCCGTTTCAAAATAAATGGCATCACGTATGTAATCATCATTAAACACCCGCACCTCGGTCTGTATGGGCTGCCGGTTAGGTGGAGGTGTATTGATAATGCTCAGGTCACGAGCCCCCATCAGGCTAAACTGTAATGTACGTGGTATAGGAGTGGCAGTTAAAGTGAGACAATCTACATTGGCACGAAGTGTCTTTAATTTTTCCTTGTGGGCAACACCAAATTTTTGTTCTTCATCAATCACTAGCAAACCAAGACTTTTAAACTGTACTTCTTTTCCAAGCAAGGCATGCGTACCGATGAGAACATCAATTTTTCCCTCAGACAGTTTTTTAAGGGTTTCTTTTTTCTCTTTGGCTGACTTAAACCGGTTGATGAAATCAACCGTTACAGGAAAGTCACGCAATCGCTCTTGAAAAGTTTTGTAATGCTGAAAAGCCAAAATAGTGGTCGGAACCAAAACAGCTGCTTGCTTCCCATCTATACAAGTTTTGAATGCAGCACGAATAGCGATCTCTGTTTTTCCAAAACCAACATCTCCGCAGATCAAGCGATCCATCGGACTTTCGCTCTCCATGTCCTTTTTCACATCAGCAGTAGCCTTGCTTTGGTCGGGTGTATCTTCATATAAGAAAGATGCTTCGAGCTCATGTTGCAGATAGTTGTCCGGACTGTGGGCATGACCATGCAGGGCTTTTCGCCTGGCATATAGCTTGATTAAATCAAAAGCCAGTTCTTTTACTTTGGTTTTCGTTTTCTCCTTTAGTTTTTGCCAGGCATCACTTCCTAATTTGTTCACTTTGGGCAGGGTACCATCTTTCCCTGAAAACTTAGAAATTTTATGTAGTGAATTGATATTCACATAAAGTATATCCGAATCCTTATAGATCAGGCGAACGGCCTCCTGCCATCTTCCATTTACTTCAATTTTTTGAAGTCCGCTAAAAACCCCAATGCCATGATCAATGTGAGAAACAAAATCCCCGGGTTGCAATTCCCGCAATGTTTTGATGGTCAGTGCCTTGTTTTTACTGAATGCCTGCTTAACACGGTACTTATGGTAGCGCTGAAAAATCTGGTGATCGGTGTAGCAAACAATCTTCAAATGATCATCAATGAATCCTTCATGAATGGCAGTATTGACCGGAATAAAATCGATACTGGTTGATAGGTCAGAAAAAATCTGAGACAATCTTTCTAACTGCTTTATCTGTTCTGCGAAAAGGAAAATCTGGTAACCGGTGGCTTCTTTTTCTTTCCAATCACTGATTAACCAGTCGAAGCGCCGATTGAAAGAGGGTTGAGGTCGGGTACTTGCCTCAAGTTCAAGTGAGCTATTTCCGGAAGGAGTTCCAAATTCAACCGTATGTCGCGCATGCAGAATTTGACTCCATTCCTCCGGATGATATAAATCCTTTTCTTCCAGTGAAAAAAAAGATTCTTCCTCGGCTTCTTTATTTGCGGAATTTTTCCGGGAATCAGGTAGCTCTTCAAGCATTTGAAATGCCAAAAGCTGCTCTTCTAATTTTGATTGAATCAGAGAGCGGTCTTTGAGCCAAATGATTGTCTCCTCCGGCATAAAATCAGGAAGTGGAATTTTGTTCTCGGAATCAAACTGAGTTTCAATGTGTGGGATGATGTTTACCTGTAAAAGTTTCCGTTCACTAAGTTGGGTTTGCGGATCAAAAAGCCGGATGCTGTCCACCTCATTTCCAAAAAGTTCCAGCCGATAAGGTTTTTCATTTCCAAAGGAATAAATGTCGAGAATACCCCCTCTCAAAGCAAACTGACCGGGCTCATATACAAAATCAGTACGATGAAATCCATAGCTGACAAGGCGTTGCATGAGTTCCTCCGGTTGAAGTGTATCATTGGTTTTGATGGCTATGAGCCGGCTATTGAGTTGTTCAGATACCACAACTTTTTCAATCAGGGCTTCCGGATAAGTGATGATGACTTTTTTATTGCCGCCGGATGATAATTTTGTTAGTGCTTCTGTCCGAAGCATGACATGGGAATGATTGACCTGGTGGAAATTTTTGGAGGTTTTGAAAGAGGAAGGAAAATAAAAAAGATCAAGTGCCCCGGTAATGTTTTCCAATGTATTGTGAAAATAAGCTGCTTCTTCGGCATCGTTCAAAACGACCAGGTGGTTGAGCCCGGCAGTTTTATCAGCTGTCATTAGGGAGGCCAGCAAAAATTCAGGACTGCTTCCATTGAGTTGAAGAAGAGCAATATTTTGAGGATCGGCAAAAGTTAACCTGTCCCCTAATTGGAAAAGGAGGGGGGAATGTTGGTATTTCTCCAGCAACAAACGAATGTTGCTCACTTCCTGATCTGCCGACATGTACTAAAAAAGAACACAAAGGTACGATTTTGCCAACTAGAAACTGGCTTCCGCACTGATCAATAAATTCAGCTGCGTTATTTTCTTTTCCTCCACCACTGAAGGTCCAATCTGGTTTTTTTCATTGAACCAATTGGCATAAAATCCGTTTTTGTATTTTACAAAGACCGAATACTGACCGGGAGGCAGTTCTAACCGAAAATGGCCGGTTGAATCAGTCTCAACGGTGGCGATAAGTGGGGTAAGAACAGCGGAATTCAAGCCAGATTTGTTTAGTACGGTTAGTTGCGCAACGCTTGTCAAAGCATGTATGTAAACAGTGGTAGGGTATGGTTTTGGCTTTGTAGGTGGCAAATCGGGGGAGGGCATGTTGTTACCCTTCACAATTTGAACAGTTCCTTCCAAACCCTGTTGAATCTTTTGATCATTCAGGTGTTGAGAACTGCTACAGGAATAAATACTTAACAAAACAGTTAAAAAAACAAAAAGCAGGGGTCGCATAAAATATTTCACTTTTAATTCGTACCTAAATTTAGTAATTTTATACCCTACCACAACCTGCTGAAAGCCATAGATGGAAAAATAAATTTTATGCATTTATCCAGATTGTTAGTTGTCACATCATTAACCCTGTTGTCTGCATCTGCTACCGGACAAATTAAAACTGATTTGGAGGGACTAAAACGAGCAGGTGAAGGTTATAAATCAGAATATGAAGCTAATTTCAGAAAGGCGTTGAGCCTGGCAAAGGAAAAGGGATGGCCGTTAACCATGAAAGACAAAAGGGGCGGACAATCCATGTTGACAGGAGTAGATCAGTTTGGACTGCCCATTTATTATACTACTTACAGCAATTTGATGGCTGCTACCACGACACGCGCTAATCAGTTGTGGCCGGGAGGTTCCACCGGACTTAATCTATCCGGCAGCAGTGCTTTTTTGAAAGATAAAATTGGTATTTGGGATGGAGGAAGAATTTTGGGCACCCATGTTGAGCTGACAGGAAGAATAACCCAGAAAGACAATCCATCATCCAATGACAATCATGCCACTCACGTTTCAGGAACCATGATTGCTTCCGGGGTAAATCCAATTGCCAAAGGAATGGCATATGAATCAAAAGGGATGATTGCTTATGATTTCACTAATGACATCAATGAAATGTTTACTGAAGGGGGCAATCTTATCTTGTCTAACCATTCTTATGGAAGTATTGCGGGATGGCGTTTCAATAATGACCAGAACAGATGGGAGTTTTGGGGAAGATTCGAGGACAATGAAGATTTTAAGTTTGGTTACTATAACACTCAGGCACAAGCGTGGGATTCGCTTGCCTACCTTTCGCCCAATTATTTAATGGTGAAATCTGCAGGCAATAACAGAGATGCGAATGGACCTGCTGTTGGTCAACCATATTTTCGTTACAACTCAGGTGGTCAAATGGCATCTGCTGGCAACCGTCCTGAAGGCATCTCCAGCAACGATGGATATGACATCATCTCAACCTATGGTAATGCAAAAAATATTTTAACAGTAGGAGCTATACTCGGAATTCCGGGAGGATATACCAGACCTTCCGATGTGGTGATCAGTGAATTCAGTAGTTGGGGACCCACCGATGATGGTAGAATCAAGCCCGATGTGGTGGCTCAGGGTGTTGATGTCACTTCTCCTATTGCTTCATCCAATACCAGCTATGCCAATTACCAAGGCACTTCAATGGCAACCCCCAATGTTTCCGGCTCTCTTTTGCTGTTACAAGAACTTTATGGCAAGCTAAAAAGTGGTGCCGCCCTCCGCTCTGCTACCCTGCGTGGAATCGCCATACACACTGCTGATGAGGCAGGATTGGCTCCGGGTCCCGATTACCAGCACGGATGGGGATTGTTGAATGTAGAAAAAGGTGCTGCCCTGATTAATCAGGCAGTGACCAGTAACAATGCTACAACCAGCAATCATTTGTTGTACGAAAACAACCTGACCAATAGTGGCAGTTTTACCATGAACGTAATCGCCTCCGGTAAAGGTCCATTGAGCGCTACTATTTGCTGGACTGATCCTCGCGGAAGTGTAGAAACAGTAGAGGTCTTAAATAATCGTTCTAAGAAATTGGTCAATGACCTCGACATCCGAATAACCAAAACCAATGGATTCGGAACTTATTTCCCGTGGACACTCAATCCGCTGATTCCCTCCATACCGGCATCTGCTGCTGACAATAACACTGACAATGTAGAAAGAATTGACATTGATAGCACGGTTCCCGGACAATCTTACACCATTCGCATTTCTCATAAAGGTACCCTGGTAAAAGATGCCCAGGCTTATTCTCTCCTCGTAAGCGGCGTAGGTGGAACGGCATATTGTAACTCCGCTTCCGGTGGAGGGGGAGCCAGAATTGATTCAGTTGTTTTCAGTAACCTTCAAATCGCCAATACACCGGGTTCAAAAACTTATACCGATAATACCCGATTTACCGCCAATGTGGAGCCCCAACAAACGCTTCCAATTTCTATCAAGCTGAGTACAGCAGACGCCAGTTCGAATGCGAGAATTGTGAAAATTTTCATTGACCTTAATAACAACGGCACATTTGACAGCGGTGAACTCATGGCCACTAGTCCCGCACTAACTGCTTCACCACAAAATTTCAATACCAACATTACAATTCCGGCAACTGTAACGATTGGAAACCTTTGCCTGATGAGAATCGTAGTGCAGGAGACATCTACTGCCGGAGATGTTCAGGCCTGTAATAATTACGCTAAAGGAGAAACACAGGATTACCGATTGCGCATAGTGAATCCCACTAATGACCTGTTGCCATTTGAAATCAGCTCACCCTCAGGAAACAATTGCGAATCCGGACAAAATTATTTGACAATAAAAATAAAAAATAATGGTTCTGTCAATCAATCGAATATCCCGGTTACAGCGATTGTGACTACAACCAATGGGGCCATCGTATCTACTTTCAGCACTGTTTATAAATCTACCATTACTCCGGGTTCCTCAGCGACCATCACTTTCCAAAAACCCTTTTCCACCCAGGCAGGTTCGAACTATTCTGTACTTGTCTCAACTGCTTTAAGCACCGATCAAAATGCCAACAACAACAACCTTACTTCATCATTTGTCACTTCCACAAAGCCATCCACTCCTTCCGGAAATGGAAGCATGTGCGGAACAACAGCATTTTTAAAAGTGAGCAATCCGATTCCCGGCACCAATTATTTTTGGTACAACTCTGAATCATCTACTTCACCTATCACATCCGGGTCAAATACAAGTACCGCCAACGTACCGGCCAATAGAACTTTTTATTTGGGAAGAGATGTACAGACATCTATTGGTCCTGCCAATAAGTTGGTATATCCAAACGGTGGTTACAATACATTCAGCGGCAACTTCGTTCGAATTAATAATTCTGTACCCCTGGTGATAGAAACAGCCCGCATGTATATTGGCAATCCGGGAAAAATCAGAATCATATACGGAGATCTTACCAATGAGACATCTACGGGTTATTCTTATATCCCACTGTATACAACAATAATAGATGCCCCTGCCACTTCACCTAACCCACAACCAGGGTTAGTAGCAGAGAATAATCCTTTAGATACGGGTGCTATTTTCCGCCTTAACATCCCGGTTACCACAACCGGCGACCATATAATTATATTACAATGTATTAGAGGTGATGGCAGATTTGACAGCGCCTCCATTTTCCGTAACAATCTAATTACCACTTCCAATACTTATCCCATATCCATTCCCGGAGTAATGTCTATAACAGGTAACAGCGTTACACCCGGTGCCAATCAGCCCTGGCAGTTTTATTATTTCTTTTACGATATGCGCATCAGAACACTGGATTGTACAAGTGACCGGGTAGCTGTAACTGCTGCAACTCCGGTTGCACCTGTCGTTACTCAGCAGGGCGACTCACTGGTATCATCTTACAATACGTCAAATCAATGGTACCTTAACGATTCTTTACTCGTAGGCGCAAATGCCAAATCTTATAAACCAACTAAATCTGGTGCCTACAAAGTGGTTGTCTTTGACACCTTTGGATGCCAGCTTACTTCCAATACATTCAATGTAACCCTCACCGCCCTTGCAGAGCAACTGGCAGAAGAAATTAAACTTCGCATTTCACCCAACCCTAATAAGGGACGATTCAACCTTTCCTTTACTGTAGATACGCGAGCAGACCTTTGGATAGACATAATCGACCCCGGCGGCAATAAGGCCTTCTCTGCCAACCAACCTAATTTCATTGGAAACTATTCCAAAGAAATATCACTGCCCCAACTGTCCTCTTCTATGTATCTGGTGAGAATACAGCACAATAAAAAAGTATATATTAAGAAACTGGTGTTGCAACGATAGTTATCGGACACATTTTATACTTCAGGCCGGTAAACTTTTTACCGGCCTTTTTGTTGGAAGAAACTAACGCAATAGCCGAAAACTCACACTACACAAGAAAACTGTTCGTTTATATACCTTTGTAACCTAATAACCAACAAAAATGGCAGAACCCTGGCGAACCGGCACGGTGATCAAAATAGAAAATGAAACTCCCAATTGCAGGAGATATTGGATCCAGGTACCTGAATTGGAATCCTTTGATTTTATTCCGGGACAATTTGTAACACTGGACCTCCCCATTCATGAACAAAAAAACAAACGCTGGAGAAGTTATTCCATTGCTTCTGCACCCGATGGTACCAATGTGTTTGAATTGGTCATCGTTTATCTGGAAGGTGGCCTGGGAACTACCTATCTATTCAATGAAGTAACACTGGGAACAGAAATTCTTTTGCGAGGTCCTCAGGGCAAATTTGTGTTGCCGGAGCTGTTAGACCAGGATATCTACCTGATATGCACCGGTACCGGCATCGCCCCCTTTCGATCCATGGTACACTGGCTTCACCACCATAAAAAGCCACACCAGGACGTACACCTTGTCTTTGGATGCAGAAAATTTGAGGACGGACTGTACATCAAAGAATTACAGGAACTATCAGCGAATGAGCCCGGGTTTCATTTTCATCCCTGTTATTCCCGCGAAGCGGAAGTGCCTGCCGGGGCCTACAAAGGCTATGTTCACCAGGTGTATGAAGAACTGACCAACAAAGGTGCCATTCCTGCTAAATTTTATCTCTGCGGCTGGAAAAACATGATAGATGAAGCGAAGGAAAGAATTACTGCCCTTGGTTATGATAAAAAAGCCATCCACCTGGAAATCTACGGATAAAAAATCGGTCTTTTATCTGGAGTGAGCGTGGCTCTCTTATACCAGTTGTGCACTCACCAGTTCACGCACCTGACTCATCAATACCCTTTCCTGTACCATGCTGTCCCGATATCGAATGGTTACAGTTTTGTCGTCCAGTGTTTGGTGATCAATGGTAATACAGAAAGGAGTACCTATGGCATCTTGCCTGCGATAGCGTTTGCCTATGGCATCTTTTTCTTCATAAAAACATTTAAAGTAGGGCTTACATTCATTCATCAGTTCTCGTGCCACCTCGGGCAATCCATCTTTTTTGGTCAAGGGTAAAATGGCCAACTTAACCGGTGCCAATACTGGTGGAATATGTAATACTACCCTACTATCTGTTGAGCCATCCTCTTTCTGAATGACTTCTTCTTCATAGGCATGCGATAAAATCAATAAAAACATGCGGTCGAGTCCGATAGAAGTTTCAATTACATACGGCACATAATTCTGATTGATCTCATTATCGAAATATTGCAATTTCTTTTTACTATAAAGTTGGTGCTGCGTTAAATCAAAATCACTGCGCGAATGAATACCTTCTACTTCCCTACAACCAAAAGGAAAGGAAAACTCAATATCACATGCTTCTTTAGCATAGTGTGCCAGTTTTACATGATCATGGAAACGGAATTTTTCAGCCGGAATTCCTAATCCAAGGTGCCATTGCAACCTGGCTTCCTTCCAGTATCGATACCACTCACCTTCTGTTCCGGGGCGAACAAAGAATTGCATTTCCATTTGCTCGAATTCCCGCATGCGGAAAATAAACTGACGGGCT
>Ga0172372_10013088_pt1 | contig 10319 bp, 7 predicted proteins | sample LakKiv5m_2_FD_114544 | JGI IMG/M metagenome (GOLD analysis project Ga0172372, IMG submission 114544) | Freshwater microbial communities from Kabuno Bay, South-Kivu, Congo - kab_092012_9.5m | ecosystem: Environmental > Aquatic > Freshwater > Lake | place: Democratic Republic of the Congo... | reverse complement strand
TACGTCCGAGAAGTCGAAGATTGGGTCGTAGTCGTTGAACTTGACTGCCCACACACGCACACGCACAAGCACCGCTCACCCGCCCCCCCCCCAGACTGCTTCCCGGCGCCGATCCAACGCCTGGAGGCGGCCGTCGTCGCCGGCCTCGCCTGCCCCCTCCTTTGGCCCCCGTCGTCCCGCCCCCCCGGCTCTTTTGGCTCGCCTCATTGGGAGGGGGGGGGGGGGGTGGGTGTGGTTTTTTTGGGGGGGGGGGGGGGGGGGGGGGGGGGGGTAGAATTTGTTGCCAATATCGAGAAACCGAATTGATTGCCCGTCATTCAGTTTTGAAATGTGTTGATTAACGGTCGCGATGGCCTTCCGAAACGAAGTGTTCGGATACTCATCACGAGGTAAAATGCCCACTAACAAGACCTTTGACTGAGGTAATCTACGGCGGATTGACGACACTACCGCAGTGCATCCTTTGACGACGTCGTTGGGTGCGTCGCCTGAGAGGCCCAAGTTGTTAGTGCCGATCAGAAGAACCACGACCTTTGGACTGATTCGCTCTAATGCACCATTCTCGATTCTCCAGAGAAGATTTTGCGTTGTATCGCCTCCAATGCCAAAATTGGCCGCATTGCGTCGCGCATAGTGCTTTTGCCAGACCGAAGTATCACTCCAACCTTCAGTGATAGAGTCACCGAGGAAAAGCAAGTCGACCTTGCCCTCCCTAGCGCGCACTAGCGTTGCGTTGTGTTTGGCGGCCCACGTAGCAAGCGACATCCACGGATACCAACGTGAGCGCGGCTTTGGTTCCCATGCGTTTTCTGCGGCAAGGGCAGGCGCAAGCCCTAGTAACAATGCCAGAAGCAAGGCTTTCATCGCCCAAGACTTCGTTTTTTGCGGCTCAGTAGCAACATTGAACACAATCAGTGTGAGTCGGAAAATCGGTTGACGCTCGAATTTTGGCACCGCTTTGAATTACTGAATACTTTCCGCCGCTCGCGCTTTCTCGCAGTCTCCCTTCGTGTCCCTCGCGCACACCCAAGTCACCTTCCACTACGAACGCCTCCGCGCGGCGGCGACGGGCATCATGGAGGCGGCGGGCACGACGTTCCTGCTGCTCATCGCGGTGCGGCACTTCGAGGCGGGCCCGACGGCCAAGGCGCTCATCGCCGCCGGTGGCAGCGTGGGCCACGTCATCAGCCCGCTGGTGGTGAACCAGGCCGCGAAGCTCGGCTGGCCGGTGGCACAGGCGGCGTCGCGGGTCAGCTTCCTGGGCGCGGCGGCGCTGCTGCTCGCGGTCTTTGCGCCGGGGCTGCCGTTGTTCGTGCTGGGCAGCGTCATCGCCACGACGTGCGCCTCGGCGGCGATTCCGCTGATGATCCAGGTTTATCAGACGAACTACCCGCCGATGGAGCGCGGGCGGTTGTTCACGAAGGCGATGATTGTCCGCATCGGCATGGCGGCGCTGGCGAATGAACTGGGCGGCCGACTGCTCGCGGTGCACATGGAATACTTCCGCGGGCTGCTGCTGTTCTTCGCGGCGGCGTTCGCGTTCGGCGCGTGGTGCCAGTCGCAGGTTCCCTCCGAACCACTCACCGTCACCGCCGGCACGCATCCGCTGCGGGCGATGCGCTACGCGCGCGAGGACCGGCTGTTCCGGCTCACGCTCATCTCGTGGATGTTCATGGGTATGGGCAACCTGATGATGTTCCCGCTGCGCGTGGAATACCTGGCCAACGAGCGTTACGGCCTCAAACTGGACGTGACGATGGTGGCGCTGTTCGTCGGCGTGATTCCCAACATGGCGCGGCTGATTTGCAGCCCGGTCTGGGGCTGGCTCTTCGACCGGATGAACTTCTTCGCGTTGCGCGCGGTGCTGAACATCGGCTTCGCGCTGGGCATCCTGTCCTTCTTCGTGAGCGACAGCTACGCCGGGCTGGCGCTGGGCGCGGTCATCTTCGGCGTGTCGAACGCCGGCGGCGACGTGGCGTGGAGCCTGTGGGTGACGAAGTTCGCGCCGCCCGAGCGCGTGGCGGACTACATGAGCGTCCACACGTTCTTCACCGGCATCCGGGGCGTGGCCGCGCCGCTCATTGCGTTCCACCTCGTCGGCACGATGGGCATGACGAACCTAGCTTGGGTTTGCATCGCGCTCATTGCCGTGAGCGTGGTGATGCTCGGCACGGAAGTCCCGCTGGGCCGGAAGGCGAAGCCGGCGACACCGACGACGGAGGAGGTTTCGGAGTAAAAGCTCCAAGCTCCAAATCCCAAGTTCCAAAGAAGCTCCAAACACCAGGCTCCAAACACCAAGCTCCAAGCCGCCGTGCCCACAGCGAATTCGGACTTGGTGTTTGGAGCTTGGAACTTCTTTGGAGCTTGGGTTTTGGAGCTTCCCCCACCGTCACCCAGCCGCCAGCAGGCGCAGCAGCTCCTCCTTCGCCGCCAGCAGGCTTTTGTAGTCCAGCATCGCGTCCGGCATCGTGCGCAGCGCGCGGGCGAGGCCGCGCGCGGCGGCGGGATGACGCTTCACCTCGGCGAGGGGAATCACCGTCATGCGGATGCCGAAGAGCACGCCGCGACTTTCCGGCAGCGCGACGAGCGCCTGGTCCTCCACGCGCAGCCAGACCTCGTCCTCGCGCAGCGGCGGGCGGAGCTTGGGCAGGCCGCGCGCGGGATGCTGGTTCAGCTCGGGTGAACGGCTCAGGCCCCAGTTCGCGCGACACCACGCGGCACCGGGCTTGATGCGAGAGAGGAAGTTGTGGATGGGCGAGGCAAGCTGCTCGTTCAGGTGCGGCACGGGCGTGTGGATGACTTCGAGCGGCTTGCCCACCTTCTCCTCGAACCGCCACGACGACGGGAAGCACACGCAGCCGCCGAGCAGGTGGAAGCGGCCGGTCGCGGCGTCTGGCTTCAACAACAGATAATCCGGCTCCCATGCCTCCCCGAGCGCGAGGCAGTCGGCGAAAGCGCTATCTTCTCCCTCTCCCTGCGACGCAGGAGCGGGGAGAGGGCTGGGGAGAGGGGAGTCGTCCGGCGGTGTTGCTCCTCCTCTCCCCGGCCCTCTCCTCCCTTGGGGGGAGGAGAGGGAGTCAGAGCGCAGCGAATTCCACTCTCGTGCGAGCGCGATGGTTTCCTCCAGCAACGACTCGGCTCCCGGCAGCAGCGCAGCGCAGCGGGCGGGGTCGTTGCGCAGCCAGTGCCGACGTTGGGCTAGCAAGTCGGCGTGGCGTTCGGTCGGGGCGAAGAACTTTTCCGCGCTGCCGGCCTTGAGGCCGAAGCTGTGCTGATAATCCTCGTCCGGCAGGACGCTGGCCCACGCTGGCGTCGGTTCGCTCACGGGACACGCAGCACGCGGAAGAAGAGGCGGTTGGTGGCCGCCGGGAAGTTGGTGAAGCTGCCGTTGGTCGTCGTGGGCACGACGGGATTGCCGGCGCGGAACCAGTTCGTGAAGTCCGTCGTGGCCTCGACCTCATAGACTTCGTAGGCGGTGGCAAGCCAGTTCAAGCCCGTCGCCGAGCTGGAACTGAATCGCAGCACCGAGCCGGCATCCACCGGGCTGGTGCCGAGGCGGAACTCGTTGAGGTTGCTTACACCGTCGCCATCCGCGTCGGCGCTGGGGTTGATGCTTGCGCTGGCGCTGCCGAAGTATTGCGCAACCCAATCATCCGGCAGTCCATCACTGGCCCCACCGGGATTCTGGTCAGCGAGCAAGGAAAGCACGCGGACTTCAGCGTAGGGCGAACTGTTTGTGCCATCGGAGAACCTAACAAAAGCGCGGTCGTAGGCCGAACCGGAGCTGGGGTCGGCGCGAGCAGCGCCGAAGAAGCCGGACGGGGTGAACTTGAGCGTGGAGCCTTGCAAGGAAAATGCCCCCGCGCTTGTGGTCCCACTGACAAGGCTGACGGTAAGATTGGTGCTTTGCAGATCGTAGCCGCGAAGCTCGACTTGGTTGATGCCTGTGATGTTTGGTGCGCCACTTGGCTGCGTCACGATGTCCATCATGCGGGTGTAACCGTAAGGCGGCGTGTTGTTCGTCGGATACGCCTGCTGCACGACCGGCGGATCGTAGCTGCCGAGCGTTGCCCCGCGCCCGTCGGCATGAGCTTGGAAATACATGATGGCCTCCTTGAGCGGAGTCCCGTCTGGCTCTAAGGAGCTTTCACTCGAATGCTCCATGCTCAAGATGTGGCCGATCTCGTGGCACAAGACCTCCTCGAAGGAACTGAGCGTTTGCAGCGTAGTCTTGGTGTGCTTCATCACGAGGTAGCCACGCGAAACGGGGAAGAACTCATTGCCGTTCACGTTGCCGCCCATGCCGCCGTTCGGAAACGTGCCGGAGATGGAAAAGGAATTGCCGCCGATGCCCAAGGTCGTGGAGCCGGAAATGTAGTTGTAGTTATCGTGGAGTTGCAGGCGGATGCGACCGTCGTTGGTGCTGAGGTTCGGTGCCGCCACTCCAAAGCTGGTGATGCCCGCGAAGGTGAAGCGCAGGCTGGTGACATTAGCCCACGCGCGGAAGGCATTGCTCACGGCGTTGAGCGCCTGCGCCTGCGTCAGGCCGGCGGGGAGTGCGTCGGCGTCCACGAGATACTCAATCGCCTCGCCGCGGTCCCCGGCGGTGAGGCGGCGTGAAACACCGGAGGCATTTGTGGACAAGCCGGGCACGGCGAGCGGAACGAGCAGGCTTGCCGCCTGCGCAGTCAGGTCCGGCCCGCCGGCGCTCGGATAACGGGTGCGCGCGGCAGACAAGAGCACGACGGCGTTCGGGTCGGTCACGCTGACGCTCGCTGTCTTCACCACACCGGCGCGGGCGAGCGATGGCGCGCCGCTGGAGCCATTGTCCACGAAGAGCGTGCCATCCACGCGCTGGCCGAGGAGAAAGAGGCGTTCGTCGCCGACATTCAGCTTGGGTGCATCGCTGGAGACTTCACCTTCATCGCCGACCCTTCCGCCGCGATGCACCACCGTGATGGTCGCGGGAAATTTTCCCTTCAACGCCTCGTTCACCCGCAGCCACGTCCGCGTGTAAATGCCGCCGTCAGCGCCGCGAAAACTTTCCGCGCCGAGCACCGTCGCGTGGCAGATGGCGGCGGCGTTCTGGACGCGTTCGTCCGGCGTGGCGGGGGCGAGCGTGAGGGCGGAGACCGGAAGGGAAACAAACAGGACACCCGCCAGCACGGGCGCGAGGAGCAGTCGCTTCATGGTGCGGGGAAGATGGGCCAGCCGCGCACCAAGCGCAAGGTGCCGCGCTACTTCGCCGCAAACACCAGCCCATCCCCATTCGCACTCACCTTCACCCGGTCGCCGGGCTTGAACTCGCCTTCGAGCAGCTTCGTTGCAAGCGGGTCGAGGAGCAGGTCCTGCACGGCGCGCTTGAGCGGACGCGCGCCGAACTGCGGGTCGTAGCCTTCCTTCGCAATCAGCTTCCGCGCGGACTTGTCCACGTCGAGCGTGAGGTGCTGCTGCGCGAGGCGCTTCTCCAGCCGCGTGAGCTGGATGTCCACGACCTGCGCCAGCTCGTCCTCGTCGAGGCTGTGGAAGATGATGGTGCTGTCCACGCGGTTGAGGAACTCGGGACGGAAATGCCGTTTCAGCTCGGCCATGACCTTGTCCTCCATCGCCGAGCGCGCGCCGGCGCTCGTCTTTCCGTCGAGGAAATACTCCTGGATGATTGGCGAGCCGATGTTGCTGGTCATGATGATGACCGTGTTCTTGAAGTCCACGGTGCGGCCCTGGCCGTCGGTGAGGCGGCCGTCGTCGAGCACTTGCAGCAGCACGTTGAACACGTCGTGGTGCGCCTTCTCAATCTCGTCGAAGAGCACAACGGAGTAAGGCCGGCGGCGGATGGCCTCGCTGAGTTGTCCGCCTTCCTCATAGCCCACGTAGCCGGGCGGCGCGCCGAGGAGCCGGGCGACGGTGTGCTTCTCCATGTATTCCGACATGTCAATCCGCACCATCGCCTGCTCGTCGTCGAAGAGGAAATCCGCGAGCGCGCGGGCCAGCTCGGTTTTGCCCACGCCCGTCGGGCCGAGGAAGATGAACGAGCCGACCGGGCGGTTCGGGTCACCGAGGCCACTGCGCGCACGGCGCACGGCGTTGCTCACTGCAATGACGGCCTGACGCTGGCCGACCACGCGCGCGGCGAGTCGTTCCTCCATCTTCACGAGCTTCTGCCGCTCGCCTTCGAGCATCTTGGTCACGGGGATGCCCGTCCATGAAGCGACGACCTTCGCGATGTCCTCCTCGGTAACTTCCTGCCGGAGCAACGGATTGCGTGTCGAGTCGGAGGACTGCTTCGCCACGGACACGAGCTTCTTCTCCAGCTCCGGCAGCTTGCCGTATTGAATCTCCGCCGACTTCTGCAAGTTACCCTTGCGCTGCGCCTGTTCCAGCTCCGTCTTCGCCGCGTCAATCTGCGACTGAATCACGCTCACGGCGTTGGTGGCGGCCTTCTCGTTCTGCCACTGCGCGGTGAGCGCGCCGGAGCGCTCCTTCAGGTTCGCCAGCTCGACTTCGAGCTTCTTGAGCCGCTGCTTGCTGGCGTCGTCCTTCTCCTTCGCCAGCGACGTGCGCTCGATTTCGAGTTGGAGAATCGCCCGGTCGAGCTTGTCAATGTCCGTGGGCTTGGAATCCAGCTCCATCTTGAGCCGCGACGCCGATTCGTCCACCAGGTCCACCGCCTTGTCCGGCAGGAAACGGTCCGCGATGTAGCGGTGGCTCAAGGTCGCCGCCGCCACGAGCGCCGTGTCCTGAATGCGCACGCCGTGGTGGACTTCGTAGCGCTCCTTCAGCCCGCGCAGAATCGCGATGGTGTTCTCGACGCTCGGCTCCGCGACATACACCGGCTGGAAGCGCCGCTCCAGCGCCGGGTCCTTCTCGATGTGCTTGCGGTATTCGTCGAGCGTCGTCGCGCCCACGCAGCGCAGTTCGCCGCGCGCGAGCTGGGGTTTGAGCAAGTTGCCCGCGTCCACCGCGCCCTCGGCCTTGCCCGCGCCGACGATGGTGTGCAGCTCGTCAATGAAAAGGATGATGCGGCCCTCGGCGGAGGTAACTTCCTTGAGGAACGCCTTGAGCCGATCCTCGAACTCGCCGCGATACTTCGCGCCGGCAATCATCGCGCCGAGGTCCATCGCCACGACGCGCTTGTTCTTGAGCGACTCCGGCACATCGCCGTCCACGATGCGCTTCGCTAGCCCCTCGACGATGGCGGTCTTGCCCACGCCCGGCTCGCCGATTAGCACGGGATTGTTCTTCGTGCGGCGCGTGAGCACCTGCATCACGCGGCGGATTTCGTCGTCGCGGCCGATGACCGGGTCAATCTTCCCCTGCCGTGCGAGCGCGGTGAGGTCCTTGCCGTATTTCTCCAGTGTCTGGAACTTGTCCTCCGGGTTCTGGTCGGTCACGCGCTGGTTGCCGCGCAGGTCAGCGAGCGCCTTGAGCAGCGCGTCGCGTGAGACCTTGTGCGTTTTGAAAATGGCCTTCAGCGTCGCGCCGCCTTCCGCGACCAGCCCGAGCAGCAGGTGCTCGGCGGAGACGAATTCGTCCTTCAGCTTGCGCGCCTCCGCGTCGGCGGCATCGAGCGCCTTCTTGAGATTCTGGCCGAGGAAAACATCGCTCGAACTCGTGCCCTGCACCTTGTGCCGGCGCGTCAGCTCCTTCTCCAAGTCCGCCTTCAGCGCGGGCAGCGCGACGCCGAGCTTCTGAAGCACGAGCGGCACGAGGCTCTCGCCCTGCTCGATGAGCGCGAGCAGGACGTGCTCGCCGTCGAGTTCCTGATGTGCGTAGTCATGCGCGAGGCGTTGCGCGTCCTGAAGCGCCTCCTGCGCCTTGGTGGTGAAGCGGTCCAAATTCATGCGTGTTACCCTGCAACGTCAATGCCACCGGTGGAAGGGCGGGATTTGGCCGGAATTCAGCGCGGCTTGTCCCGTTCACCCGGGCCGCGCAAGTCACAACTGCGCCGCCTTGACCCGGAGCGCGGCCTTCAGGCCGCAGGAGCGTTCGTAAATCAGTGGGGCTTCGAGCGCACCTTCCCAACCGCAGCATTCTGCGGCATGAATGCCGCGCTCCCTGCGATCAGAAATCCGTGTTGGCGTCCTTCAAGTCCAGCTCCTTGACCCAGGTGTTGCGATAGCGCACGTCGTGGCCCTCGCACTGGAGCTTGAGGCCCTGCGGCGTGTCGGTGATGCCCTGGCCCTTGTTGTTGCCGCCGTCCACGCCGGAGTTGGCCCCGCCCCAGACCTGGTTGATCGGGACGTTTTGGTGGACCTTCTGGCCGTTGAAATACATCGAGACCATCGCCTTTTCGATGCGCTGGCCGTCCTTGAACCGCGCGGCGCGGAACACCAGGTCGTAGCTGTTCCATTTCCCGAGGCCGGCGAACGCGTGGTAGGGCGACTCGGTCTCGTTGATGACCGCGCCCATGCCGTGCTTGGTCTTGTCGCCCTCCATGATCTGAATCTCGTAGCGGTTCTGGAGATACACGCCGCTGTTGCCGCGCGGGTTCATCACGAGGAACTCGATGTGCAGGCGGAAGTCGCGGTAGGGCTTCTTCGTCACGATGTCCGCCGTGCCGTATTTGCCGCCGGCGGCCACGGGGTCGTCCGTCATCACCACGATTTTGCCCTTGTCCACGGGGTCGTCCACGATCTTCCACTTGATCGGGAGCGACGACGCGAAGCGCGGCCCCTGCCAGTAAGTCCATTTCTCGTCGAGCAGCTTGCGGGAGCCGTCAATGATGACTTCGGCCCCGGCAACGGGCTTGGCCCCGACACCGATGCTTGAGTCCGCCGCCAACGAGGACACGGCGGCGAGGCTGAGGGCGGCGAACAGGGCGAGACGACAGGCGGGCAAGTTCATGGTGAGTTGTGTGCTGCCGGTTTATGCCACGAACGCAGCAGTGGTGTAAACCAGCTCCTTGCGCGCGGCTTCCGCCATTTACAGGGGCGGCCCCTGGCTCACATGATGGCCGGCGGCGGAACGGCGAATGCGCCGCCTACGAAGCTCCGTGACTCCCGGCATCACAGAACAACTCTGCCTCCACTGCGGCCTGTGCTGCGATGGCACGCTCTTCCGCGACGTGGAACTCCAGCCGGGCGACGACGCGGACAAGCTCCGCTTGCTCGGCCTCCCCGTGACTCGTAGCCGCCGACGTGAGGAGGCGGACCATCTGAAGTTCCCGCAACCTTGCAGCGCCTTGTGCTCGGACTTGAAGTGCCGCGTGTATGCGGACCGGCCCGCGCGGTGCCGGCAGTTTGAGTGCGCGCTGTTCAAGTCGGTGGCTGCGGGGGAGGCGGAGTTGCCCGCCGCGCTGAAGACAATTCGCCAGACGCGGCAGATGGCGGAGAAGGTGCGCCGGCTGCTGCGTGAGTTGGGCGGTGCGGGCGAAGGGGTCGCACTTGCCAAGCGCTTCAAGCGGCTGAAGCGGAAGTTCGACGCAGGCGAACTCCCCGCCGGTCTCGACGCGGAATCCGCCTACGACCGCTTCGCAGAACTCAGCCTCGCCGTGCATGAGCTGGACCTGCGGCTGCGCGTGAAGTTCCACCCGGACCCGAGCGATGGGTAGGGCGCGTTGTCCTCAGCCAATGATGCAGTCGCGGGACTTGGGGGCCGCAGCCGCCCCGGCTGCTGTTCGCCGCGCCCTCGCGGCGAACACGGACACGTCCGAGCGAACCAAACGGTGCGGAGGGCCGTCGGCTCCCGGCGAACCGCGAGGGCGCGGCTCGCTGCGCCCGGGGCGGGCGCGCTCCCCCCCAATTCAGCAGCATCGTTCAGCGCGGTGGACGTATGGCTTCGAAGCGGCGGGCTGAGGACAGCCCGCCCGACCAGCGACAGTGAATCGCCACCGGCCTTGCGTTAGTCCGGCTCCGCAGCTTCAATCGCTCCCATGCGTCATTTGCTCCACTTCGCCCTGCTCCTCGCCTTGTCCGCCACCCTCCGCGCCGCCGACCCGCATGACCAGTCGGGTGTGCCGCTGGAGGTGGATGCGCCGGACAAGAAGCTCACGAAGATCGTCCTGCTCGCGGGCGGGCCGAGCAGCAAGCCGATGGCGCACGAATACTTCGCCGGGTGCGCGCTGCTCATGGGCTGGCTCAAGGAACAGCCCGGCGTCTGGCCCGTGATGGCGCGCGACTGGCCGAAGAACGAGGCCGTGCTCGATGGCGCGAAGTGCATCCTCTACTTCGGCGACGGCGGCGGGAAGCAGCCGTTCGTCGAGCCGGCGCGCTGGGCGAAGCTCTCCAAGATGCTCGATGCCGGCACGGGCCTCGTGCTGATGCATCAGGGCATGGATTTCCCGAAAGGCCCGGACGGCGACAAGGTGCAGGACTGGCTCG
>Ga0172372_10013086_pt1 | contig 10321 bp, 9 predicted proteins | sample LakKiv5m_2_FD_114544 | JGI IMG/M metagenome (GOLD analysis project Ga0172372, IMG submission 114544) | Freshwater microbial communities from Kabuno Bay, South-Kivu, Congo - kab_092012_9.5m | ecosystem: Environmental > Aquatic > Freshwater > Lake | place: Democratic Republic of the Congo... | reverse complement strand
GTTGCCATCGCGGTCGCCACCCATCCATTGGCCCATGCGAAAAAAAGGCGCAATCGCTTGGCCACCCAGCGCCGCTTCCAGATCGGCATAGAGCTTGGGAATTTCAGACAAAAACGTGGACTCGTAATAGCCCATGGCGTTTTCAATTTCATCGGCCACGGTGAGTTTGGTGAAGCGCAGCAAACGGGTTTGCCACAGTTGCAGCACCCGGGCCCGCACTTGGGCATCGATCAGTGCCAAGGCTTTGGCGGTGGTGGCGTCGGTGGGACGGGACGTGATGGCGTCGCGCTCTTGCAAGCTGTGGGCGATGCCGCGCTCTGCGTCCAAAATACTTTTGCGCTGCACTTCCGTGGGGTGGGCTGTCAACACGGGTGAAATGTGCGCATGGGACAAGGCTTGTCGAATGGCTTTGGCGGTCCAGCCCGCGGTTTTGAGTTTGCCCAAGGCCTGCTCGACACTGCCGCTGCGAATGTCCCCCGCCCGCTCATGCACCTGCTGGCGGCGAATATGGTGCTGGTCTTCGGCCAAATTCGCCAAATGACTGAAGTAGGTGAAGGCGCGGATCACACTCACCGCTTGTTCGCTGGACAGTGCCGCTAATTTTTTCTTCAAGGCTTTGCCGGCCAAGGCATCGGCATCGCGTCGAAACGCCACCGACAAGCGGCGAATTTGCTCCACCAGCGCAAATGCCGCATCGCCTTCTTGTTCACGAATGACATCGCCCAAAATGCGACCGAGCCAGCGGATGTCATCCACCAGGGGCCGCTCAGCCTGGCTGAGGGCGCCGGAGGCAGGGCGAGGACGGCTGGACACGGCTGGTTTGGGCATGGGCTATACAGGGCTGATCAAGGGCTAACCATGAGAGGGGCCATGCTAGCATTTGCGCCTTCTTGACCCCACATCCACTGCCATTTTGAGCCCCGTGCACCTCACCATCGCCACCCGTGAAAGCCGTTTGGCTATGTGGCAAGCCCAACACATGCAAGACCTTCTGCGGGCGCAAGGCTGCGAGGTAGACATTTTGGGCATGACCACCCAGGGCGATCAAATTCTCGACCGGTCTCTCAGCAAAGTGGGTGGTAAAGGCTTGTTTGTCAAAGAACTCGAAGTCGCCCTGGAAGAGGGCCGTGCCGATTTGGCGGTGCATTCCTTGAAAGACGTGCCCATGGACATGCCCGAGGGCTTTGACCTGGCCTGCGTCATGGCCCGCGAAGACCCGCGAGACGCATGGGTGTCGCCCCAATTCGCCACTTTGCAAGATTTGCCCCAAGGGGCCGTGGTGGGCACCTCCAGTTTGCGCCGCACCGTCTTGTTGCGGTCCTTGCGCCCCGATCTGCAGATTGAGCCTTTGCGCGGCAATTTGGACACCCGGTTGCGCAAGCTCGATGAAGGCCAGTACGCGGGCATTGTGCTGGCCGCGGCCGGTTTGAAACGCTTGGGACTGGCCGATCGCATTCGCCACATTTTTGACACCGCCGACATGCTGCCCGCTGCCGGACAAGGGGCTTTGGGGATTGAAATTCGCAGTCACCGCGAGGATGTGAGAAACATCCTGGCTCCCCTGGCCGATCAATCCACTTGGTTGGCCGTGGCCGCCGAACGCGCCGTCAGCCGCGCCATGGGAGGCAGTTGCTCCATGCCGTTGGCCGCCCATGCGGTATTGCAAGGCCAGGTCCTTGAGCTGCACGCGGCTTGGGGCAATCCGGAAGACTTGCATGCGCCTCTTCTTCGCGCCCATTGCCAAGGAGAGGTCAGCAACTTGGCCGACGCTGAGGCGGTCGGTTTGGCGGCTGCCCATCAACTGCGAAGTCAAGGAGCGGCCTGAGTGGCCACCCCCCCCTCTGTCGTCATCACCCGACCGGTTGCTGAAAGTCTGTTGTGGTCGAACGCCATCACACGGGCAGGTTTTGAGGTCCTGGCCTGGCCCCTCATTGAGGTGCAAGCCCATGCGGACTTGATGCGCATCAACAAAGCCTTGACCGCATGGCATGCTTACCAAGCCGTCATGTTTGTCAGCCGAGCCGCTGTGGCGCATGCTTTTCAGCACCATCGACCCAAAGCCGGTTGGGGCCTGACCCGTTGCTGGGCTACCGGTCCAGGCACGCGTCAGGCTTTGCTGGATGCGGGCGTGCCTGAAGCACTGATCGACTCGCCGCCTTTGCAGTCTGGTCAATTTGACACCGAGGCCTTGTGGCAAGTGGTGTCGCCTCAGCTCTTGCCAGGGCGCCCGGTGCTGTTGCTGCGCGGCAGCGACAGTGACAAACCGGCCACGGCTGAGGAAGGCATTGGCCGCGATTGGTTGATCCAGCAGCTCGATGCTGCCAACATCCCCGTCGACAGCGTGGCGGTCTATCAACGAAATCTTTCTGTGTGGGATGCACCCCAACAGGCCCGTGCCAAATTGGCAGCGCAGGACGGCAGCATTTGGGTGTTCAGCAGCAGCCAGTCCGTCTCCCATTTGGCGAAGCTCTTGCCCGCTCAAGACTGGTCCAAGGCCCGGGCCTTGGCCACCCACGAGCGCATCGCTGAGGCCGCGCGTCAAACAGGCTTTCTAGATGTTCGGGTCTGCAAGCCCACCCTGTTGGACATCATCGCCTCATTAGAATCCTATGGATGAGCCGTGCCACACCTTCAGACAGTGATGCCAAGCTTGGTGTGACCGACCACGCCCGGCCTGCCACCCGCTGGCGCCAATGGATGCCTCTCGTCAGCTTGTTCATGGCCGTCATTGCCGTGTTGATGTCTTGGCAACTTTGGCAAAAAGTCAGCACCATGCAAGAGATGCTGGCCAGGCAAAGCGCCGAGGCGGGACAACTTTCGATGCAGGCCAACAGTTTGGCCAAAAATGCCCAAGATCTCACCCAAGAAACGGCTGCCCGGGTGGCGTTGCTGGATGCGCGGTTGAGTGAAGTGGCATTGCAGCGCAGCCAGTTGGAAGACTTGATGCAAAGCTTGTCGCGTTCGCGGGATGAAAACCTGGTGGTGGACATCGAGTCTGCGCTCGGTTTGGCACAACAACAAGCCGAATTAACGGGCAGCATTCAGCCCATGTTGGCCGCCTTGCAATCAGCGCAAAAACGCTTGTCCAAAGTGCCGCAACCGCGCTTGTCGCCGGTGTTGAGAGCCATCCAACGTGACATCGACATTTTGCAATCGGCCAGCCTGACCGATTTGCCCAGCGTCTTGATTCGATTGGACGAGTTGGTGGCGTTGGTTGAAACCTTGCCTGTGGCCAATGCCGTTGGCCCCAGCCGCAAAGGGGCGTTGTCATCCGATCAACGACCCTTGCCCACGTGGTCGCAATTGTGGGCCAACCAAGATCTATCAGGCGTGAGTCAACGCCTGTGGCAAGAGGTCACAGGGTTGGTCCGTGTCAGTCGCATTGACGTCCCAGAATCGGTGTTGCTGTCACCAGAGCAAAGTTTTTTTGCCCGTGAAAATTTGAAACTTCGTTTGCTCAATGCACGTTTGGGATTGTTGGCACGGCAAACCATCACAGTCCGCAATGACTTGACCATGGCTGAGCGCGACATGAATCAGTTTTTCGATCTGTCCAACCGCCCCGGTCAAACTGCCAAAGCCTTGTTGAGACAAGTGCAGGGTCAAATTCGGTTCACCGAACTGCCTCGCTTGGACGGCACCATGGCTGCTTTGGCGACAGCGTCGGCGGGCCGCTGAGATGCGCCTGGCTTTCTGGCTGATTGCCCTGTTTGGTGTAGCCGTCTCGGTGGCATTGGGTCTGAGTCAGCATTACGGCACCGTCACCTTGTTTGTGCCACCTTACCGGGTCGACCTGTCTTTGAACCTGGTGGTCATCGTCTTGGTACTGGGCTTTGTGTTGTCATACATGGCATTGCGCGGCGCCATCTCCTTGTTCGAATTGCCCGCACAAGCCCGCCATTGGCGGGCTCAACAACGCGAACGGGTGGCGCAAAATGCATTGCTCAACGCCATGGTGTTGTGGATGACTGGACGCTACACGCGTTCACGCAAGGCTGCCTTGCAAGCGCTCAATCAAGTGGAAAGTCTGCTGAGGGTGGCTTCTGCCGACAACTTGCCCAGTTTGGGCTTGATGCGCAGTTTGTTGCACTTGTTGGCAGCTGAAAGTGCCCACGCCTTGCGCGATCACCCGGCGCGGGAACAGCATTTCCAGCAAGTTTTGGCCCACCAAGACTTGGGGCGCGTGGCTCAAAAACTGGAATTGCGCGATGCCGCACATTTGAATGCTGTGCGTTGGGCCTTGCATGACCGCGACAACGCCACTGCGCAGCAGTATTTAGGCTTGCTGCCCCAGGGCACAGCGCGTCGCACGCTGGCGCTGCGTTTGCGCTTGAAAGCCGATCGTTTGGGACAAAACCATTTGCCCGCGTTGGAAACAGCCCGCCTGCTGGCCAAGCATGGCGCGTTCTCTGCGGCTCCAGCTTTGAGTTTGGTGCGGGGCCTGGCCATCGCTTGCTTGGACGACTGTCATGACCATGGGCAGTTGCAAGCCACTTGGCAACACCTGCTGCCCGAGGAGCGAATGCAATTGGACATCGCCATGCACGCGGCGCAACGTTTGTTGTCGCTTGAAGGTGAGCCCAGCTTGGCCTTGACCTGGTTGTTACCGGTTTGGCAAGAGCTCACCCGCATGCCCGAGACCGGCAGTGCTTTGCATCGGCAACGTTTGGTGAAGGTCTTGGCTCAAGCCATGGACGCCATGACGCCCAACAGTGAATGGTTGGCGCGCATCGAGCAAGCGCGAATGGCCAATCCGCGCAGCATGGAACTGCAGTACCTGAGTGGCATGGTGTGTTTGCGCCATGGGCTGTGGGGCAAGGCCCAGCAAATGCTGGAGCAGGTGGCTCCGCGCATCACCGACAAAGACTTGCAACGCCAAGCTTGGCGGGCCTTGGCCGAACTGGCCGAGCAAAAAGGCGACAACGCCCAGGCTTTGGCGTGCTGGAAGTTGTCCGCCAAAGTCTAGGCCAGCGATTTCAAGGGGAAGCGCTGTGATCAAACGGCATGGCGATCTGACCCAAATCCCGCTTGGTTTCCACCAAGATCAACGGACCTTCGTCCACCACCACCAATGCTGGACGCTCGCGCGGCACATGTATCGGACGGAGCTCGGAGGCAATTGCCGCTTGCACCTGGGCGATGCGCTCGGGGTTGGAATTGACCCACTCTAAACCGGAAGATTGAGCCACGCCTTGCAAGCTGCTGATGGGCAACTCGTAGCTGCCAACTGTGGGCATGCGGGTTGCCGCAGGCGCGGTCACCGTCGAGTGGACGGATGCTTGGTCAGAGGCCTGAACCTGTGAAGGCACAGCCCTGGTTGCACCGTCGGCTTGCTGCTCACGCGCTTGACGATCCCGGCCATGGCGGTTCCGGCTGCGGCGTTCTCGGCGTTCGCTCAGGGCTTCAGCGTCTGCGCTGGCTGGTGGGGATTCGCTCTGTTGGGCCATGTCGGTTGATGCTTCAGAGGCTGCAGCCAAGGGTTGCATGTTGTCCTCTGGGGTCTGGTTTTCACCGGTTGGTGTGGATCGTTCGCCACGGCGGCCACGGCCACGGCGACCTTCGCCACGTGCTGGACGTGCAGTTTTCTCAGCATGGGCATCCACGGTTTCAGGTGCCGTCGTGTCGGTGTTGCGCGCTTCATCGGTGCGGGGTTCGCTGCGCGCTTCGGAACGGTTGCGGGTTTCGCCTTGGCGTTCGCCACGGCCTTGGCGACCACCACGCTCGGCGCGGCCCTCGGCATTGCGGCCTTCGCTGCGTTCTGTGCGCTCAGCGCTGCGGCCCTCGCCTCGGCGGCCACCGCGGCGACCCTCGCCACGGCCTTCGCCACGGGCGCCATCGCGTCCACCCTCACGTCGTTCGCCGGACTTGCCGGCGGTGCCACGACCTGTGGGAGAGGCAGCGGGTGCCGGGGCGGGTTCACTGCTGAACAAACCTTTGAGCCAGCCGAAGAAGCCTTTTTCAGCCGGTGCCACCGGGGCTTCGCGGCGCGCGGCAGGCTCAGGGCGCTCTGCCCGGACTGGGCGAGCCTCACCAGGGGGGGCAGGCAAATCGGGCAACAACCCTTTGATAACGGGGACTTGTTTGTTGGTCGGTTCTTGCGAGCGGCGCGTAACGGCGGTGGGGTCTTCGATCTCTTCAGCCATTTTGTAGCTGGCCTGGATATTGTCCAAACGCGGGTCGTCGTGCTTCAAGCGTTCTAATTTGTAGTTTGGCGTCTCCAAACCTTTGTTGGGAATCAACAGCACGTTGGTGCGTTGCTGGATTTCAATCTTGGCAATCTCGGAGCGTTTCTCATTCAGAAGGAACGAGGCCACTTCCACCGGCACTTGGGCGTGCACCGCAGCTGTGTTGTCCTTCATCGACTCTTCTTGAATGATCCGCAAAATTTGCAGCGCCGAGCTTTCGGTGTCGCGCACATGGCCGGAGCCGCCGCAACGTGGGCACGGGATGGAAGCGCCTTCGCTCAAAGCCGGACGCAGACGTTGGCGGCTCATTTCCATCAAGCCGAATTTGCTGATGGTGCCGAACTGCACCCGGGCGCGGTCTTGGCGCAGCGCGTCACGCAAGCGGTTTTCCACCTCGCGGCGGTTTTTCGACTCGTCCATGTCGATGAAGTCGATGACGATCAGGCCGCCCAAATCGCGCAGGCGCATTTGACGCGCCACTTCGTCGGCGGCTTCCAAATTGGTGCGGGTTGCGGTTTCTTCGATGTCGCCGCCTTTGATGGCACGGGCCGAGTTGACGTCCACCGATACCAAGGCCTCGGTGTGGTCAATGACGATGGCGCCACCAGACGGCAAGTTGACCGTGCGGGCATAGGCCGATTCGATTTGGTGCTCAATTTGAAAGCGGCTGAACAACGGGGTTTCGTCGCGGTAGCGCTTGACCCGGGCCGCATGCTCGGGCATGACGTGGGCCATGAACTGCTGCGCTTGGTCGTAGATGTCATCGGTGTCGATCAGGATGTCGCCGATGTCATGGTTGAAATAGTCGCGGATGGCACGAATCACCAAGCTGGATTCTTGGTAAATCAGGAATGCGCCTTTGGACTTGCTTGCGCCGTCAATCGCTGACCAGAGCTTGAGCAGGTAGCTCAGATCCCATTGCAATTCAGGGGCACTGCGGCCAATGCCGGCGGTACGGGCGATGATGGACATGCCGTTGGGGTACTCCAACTGGTCCATGGCTTCTTTGAGTTCAGCCCGGTCATCCCCCTCGATGCGGCGGCTGACGCCACCCCCCCGGGGATTGTTGGGCATCAGCACCACATAGCGACCGGCCAAACTGATGAAGGTGGTAAGGGCCGCGCCTTTGTTGCCGCGCTCCTCTTTTTCCACCTGAATCAGCAGGTCTTGTCCTTCTTTGATGACGTCTTGGATGCGGGCCTGGGAGGCCGACACATTGCCCGAGAAGTATTGTTTGGAGATTTCTTTGAATGGCAGGAAGCCGTGGCGATCTTCGCCGTAATCGACAAAACAAGCCTCTAAGGAAGGTTCAACCCGGGTCACCACCGCTTTGTAGATGTTGCCCTTGCGCTGTTCGCGCCCTTCAATTTCGATTTCGTAGTCGAGGAGTTTTTGTCCGTCGACGATGGCCAAGCGGCGCTCTTCCGCTTGAGTGGCATTGATCAGCATCCGTTTCATGATGCGTTCCTTTTCTTGCTAACAACACAGGTCCATGTCGGACCAACGATGCCGTAGACCGATGCAAGAAAAAACCGAAAGGAACTGCCGCATGGAACGCGCACGATCACCGAATTAGCGGTGTTTGCGGTTCCTAGGCGGCGGGTGGATGCGGGCGAGTTGAAGGCGAACGGGCATGGCCAACAGAGCCAAGGGGTTCAATGGCGATCGGGTGGGGGGCTGGAAAACACGCACCTTTTCCACTGGCGTAAGCCAGGAAAAGCAGAGTTTCAGCAGAACCAACACGGCGTTCATGTCTCAACAATCTCACTTTGAATCCGTTGCAGGATTGAATTCGGGCCTGCAACTGGGGTATTCCTTTTCGGGGTTTTTCCAAGGCATCGGCTTGCGTGACCGCAGGGCAGACCGCAATGGGGCGGTAAGGCTTGCGGCGGCCACGATGGGCATCGACCTCTCAGTGCTGGTGTGACGTGCTCTAATCTCTTATTCAAATCAAGCACTTAGAACCTGACACTGGTGAAGATCATTATAGACACAGACGCCACCCCCACCGCCGCGGTCAAAAACTTGATGGTCGACGAGGAATCCGCCGGTCAGCGCTTGGACAATTTTTTGCTTCGCCATTTGAAAGGCGTGCCCAAAACCCATGTGTACCGCATCATCCGCACCGGGGAGGTGCGGGTCAACAAAGGCCGCGCCAGCGCCGACACCCGGGTACAAGCAGGTGATTTGGTGCGCATGCCGCCAGTGCGGGTGTCCACCCCCTCGCCCGATGCACCGCTGGCCCCGGGCCGTGAATTCCCCATCTTGTTTGAAGATGATCAACTGCTGGCCATCGACAAACCGGCTGGTGTCGCGGTGCATGGCGGCAGCGGTGTGAGCTTTGGGGTCATCGAGCAACTGCGCCAAGCCCGACCGGGTGCGCGGCTTTTGGAACTGGTGCACCGATTGGACCGTGAGACCTCGGGCGTGCTGCTGGTGGCGAAAAAACGCAGCGCTCTCACGCGCCTTCAAGATCAATTCCGTGACCGTGAAACCGGCAAAACCTATCTGGCCCTGGTCAAAGGCCAATGGCCGACCAATAAAAAAGTGATTGACTTGCCGCTGCAACGTTACCTGTTGCCCAGTGGTGTCGGCGAGGGCGAGCGTCGGGTCCGAATCGCCCACAAAGCCGACGCCAACGCGCAACGCGCCATCACCTTGGTCCGGGTCGCCCGCTTGGTGGGTGACTACAGCCTGCTGGAGGTGACCATCAAAACCGGGCGGACCCATCAAATTCGGGTGCATTTGGCCAGCCAGGGCTACCCGATCCTGGGTGACGACAAATACGGCAACTTTGAACACAACAAGCGCATGGCCTCAGACGGCTTGAAGCGCATGTTCTTGCATGCCTGGCGGTTACAGTTTGTGCATCCGCAGTTGGGCAAACCGCAAACCCTGCAAGCCGATCTGCCTCCTGAACTTCAACAATTCATCGACCATGTCCAACCCCCGCCCGCGCCAGTTTGACCTGATCGCTTTCGATTGGGACGGCACGCTGTACGACTCAACACAAATCATCGTGCGCTGCATTCAAATGGCGGTCACCGATGTGGGTGGTACCCAGCCCAGCGACGAACAAGCTGGGTACGTGATTGGCATGGCCCTCATGCCCGCGCTGGCGCATGCGGCACCGGATGTGCCGAAAGAAAAATACCCGTTGCTGGGCGAACGCTATCGCCACCATTACGCCAAGCACCACAACGATTTGTCCTTGTTTGTCGGCATCTTGCCGCTGCTGCAAGCGCTGCGCGAACGTCAGCATCTGTTGACCGTGGCCACGGGCAAAAGCCGCAAAGGCTTGGACGAAGCTTTGCACCAAGTGGCCTTGCGCGGCATGTTTGATGGCTCTCGAACCGCTGATGAAACTGCGGGCAAGCCCGATCCGCGCATGTTGCATGAATTGATGGCCGAGTTCGGTGTCGTTCCTGAACGCACCTTGATGATTGGTGACACCAGCCATGATTTGCAAATGGCCCGAAACGCAGGTTGCGCCAGTTTGGCGGTCAGCTATGGGGCCCACGGCGCAGAAGGTCTGGACAAATTCGGCTCTTTGGCTGTGGTGCATTCCGTGCCAGAGTTGCAAGATTGGTTGATAGGACATGGCTGAAGAGCTGGTGCCTTTGTGCCAAAGCAGCGAACTGTTGGACAGCGGCTTGGCCGTGCCCTTTGACGTGGTCTACGCGGGCCAAACCTGCCGCGCCTTTGCCGTGCGGTATCAGGGACAGCCGCAGGCCTACCTGAACCGCTGTACCCATGTGGCCATGGAGATGGACTATCAGCCCAATCGCTTTTTCGACACCGAGGGCCGTTGGTTGTTGTGTGCCACCCACGGCGCCACTTACGCCCCGAACACCGGCGACTGTGTGGGTGGGCCGTGCCGCGGCGGTTTGGTCAAAATCCCCCTTTCTGAGCGTCAAGGCGTGGTCCACTGGCATACTGCGTACAACCTCAAGCCTTTGGATTTTTAAGCTATGAACGACGACACGTCTGCCAATCCCCCAGCCAACGACAAAGCGGCACCCGGTCAATGGGAGCGCGAAACGCTGGAGCGGCTGGTCATGGCGCAACTGGAAGAGCAGCGAGCTGCGCGTCGTTGGCGCATCGGGTTTCGCATTTTTTGGTCGGTGTTGGTGTTG
>Ga0172372_10013085_pt1 | contig 10321 bp, 14 predicted proteins | sample LakKiv5m_2_FD_114544 | JGI IMG/M metagenome (GOLD analysis project Ga0172372, IMG submission 114544) | Freshwater microbial communities from Kabuno Bay, South-Kivu, Congo - kab_092012_9.5m | ecosystem: Environmental > Aquatic > Freshwater > Lake | place: Democratic Republic of the Congo... | reverse complement strand
TGCGGCGATCAATATCAGGAGCGGTCGTGAACTCAGATCGAAACCGCTGCGGCTCAAGGACGCAGGCGTGGAACGCCTCACCGAGCGCAAACGCCGACGATTGCTTCGGATAGCCGTCCATCGCTCTCAGGTGCGCTGGCGATCGCATGAACTCCTTGAGTCGCGATGCCGATGCGGCCACGATTGCGTGATAATCCCGCGAGGGCATATCTCGTCTGATTTCTACCATTATCAGGCTCCTTTAAGTCCCCCTGCTGCCGCCGAATCGGAGCCACCAAGGCCGGAGGCAGCAGGGGGATCGGGTGTTCGTCTTGGTGGCGCAGACACTCTATCGGCTTGTTAGACGGTTGTCAATCGCAAATTTTCTTGCGATCAGCCAATTGTGAGTTGAGCAAACCATGCCCTGATTCGATCGCGCAGTTTGCGATGGCGACCTGGCGATGGACCCCACTTGCCCAACGGACACTTCTGCTCAGGCATAGTCAGTTTGACTGTGAGTCGGCTGCGCTGCGATACGCCACACCCGCACCCGGCGCAGAATCCAATCTCGTCAGGAAGCTTGTCGGTAACCATGCGCTTCGGACAAGCAATGCATTGTGCCTTGCGCTCCTCGTATACCGCATCGGTCACAGGCCCATAGAGCTGCAAGGACGCTTCCGCAGTCAGGTACTTCTTGACATTAGAAACCGTCACCTCGCGCTCAGGCACAGTCTCAGATGCAGCATTGATTTCTCGGACAGTCGCCTTTGGCAAATCATCCGTGCTGTAGGACTTGCCTTGTCGAAAATACATCTCTCTCATTCGATGACCTCGCAATCGAGCGCGTGGCCGATGCAGGTAATCTGTGCCGGAACCACGAACACATCCGCAGCGCAGTCATTGTTTGGAGGACATGGATTGCCCGGACCTTCCTCTGGACATCCAAAGTTGGTGCCTCCGTAGAAGCACTCCGTATACACAATGCAGCCTCCACCACAGCACAGGTCGGATACGTCGTACTTGGGACTCGCCGGATTGACGGGTTCCGTGATCTCGTTACACATGGCCGCAGGGGGTCGGTGACCGACAGCCACCGCCGGCCACACGTTATACGACGGAAGCGGTGGGGTCTCCGTGCGACAGGTAAATGGAATCTCGTCCAGCCACGAATCGCGCGAGCGTCGAGCCTCGACCAAATACGAGTTGACCGTGAACAGGCAGACGTACTCCTGATCGGCCTCGCACACGCCCTTTACGAGCGAAAGATCGTTCTTGAGGTAGTACTGGCTGTAGACGAAGCGCACTCCCTCGCAGGTCGCCCGGATCGCGAACTTGCGGCAATTCGTCGGCGGATCGCATCCGGCGAGAGGAGCCGTGCCGCACCACGAACAGTCATCCTCACATTGATTGCAGTACACCGTGTCCGGACAGATTTGCGGACAGGCCGAGCAATTGACCGGGGGGCGCGGCTCGCCACGGAACGACAGGATTGGCGCGTCTAGCACGTTGGGGCCACCGATGCCGCCGTTGCGCCCATATCCGGCTGCGATGGCCTGCTCCTCGGTCAATCCCGTGCCAGCGGCTGCGTCCCAATCGACCCATGCCCATCCACCGGGAATGCCTCGGAAGTAGACCCATTGACGCTCTCGCCAGTAGTCGTAGTCTGCCTGACTCGCCGGATTGCCTGGATAGTCCTTCATGCAGATCGCCTGCAATGGAGCCTGATCGACGTACACATCGTCCTTGTGCAGATACGGCCTGTTCGTCACGCCGACATCCTGATCGCAGAACCGCTTGCGGAACGGGCCAAGTTCGGCCATGTCCTCAACATCCTCGATGCATAAGTCGTAACCAGCGGTCGGGAATTTGGCATCCAAATCAATGAATCCCTGACGCTGCTCAGGTCGCCAATCCTTGGCCGCGATATACCCGGCATCGGCGAGCTTATTCAGCGTCTCTTGGCTCGTCGGCTGACCATCGACTGCGATATCGGCAAGGAGTTGCGCGTACTCAGCTGCGTCGATCACATCGTTTGAGAGCGCATCATCAAGATCGCATTGATAGAGCGGGATTCCGGAACAGGCGAATACCCACCACTTTGGAACGAGATCGTCGGTCTGGAACGGAACGCCGCCACAATTGCTTCCCGCGCCCTGTGTGCAACCGGGGACGCGAATGCGAACGCCATCCGGGCAATCTGAGATGCGCCACCAACGCTCATAGAAGACGAGGCACAGGAACTGGTCATATAGCCTTGGAACTCCTGCGCCGAGCGGAAGACCATCCTTGTGACAGGTCATGTCGATGAACCACGAAGTCGTGGCGTCGTTCGCAAGATCGTCCTTGCGCGAGTTTGACAGGCCACCACGACCTGTGCCAAACCAAGTGTCGCATAGGCACGGCTGCTCTCCCGGAGCCGGTGGGAACACCGTGTAGCAGCATTGATCTGGGTCGTACTCGGGATGGCAGCAAGGATTCTTGCAAGCTTCTCCTTGCATGAAAATGTTGTTGTACGTCGGCAGCTCGATCAGATTGACCGGATCATCGAGCTGCGCGTAACGCAGGACGAATCGGCAACTGTGGAACTTGTAGATCGACTGCACGGGCAACATTGCGCCCTGCGTGTGCGAGTAGCAGATTTCGCACACAGGATCTCCGGGATTGACCCCGGCCTGACGGAAATGCTGCGACACCGTATATCCTGGGCGCTCGCTCCAAAGCAGGAGCGTATCGGCGTGATGGCAACAACCGCTGTCAATCTCGGTGTTGAAGATGCAGTCACGAATACAGCGTGGACCGCAGCAGCAGCCTCGGGAAAGGGTCATTAGTCCTCCTCCTCCTCTTCTTCTTCCTCTTCTTGAACGGCCTCTTGATCCTCAGAAGACTTCACCACCATCGCGTTGCACAACATCGCGTTGCCAATTTGATGTCGCCAAAACCTCGTGCTGCGCCTCTTCTGTGTTGTCCACAGAATAACGACGGCATCGGCCCCTGCCTCCTCGATAAGGAGACGCGCGGCTTTTTCAGCCACGAACAAAGGGCCGATGTCATCGCGCGCAGGAGGCATCAGCGATTGAGGTAGTAGCGGAGCTGAGCGTATTCAAGCAACATTGTGGCTTGAATACTTGGCGATGCAGAATGAGCTCGAATTCCAATTCCACATCTCATTCCACCAGTTGGAATGTTCGTAGTCGCCGTATGAACAACTGTGCCGTCAATTTTAAATACGACCTGCGTTCCGGCTGAATTGATTGATACAGACAATTTGGTGTTAGGTGTGCTGTAAGAGATGCCAGTATCTATAACCGTTGGGGTTGTAACATTGTTCACAACACATTGCCAACTTGCACTAGTGTTATCAACAACAAAGCAAGCAAGATTTAACGCAGAGGTAGTGGTGTTCGACCAAAATCCGAGATGTGCGCGCGAAGCAGGATCTACTAATGAGTAAGCAGCGACGCAATCAAATTCAAAAGCAACACCTTGACTTGTGGACATAACGCCGATTGCCGCATCAGTCAATTCAGCACGCGAAGGAACAGTTGCTCCGGGGGGGATAGATAAGGCAGCTGACCACGCACTTGGGCCACTATAGTTGGCAGAATAAGCGATGGATCCGCCATTGGTAGTTGTTTCAACAAACCCTCCACGGTCCGTACAGTCGGTGAACAAAGTGAAAATCTTTGATTGATCGACGTTCTTGCTGACGTAATCGCCAGCAGCAACACCATTGATCTTGACCACGGTCGGATTGGGATATGTGCCGCTCAGATCGCCGCCGGCAGGAACTGCGAGCGTGTCTTGCACGGTTAGATTCGTCACAGTACCTGTGACCGTGACGGTGTTGACCACTTCTGTGATGACCAAACTCATCGCGTCACCTCCTGCGAGATGCTAATTGCGCCTTGAAGAAGGCGCGTGACAACTCCAGAACCTGATTCAATCTCAAGGTCATAAACGCCATCGGTCGGAATCGTCGCCGACGTAGCCGCGCTGATTGTGATCGTGATCACGCCTGTCAAAGCGGTAATGACAATTCCAGTACCAGGCGAAGTCGCCAAATCAAGGTACTTGATCAGGCTTCCAACGGTCGGGCGCATTTGCATACGCGCGCTATATCCTGTCAGCGGAATTGGATTGCCGCTGCTGTCGGTGTACTGAAGAACCTTGACCGTTGTGGTTCCCTGCTCGATCTCAAAGTTGTATGTGGGTGCTGCCATGATTACCTCGCTTCCGTCAATTCGTATTCAACGATGCCTTTGTTGGTGAGCCACGCTCTCAGCCAAAGTGCGCCTCGTGGCTTGGGCGCACCGCCTCTCTCTGTATGCCAACCCTCTTGGGGGCTGAATTCGTCCTTGTATCCGGGAGTGCGAACGTGAGTTTGGCGATCCAAATACGTCCTATCCCCGGTGGTAATTCTATACCGCTCGATCGGCACAATCCATTGATCGTGAGTGTGTCCTGTCCATACAATGTCTGCATCAGGAAGATAGACGGCCATACGGGCCGTTTGGATCGTCCCACGAGTCACAGGGCCACCGCCGCCGTACCCGTGGTGATAGTACACCCACAGGCTTCCAATCCGCCGGGTATTCGGCGCATGGATAACAAGCCGAATCCAGCCGGCATAGCCGCAGGACTGCAAATTGACGGCCCCAAGCGTCTTCAGCTTCTCGACCGTCCGCTCGGTCAGGTTGCTCTCATGGTGCTTCAGGATTGAAGTCTCGTGGTTGCCGAGACCCATCATGCACCAATTGCGAGCGTAGGGGGTGTAGAACTTGACTGCCTCATCGACTAGGCGGTCAAGGTAGTTTCCGAACTGGTATTCGGGACGCAGGGCAGACCGATCCGCGCGGCGGTCCCATTTACCCTGCATGGCGCAATGGCAGTCTCCGTTGTCGAGTACTAGCGCATCGCGTTTGCGCGCCTCTTCCAGATGGCGGCGTTCCATGTCGATGTCGGTGTGCGCGTTGTCGTGGTGGGCGTCGGATCGTAGAAGCAGATCGATGTGATCCGTTCCCTTCTTGGGCTTGTAGTCGATTCTCAGGATCGACTTGTCGGCCTTATAGATTTGAACGTGATTCAATGCGCCCATTCATCATTCCCTTATTCCTCTTGCACGATCGAATCCGTAGTGTCTCTCAAATTCCTCCAAGGCATCCGGGTGTACCCGCCTATCACGGGATCCTGGCAACTTGATCCCGATCAACCGACCGTCATCGATCCACTTGGTCACGGTTTTTTGCGCCACACCAAGTCGATTGGAAATCTGCCCGGTCGTTAGCCATTTGATACCGAGCTTCCCAGGCGCTCCGACATCAACCCGGATCTTGTTTCGAGCCTTCGCCATTCGTCAATTCGTGCCGACGTCTTCCATGTCAACCCATTCCGGAGAGACGAGATACCAGCCTTCAGGGATTTGGACGGCGTTGCTACTCAGAGTCCATTCGCCTTCGACAAGCGCATACACCTTTGCCTTGGCATCCGGACCCATTCGGATCGGACTTCCCTCCTTGACCAGCACCGTTCTGCTGCATCCACTTGCGAATCCGAGAGCCAGCAAGAATAAGACGGTCACGATCCAAATCGGCATCGACCGCGACTCGACCGCGTTCAATGCGGCGTTCCAAATACGAAAACAGAGCAAGCGCCAGTTGCGCGATGATTCGATCGAGCATTTCACCGGATTCCCTCCTGCTGGCTGCTCACCCTCGCATCACGCGCAAAGAGCAGGCCGATGCCTGCGATGACCGCAGCCACAACTGCGCCCCAATCGGGAACGGTCACAGGGTCAGAGTCCGTGAGTGCGGTAAGCGCGGCACCGACAGCTACAAGAATGGCTGCGATACCTGCGGAAGTTGTGCGCCAAGATGCTTTCATTTGCCGTTCCTTTCGAGGCGTTCAAGCCTCGCTGTAAGTTCCCGCAGACGTTCCTCCGTCTGCTTGTCTGTAAGAGTAAACGCAACCTGAGCCTTGGCAAGATCACTAACGATGCTCCCAAGTTCGCGCACCTGCTCGACGGTCGAGACGAGTTGCGCGTCCCGCCTACCCATCTGCATAAGCATGGTTCCGATTCCAACGCAGATAGCCACAAAGGATGCCCATGTGGCTACGAGCTGCTGCGCGTTTTTCTGTTGGTCGTTCATCCGATCCTCATGGCTACCAAGCCAGTTGCATTCGACAAACCGCCGACGTTACTTTGATATTTCACCGTCCTTGATGCCACGCTTGCCGCTCCCCGCATAGCGATGGTGGACGTAGAAGCAAGCGAGATTACGACACAGCATGATGCATTGGTAAAAAGATTGGCGACTGCGCCGTGGGACGCAGCCGAACAGGCCAACGATGTTGCAGATGTGCTGTTGTAGATATCGAGCGTGTACTGAGTTGTCGCGGCGGCGGTGCTTGTAAAGACGGCTGATGCCTGCACGACCCATACGCCTGCGGCAAGCGAAAGGGTTGTAATGTTATAGAACTGCGTTGCGTTTACCAAAGAGACATCCGCTCCGATAAACGAAGACGAGTGTGACAATGCAGTTGACAGGGTTGTTCCAGTACCGGTCAGGGACTTGCCGTATCCAAGCGTAATGACTTCGGGATTTCCAGATCCCAAGCCGCTTCCTCGACCAAGAAGGGTAGATTCCGTCATCGGAGCAAGCGTCGCAAGGGTTTCACCTGCGCTTGTCATATCCGAGATGTACTCAGTCTTGACCGACTCAAGATTTGGATGCACCAAAATCTTGCCCTGCGTCTGATGCGCGTGTTCGACCGTTCCAATCTGCATCTGCCAGTTGGGCTTTGCCGGCTCAGTCGAAGTCAATGCGCCCGGAGTACTTGCACTCAGGTAGATCGTTGCTCCATCAGCAAACGCATTGGTATCCAGATTCGTCAGCGTTCCAGCGATAATGACTGAACCCGTAGAGTTGTTCGCGATGTTTGCCGCCGCTAAACCGATCGCGTCGGTGGTTGAGTAGGCATTTGACTGAGCGAGCGCAATGGTCGGATTCTGTCCGAGCGCACCGCTAATGCGAACAGCTTGCCCCTTGTTGATTTGTGATCCCGTGTTGTTTCGAGCCGTGATCGTGACAGCGGGAGCGGATGTAGCGGCGACGATGCGTCCGTTAGCATCGGTTGACAACAATGGAGCAGACAAGATGCTTTCAAGATACGGTGCATTCTGAAATGCAAACTTGCCTGTTCCTTCAACAAGCAGCTTTCCACCATCGGTGAAGTTTGCTTTATCCGCAATTGTGACCGATGTGTAATTACCGCTTCCTTGCGTCACCTCGTCGCGGGAATATGGAGTCACCATCAAACAGGCATCATTCGCTGCTCCACCCCATGCACCTACCCACACCCTTCCAGTCACATGGCAAACAACCAATTCTCCTGGAAAAATTCCGGCAGATGTTTTGGTTGGCGTTGGCGTCGGAATTCCCAGAAGTTGCGCGTAATAGTTGCGCTTGTGGAGGATGTGAGAAGTTAGTGCCGGCATTTTTACACCACGTTATTCATAAATCCTTGTACAGTCGTTGCAATGTTTGCAGTTATTGTCGAATCTGCAAGGTTGACGTTTGTAGCAGCGTAATACGCTGGATATTGCCAACCCCTGCTTGCCCAATAAGCCGTAGTTGATGCAACTTCAGGAATGGATTGATCGTTTCTAGATGTCTGCATCGGGCTGTAGAAAGTCTCCTGTGGATTTTGATAGATGAAATCAGACAAATCTACGTACATATATGCATTACTCAATCCCAAATGAGGAGAAATGCTGACTGTTCCTGTAATTGTTCCAAGAACCCCATCTCCTGCGGCGGAAGATGATGGAGGCTTTATTTCGGCAACTACGACCGATCCTGAGTCATGTGTGAAAAGAGGAAATGGCCCGTCGTTTGCATTTATTCTAAAACCAACTCCATGCGTTCCTAGCCCTGAATATGGAGGAGTATTTACTCCGACCAATGAGTTAAAAAAAACTGTAGGAAATGGCCCAAACCCTTGATTTTTAAATGACCCCGTGTGATAAATCTCGATGATTTTTTGAGATCCATCAATAAGCCAGCATTTCCTACCATACTCAATGGTTGTGGAATCAATTAGCTTTAACGCATTGCCGGGAAACGGATCAAGCAATTCAATAAGAGCATTATCGGTGTATAGCGGAACAGATACAGAATCTAAACTGCTTAAGTTCGATCCGCCATCTAAGTAATACGGCTTGCTTAATCTTGATGTGGAGATATCAATTGGAGTGTCATCTCCCTTGATAAATCTCCAACTGCATTGATCCAACAAGCTTGGATATCCCCATTGAGCCATTGTCTGTATGGGATTCCTATCTTGAGTTGTTGGAACACCTATTGAATGACCACAAGCAAGGGAAACATTTGGATGTATTACCCTCATTGGAGGAGGCCATGAATTTGCAAATGCTGGAAGATTCGCAGGAATATCTGCGTTATATGGCAACCAAGAAAAATTGAATTCAGACGTCCTTTTAATTGAGAAGGTTCGATTTGTAGCCATCAAGCCTTCAAGGCTGTATCGATACCCGTACAACCATGATGTCGGGTTATAGGCAATCGGTCTCTTTACTGACATTCCCAATGGTGTTGTGTAGTTCTCGTAGAGATACAGATCATGCAGCGCAGGGTTGTATGCGTAGGTAATGTTCACAGGTATGTTCCTGAATCAATACCTGACTGCATTGCTTGAGATAGGATCTGAAGATTCACCAAAATTTGCTGCTGCGTCGTTTCGCTTGCGATACCAGGTGTGTTGCTGGCGGTCGTGACGCGCCCATACGCATCGACCGTCATTGAGGCGGCGACATATGACCCGGCAGGCGAAGGCACGAGCGGCGTGAGTCCACCACCGCCTGTAGCGAGCTCAATCCAAGTGTTCGGCGTTGCGGACAGCGTGTAGTACTTTGAGTCAGCCGTGACGTAGACAAGCATTCCGACCGTCTTGCGTGACGCTGGGATTGCGTCACGCGCAGCCGTACTGGCGACCGTCATAAGACCGCCGCGACCGTACTCAGCAATGTGAGTCGGGTTGGTATCCGCCGGCTCGGTTGGAGCGATCGGAACGCCTAGGGGAAGTACTGGTTCTGCGTGTGGCATGGTCAGTCTCTTCGGAATTATCGATCCGTGGTTCGGCTTCCTTGTAGATGTATGTAATCAATGTACAGGTTACAGGATGTCGTGCCAGCTGATTTTACGATCTTTTGACCAATGCCCGTCGAACGAGCAGAGGCGGTCGGGATGTCGCTGGTATGAGTTGCAACTAGCGTCCCGTCGATCCTGAACTCGACGCTATCACCAGCCTCGTTGACATTGATCTTGAGTACCTGCATGGTCAGCGCGACGGGGGCGACCGCCGACGTGGTAGACGTTCGAGATCCGTTGTTGGCGGTCGTGGCAACCCAAAAGGTTCCCGTAACGCTACGAACGTACTTGAAATACGCTCCATCATTCGGCTCGTTGGCCGTGGCGTTGTTGTCGCAGAATCCGACGTAGACGGCATAGTCCTGCGTGGCATCCGCGAGAGTCTCGGCGCATACCCTGATCTCTAGCATCCATGTCCAGCCGTTGGCAAACCACAGGCTTTCGTCACCGTCATAGTTCGCAGATCGCCCTGTCGTGGTGGTTCCCGTCGCGCATACGACCATGCCAACCGTGTTCTCAGCGGACGAGAACGCGCTAGCCGTGGTTCTAGACGATCCTGTTCCACTCGTACTGGCATTCCATGCCAACGGCGAAATCAAGTCATCAAAGACTTCCACGAACCGTTGGCTGCATTGCCGAGAAGCGGACAGCGTAGTTCGCTGCGCCGAATCACTTGCATCATCAAGAAGAGCCTTGCCAGCAGCGGTGATATCCCCGCCAAGCTTGCTCGTCCCAATAACTCCGGTGTCAATTGTCCAAGTCGATCCACCCCCCGAGACGGTGATATCGCCCCTATCTCCATCAGAAACACCACCAACTTGCACAACGGTTCCATCGGTTTTACGGATGTACAGCTTGCCGTCTGCGGTGTTGATCGCGATCTCGCCGAGATCAAGCTCAATGGCAAGCGGAGCTACGCCAACAGCCGCATTGCGCTTGTGAAGGATGTTCGCCATCACACGCCTCCCGAATATGTGCCGCCGTCATAGGTAGGCTCGACAAAGGCGGAAGTGTCGCATTCGCCGTCGATGGCGTTGTGCAGACAGAAGTAGGCACATACCCTATTTGCCGCTCCAGTACTGCCCATATAGAGCATCGCCTGCACCACGACATCGTGCAAGATATCGTCACGATCCTTGCCGATTGGAAGCACGTTAAAGCCGTCTTGAATCAGC
>Ga0172372_10013084_pt1 | contig 10321 bp, 6 predicted proteins | sample LakKiv5m_2_FD_114544 | JGI IMG/M metagenome (GOLD analysis project Ga0172372, IMG submission 114544) | Freshwater microbial communities from Kabuno Bay, South-Kivu, Congo - kab_092012_9.5m | ecosystem: Environmental > Aquatic > Freshwater > Lake | place: Democratic Republic of the Congo... | reverse complement strand
TGGTTGCATGGCCCCCTGGTTGCCTAGCCCCCTGGTTACCTGGCCCCCTGGTTGCCTGGCCCACTGGTTGCCTGGCCCCCTGGTTGCCTGGCCCCTCCCCCCGCCGAAGGGGTTAAGGTTTCAAAACTTATCCACAGCGGCGCAGCTTTCTTTGCCAATTCCTGCGCCCCCCGAAAGCCCTGCGCAACTTGGCCGGACAAAATGGTCTGGCCATGAAAAGCGTCTGTTCCCATCGATTGTTTCGTGTTCTTCGGGTGTTCGGGCCTGCCCTCGGTTTGGGGCCTGCCCTGGTCTGCCTGGTCTGCTGGTGCTGGCCAACCGCCAGCCGGGCACAGGACGTGTTGTATGTGCAAACGCCGGACACCCTGGTGTTGCAAGCGGGGGCGATCCTGCAAGTGCAGGGCGGCGTGGTGCTGTCCGGAGATGCGCGAATCCAGCTGGCGGGCACACTGGTGTTGGGGGGTGGGGCTGGGGGTCCCGCAAACTGGACGGACAACAACGGGTCGGCCGGGGGGGTGGGGGGAAACGGTTGCGTCGTGTGTGCGGCTGGGGGATCTGAGATTGGTGGTACGGTGACGGTGGAATTGCCCACGGTTCGCCTGGCAACTGCCGGGGCAAGCTTCAGGCTGGCAGGCTCCCTGCGCCTGCGGGACAGCCTGTTGCTCGGCTCCGGAAATGCACTGATGCTCGACGGCCACGAATTGCACCTGCTTCATCCTGACCCCGGAAGGCTGGAGTGGCAGCAAGGCGGCTGGATCGTGTCCGAAACCAATCCAGTGACGGATGCAGACTACGGCAGCATCCGCTGGGATGTTAACGCCGGCGCCGGCTCAACATCGTACTACCTTCCCCTGGGAGTGAGTGCGCCAGACTTGGGCGTTGCATTTACCCCGATGACCGGGACCAACTCCTTTCATATTTCAACCTATGGTACAGGTCCGGACAATCTCCCCTATCCCGGCGCTGGACGCTACCTGCCCAATCCGGTAACAGACTTGTACAGCGAAATTGCCGTTGGGGACAATGCCGCCTGGACCCTGGACCGGTTCTGGATCATTGACCCTGGAGAGAACGGCAGTGAGGTCACCTTGCGCTATCGACCGGCCGAGGTTAGCAGTGGAGTGAGCGGTTCGGAAGCTGCCCTGTTGGCACAACCCTGGATTCCCGGATTGGGCTGGCAGGGGCCGGGTGTGGGGATCAGCGGCGAGCCTGTCTCAGCAACCCTGAGTCTTACTGCCGGAACATCGGCTGCCTGGGCACTGGCTTTAGGGGCTACGCCCCTGCCGGTCACTTGCCGGGGCTTGCTGGTCACTTCAGGACCGGGTTCCGTCCTCTTGGCCTGGTCCACAGAAAGTGAGCTGGACAACCTCGGTTTCGATGTCCAGCGCAGGCAAACGAGCAACGAATGGCTTTCGCTTGGCTTTGTGCCTGGTGCCGGCACCAGCAGCCGACCGCACGCCTACACGTTCCAGGACCATACCTGCCCGGCCGAAGGCTCATTGTACCGCTTGATCCAGCGCGACCGGCAAGGCAATAGCCAACAAGCATGCGACCTGGTGTATGGACGTCCGGAGTCGGAGCTGGAGGAACTTGCGGATGCGGCGTTGCTCTGGCCCAACCCCATAGCCAGCCAATTTTGGGTCAGCGCTCCTGGCGTGCAGCCACCTTCCGGGGAATGGCGCCTGTTCGATGGGCAAGGACGCGTCCAGGGCGGAGGCGTTGCCACCTGCAGTGAAAGGCCATGCCTCTCCTCGATGTTGCCAGGACCCGCTGGCATGGACCAGGTCTGGATTTGCAGCGACCAGTTGCCTGCCAATCTACCTCTTGGATTCTACGTGATGGAGTGGACGTCCCTTCCTGAACAAATGTTCAAAGTCCTGCATCTGCCTCCGTGATCGCCAACCGACGCTCGTAGGTTTCAAAGCTGAACGCGAATAGGTGCCGCTCATCCGCCTCATGCTCCTCCCTGTGCACCAAGCTCCAGGAATCATCCGGCTCGGGGAAGAAGGCATGCCCCTGGTCTATCCAGGTTTTTACCCGCGTGTAGGACAACCGATGCGCCAAGGGTAAAGCCAGGCGGTAAATCTCGCTGCCGCCAATGACGAACGCTTCCGTCTCACCAGCCAGCCGGGCGACCTCCAGCGCATGTTCCAGGCTCGGTTGCACCTGAATGCCATCGGCCCAAAAATCCGGATTGCGGGTAATGACCAGGTTGGTTCGATTCGGCAAAGGCCTGCCAATTGACGCAAAGGTTTTCCGCCCCATAATCACATGATGCCCTGTGGTCAGACGTTTGAAGTACTTCAGATCATCCGGTAAGTGCCAGGGAATCTGGTTGTCCACACCAATTACCCCGTTGCGGGATGCAGCCACAATAATAGATATTATCATTATAATTTAATAAATAAAATGAATACCTTACGCAATAATCTACACAGAGACTGCTGCCGGAATATGCGGATGCGGATCGTACCGCAGGAGCGTAAAGTCCTCGTAGCGGAAGGCAAAAAGGTCGCGGATATCCGGGTTCAGCAGCATCTCCGGCAGCGGGCGAAGGTCGCGGGTCAGTTGAAGCCTGGCTTGGTCCAGGTGGTTGCGGTACAAATGCGCATCGCCAAACGTATGAATGAATTCGCCAGGTTGCAGATTGCACACCTGCGCTACCATCATGGTCAGCAACGCGTACGAGGCGATGTTGAACGGAACTCCAAGAAACACGTCTGCACTGCGCTGGTAAAGCTGGCAGGAAAGCCGGTTGCCCGATACGTAAAATTGGAAAAGGCAATGGCAAGGGGGAAGGGCCATTCGCCCCACGTCAGCCACGTTCCAGGCGCTGACGATCATGCGGCGGGAATCCGGCCGGGTCTTCAAGGTGTCCAGAATCTGGTGGATCTGATCCACCGAGCCGCCATCCGGTGTTGGCCAGGACCGCCACTGGTGCCCGTAAACCGGACCCAGCTCGCCCTGTTCATCGGCCCATTCGTCCCAGATACGAACTCCGTTATCCCGGAGGTATCGGACGTTGGTATCTCCTTTCAAAAACCAGAGCAACTCGTGGATGATGGAGCGCAGGTGCAGTTTTTTCGTGGTCACCAGCGGGAAGCCCTTCTGGAGGTCAAAACGCATCTGGTGCCCAAAAATGCCTACGGTGCCTGTGCCGGTACGGTCTGTCCTCTCCTCTCCTTCTGTCAGGATGCGCTGGAGCAAATCGTGGTATTGACGCATTGCCGTAAAAATAGCCTTTGTGGCACTTATCGGCCATGAATGCCTTTAGGAAGCGCCAAAATCTGTGGCTGAAGGGCATAGGTTGGGCAACAATAAACCATAATCATCATTACGGAAACTCCATGAGTGCCCAATGTGGCTGCCTTGAGATTTGCATTTAATCATTGATTTTCTATGTCTTACAAATTAAAATTTAAATAAGTAGTTGCGATAAAATAGCCCGGAGTTACCAGGCATTTCCCCTGATCACAGCGTCACAAAACGGCATGCATAGGCATGGCAAGTAAACCGCATGTTTAGCACCTTGAGTTTTAAGTATTGGAACGTAACGACTAGACGCGATATCATCATGTACCGGTTGCTCTCTTATTCCTGGTGTATCTTAAGCTTTTTGGGACTCATTCCTTATGCCTCTGCGCAGAATCTGGTATTGAATCCGGGCTTCGAAGACTTCAGCACCTGCCCCAACTTCATCGACCAAATGAACCGGGCCACGCATTGGGGAAAACCCACTCCAGGCACTCCAGACTACTTTAACAGCTGTACCAGCTTTCCGTCCATTTCCACACCGACCAACGGGTTTGGCAATCAGGAGGCGTTTGATGGCGAGGCATATGCTGGCCTGGTCACGTACGTGGATACGATGGTTTATGGTGGATTTGCCAACTACCGGGAGTACATCCAGGGAAAACTGAGCGAACCTTTGCAAGCAGGAAAATTCTATGCCATCAGTTTTCAGGTGAGTGTAGGGGATGCCTACCGCTATGCCTCAGACAACCTGGGTCTGTACCTGGCGGATAGCGTGGCTCCCTGGACCGGATCGCCGACTGCCTACCCGGCTCTGGGATTAGCGCCGTACAACTTGCTTCCGCAGGTGGAATACACGGATTTGCCGATAAACAACCTTTCCGGATGGACCACCGTCTATGGCGAATACGAGGCCGCAGGTGGTGAACAAGCGTTCATTATAGGAAATTTCCGCGGTGACGTCACCACCACCCGAAGCGACCTGCAACCTTGGGCTTCGGCCATGGCATATTACTTTATCGATGCAGTTTCGGTAGAGCGCATTTACATTGCGCCGCTGGCGGAGCCGGACTCCGGGGTCACCGTCGAAACCAGTCCAGTACTGATCGCCGTGTTGGACAATGATCTGGACATGGATGGGGTCCTTGATCCCACTTCGCTGGCGCTGACTTCAGCACCGTCAGGTGGCTCGGCCAACCTGGAACCTGCTACCGGCGAAATTCTCTACACAGCTACCGCCGGCTTTCAAGGCCTGGACAGCTTCACCTACCGCATCTGCGATGAAGAAGGGCTTTGCGATACCACCTGGGTCCAGGTCCGGGTGATGGACCTGGCCGATCCCGTGGGTCCGAATCTGACGGATGACGCTGTAGAAACACCCTGGACGACCCCTGTTCTGGTACCCGTGTTGACCAACGACTTCCCTGGCACCTTGCCGATAGACCCTTCGACCGTACAAATTCTTGGACTCTGGCCGGATGGTACCCTTGGGGTGGACGCCTCAACCGGAATGCTCCTGATTACGCCCTCGGCAGCAACATGCGGCGAAACCAGTTTCCGCTACATCGCCTGCGACCCGAACGGCCTCTGCGACAGCGCCGTTGTTCGTCTGAACGTGGTCTGCGCAACACCCGTGTGCCAGGACGACACCTACAACGTCATGGTTAATGACAGCCTCGAACTCACCCTCTTCCTGAACGATCAACCGGGGAATGGCGACTGGGCTCCGGGCAGCTTTGTCCTGCGCAGCGAGCCCTTGCTGGGTGATGCCTCGCTTCATGCCAATGGCCTGACCTACAACGCAGGCTCGCAAAGCGGCGTGGACCGTTTCCGCTACGAGCGGTGCGATGAAGCCGGGCGCTGCAGCCAGGCCTGGATATCCGTCCGTGTCTCCGATGTTCCGGTCTTACCAACCGCTCCCGATCTTTTTATCCCGGATGTCATCACGCCCAACGGCGACGGCTTCAACGACCAGTGGACCATTCAGGCCTTGCAAACCTTTGACCGCCACGAATTGCGCATCATCAGCCGCTGGGAAACGGAAGTGTTTCGCTCGGATGCCTACACCAACAATTGGGATGGCGGAACTCTGCCGGATGGTACGTATTTCTACATCCTGTCCGTATATGACGGCCAACAGGTATACACCTACACCGGGGCTCTAACCCTGCTCCGATAACCGATCAGTACGGTGGATTTCCCCACTGGACTGTCTTCATCGTCTCTCCTCCTTACAGTTTGAACGCAAACAGCCGGCCTCAATGGGCCGGCTGTTTGTTGTGGGTTAGCTGTCTGATGGCCTAAATCTGGTCTTAATCCGTTGACTTGACCACCTGGCGCATCAGGCGCATGCCGTCTTCGCGGATGACCTGGATCAGGTAGGAACCCGAAGCCTCCGTGCTCAGATCCAGGGGAACGGCGACCAGGCCCTTCGACCCCTGACGCGTAAGGTCAAAGACCGGACGTCCGGCCATGTCCGTGATGACCACCTGGAATTGACCGCTTCGGGCCTGGTAGAATTGTACTTCAAACTTGTCCGTGAAGGGGTTCGGTACCACATTAATGTACTGGTTGATGGCTACCCCACTGTTCGTGCTCAGGTAAACCACATCGCTATACTCGTAGGTGTTGTCCAAATCCACGATGCGCAGACGGTAGTACAGCCCACCGGCGGGCAGATCGCTGTCTACAAAGTTGTAAGCGCGAGGCTCGGTGCTGTTGCCTGCGGCTTCAACTGCTCCCAACTTCTGGAAGTCTTTGCCGTTTGCGGAGCGCTCAACCTCAAAGTGTGAAACATTAATCTCTGCTGCCGTCAGCCATTCGAGAATGTTCTCGCCGTTTTGGTGTTCACCAGTAAAGGAGACCAACTGTACGGGCAACGGATCCCCTGAGCCTGCGCCATGGATGACAAAGCCCGAGAAACGATCCGTAGTAAAGGTTATGGCGTAGAAGTCGCCCGTCGCATCATAGCTCACGCTATTGACGGTATGCAGACTCCGTCCATCGTCGTGGTATCCGGTAACGGCTACATTGCTGGTGGTCGGTGCGGCTGCCGGAGCCGGGAAACCGCTGTAACAGGCGTTATAGCTGCTTCTCCGCCCTGCAACAGCATCCAGCCAAGTGTTGCCGTCGGTCACAAAGTCATCCCATTTAGCCTTAGGTACGTACATGACAACGACGGGGGTTGTATTGATGGGTTGGTTCGTGACATCCACTTCAATGATGTCCTCGAGGAAGAGCTCGTCCGGGCAGGTAATCTCGGAGGAAGGCATTCTGGAAGGATCCGCGGCGCCTCCTCCGTACGAACCGTTCGGTACATCACCCAGACCACCCCAGTAAGAGCCAGGCGAGGTAAAGGCATCGGAGCCCGGAAGTTCTATGGTGGTGGCCCCGAGATTGTTGTTGACGGGATTTAAACCGACGTACAACTTCTCCCCATTGTCTGAGGCAAAATACTGGAGACCGCCCGTGGGAATGGGGGTACAGGTAACGTTAGGATCAGCCGCAGTGGCCAGGTCAGTCAGGAAGTTAACGGTCTCTGTATCCACTTCATCTGGGCAGTATGCGCCTGGACCATTCGATACCGTGAATTGAACATTCACGGAGCTGTTAAATGGAATGGCTGACAAATCTGCTGTACCGGGCAACGCACCTGGGGCAATTGTACCTGTACCGGATGAAATGCTCCAGGTACCTGTTCCCACAACGGGTACAACAGCGGCGAGATCGAACTGAGACCCGGCACAGGTGTAATCCACGGAAGTGATGTTGGCCACCGATGGCGCATTCTCATTGGTAATGACCACGTCATCGGTGCTTGGCGGGCATGCACCACTGGAGATCGTCCAGCGCAAAGTTGCCGATGTTGCCAAAGGAACACCCGTTACTCCCGAATTCGGGGCAGTCGGTACGCTGATGGATGCCGTACCGCTGACTACAGACCATGAACCAATGCCAACCGTTGGGGTGTTCGCCGCGAGGGTGAAAGCACTCCCCACGCAATTCCCCTGATCAGTGCCGGCATTGGCCACCGTCGGATTAGCCGCTACGGTCCAGAAGAAGGAGTTCGTGGCAGCATCACAGCCGTTTCCAGAGCAGGATTTCCTGACTTCAATGACGTTGGTGCCTTCAACAGCTGCAAAAGATGGCACCGTACTGCCCCAGGCTCCAAACCCGGAACCCGTATTGAATCGATATTCAATGTTGCAAGTTCCCGTTCCACCGCCGAGGTCTGTCACTCCGGTGATGGTCAATGTGGCACCCTCGCAGACACCCGCGACGTTGGGTGATTTGGTTGCCGATGGCGCAGCCGGGTCGGAAACGACGGTGATGGTGCGGCAGTTGGATGCCCAGGTTGCAGGCCCACAGTCAGGCGTGCCATTCTCATTCACCTGCACTGCATAGGTTGTCGTTACACCCAAGCCTGAGGGTGGATCGTAGCTGGTACCCGTAGCACCCGAAATAGCGGTCCAACCAGTCGTGCTTGTACCCGTTGGACAGCTGACCGATCCATCTTGTGAATACCACTGATAGCTGAAGGAACCACTTCCTCCGGATGGCGCAGTAGTAAAGGCTATTGATCCGGGATCACCTCCGAAACAAATCGTTTCGGGGGTATTGCTGATGGTACCAAAATTGACGTTGGGCTGTACGGTAATAACCCGACAATTAGTTGCCCAGGTTTCCACCGCACAATCCGGACTGCCAATAGGATCAATTCTTACGGCGTATGTTCTTGTATTGGTCAACGCCGGTGGAGAATAGCTTGAACTGGTTGCACCCGGTATCTCCGTGAACCCGGACAACCCGGTACCTACTGGGCATCCCGCAGCAGCGTTCACAAAGGCCCACTGGTATTCAAAAGAACCGCTTCCACCGGAAGGGGCAGCACTCATCGTTAAATCGGAAGGCTCTTCTCCGTAGCAGATGGTTTCGGCCGTGTTGTCAACGGTGCCGAAGTTGATCTGGGGAAGAACATTCCAACTGGCCACGGTCGAGTAGGTCTCGCCCGAACCGTCGCAGGCCAGGCCATCGCAAACCCTTCGGGTCTGAATCTGTATGGCTCCTGTGCCCTCGTTATCAGCAAGAATAGAGGATCCAGCAATGTAAGGATCCCAGGATGCACCGCCATCTGTAGAATACTGGTACTCATTCACACAGGTTCCCGTACCATCAGAATAGTTCTGCAAGGAGGCTGCAACGGTTGTTCCGAAGCAAATCGTAGATCCAGAAGTTGGGGAACTGCTGAGCAAAGTTGGTGCAGTCGGGTCGTTGTTAACCGTCCACTGTGCAATGGTTGCGAAAGTCTCCGCAGTTCCGTCACAGCCATTCCCATCACAAACCCTTCTTGCTTGAACCTGAATGCGGTTTGTACCAGCGGTAACAGCCGTGATGTTATCTCCAGGCGTATAGGTGTTCCAATTGGTACCTCCATCAATCGTGTAACGGTATTCATTGCTGCAGGTACCCGTTCCAGAACTTCCGGCATTCACCGTGGCCTCGACGACTGCGCCGACGCAAACCGATGTTCCGCTCGCTGGCGTTGCCACGTTCAAGGTTGGCGCAATTGGATCCGTCACGACGGTCCACTGGGCAATGGTGCCGAAGGTCTCTCCAGACCCATCACAACCATTTCCATCGCAAACTCTCCTGGATTGGACCTGAACAAAGTTGGTACCGGCACCTGAAGCTGTAATATTTGATCCTGGTGTGTAAGAAGACCAAGAACTACCTCCATTGACCGAAAACTGATAGCTGTCCGTGCAGGTCCCTGTTCCATCTTCGCCAGGATTTGCAGTTGCGGAAAGCGTAGCACCTGAACAGACCTCTGTTCCAGAAGCAGGGGATGCTTCGTCCAAGGTAGGAGCAATCGGATCAGGCAGGACCTGCCAGGAATGCTGGTTGTATGCCGTTTCTGTGCACCCATTCCCAGTGGCGGTGCGGCGCGTACGGACAATGATGGTCTGGCCAGACAATGAAGCCGTGTTTATCGCAGCACCCGTACCTGAAGTGACCGAATAAGTTGCCCAGGTGCTACCTCCATTGGTGCTGATCTCGTACTCATCGGTAATAGTTCCGCCGCCGCCGCTGGCACCGGCGAACGTCGCGTTGGGTGTGCTTCCGACACATACAGACGCAGCATTAGGTACCGGAGTCAACGTATGGGCAACAGGTTGATTGTTGACAGTTACTGTTGCAAAAACCGGGCGACTCCAGCCGCAGCATTCATGGCGCTCCCGGTAACGTACCTGGTAAGTACCCGCGGTAGAGAACGCGGGTGTCGTAAAGGATGCCGCTGTAGAACTGAAGGTTGGCGAACTCGGAGAACTTGTATAGACCAGCCACTCATATTCGAGTGGATTGTCGTAACTGGCTGACACAGTTAGTTCAACAGCCCCATCTACACAAATGGATGAAGTTGCCGGGCTGATGACCGGTAACGTTCGCGGCTCATTCGATACAGTGAGAAAATCATAGTACGTTCCGGTATTTATTGCCAGATCGTAGATACCCGCAGTATTTGTTGTAATTCGAATTGCTGCCGTCGCCGGATCTGCAAATGAACTCGTCGATGCAGTTAAATCGTTTACAACAGTCAATCCTGAAGGCAAGGTCCAACTGCCGGTTCCTTTTGACACATTGATCTCTGAGTTAATGCAGGCCTTTCCGGGAATATTCGATCGTGTGTAATCGATAGTCATGGTAGCTGGATTGGTGACCGCTCCACCAGAAGTGCTGCTGTTTGGAGTTACCGTCGCCGTGAAATTGGCTTGGGTTATCACTGCACTATTCTGGGAACAGATTGCAAAACGTGTTCCAGCTCGCCCAGTACCTCCGGCACCGCCCTGGCCTCCGCCACCTCCTGCACCTGATCCACCTCCTTCGCCGGAGTCTCCTCCGCCACAGTTCCCTGATCCCACTCCTCGGCTTCCGCCACCACCGCCTCCACTTCCACCGTTGCCACCGGCTCCACCATTACCTGCTGCTCCCGTGTTTAAGTTGAGGTTAGTTAAGGTTCCGTTGCCCCCCCAACAAAAAATAGCAAAAGATCCGCCGCCACCACCGCCGC
>Ga0172372_10013082_pt1 | contig 10325 bp, 7 predicted proteins | sample LakKiv5m_2_FD_114544 | JGI IMG/M metagenome (GOLD analysis project Ga0172372, IMG submission 114544) | Freshwater microbial communities from Kabuno Bay, South-Kivu, Congo - kab_092012_9.5m | ecosystem: Environmental > Aquatic > Freshwater > Lake | place: Democratic Republic of the Congo... | reverse complement strand
GGTTCAATCGAGGGGGTTCAATCGAGGGGGTTCAATCGAGGTGGTTCAATCGAGGTGGTTCAGACCGCGGGTTTGAAAAGTAGCGTTCACAAAGCGCTGGTGTTTCACACCGGAAACACAACATCCGACACGGTGGCATGACACACCTGCTTCACGCCAAGAGACTTCAAGCCAAGAGACTTTAAGCCATGAGACATCGAAACCCAATCGCGACGAGTCGCGCCGCCACCACGCGACCAATATCGGATGCAACGCGATCTGCATCCGTTGCAGGAACCGATGCAACTTCCCCACGGGTAGTTGCGCGATAGCGGTCCGCAAGCGCCCAACTGGTTGTCGTTGGATCAGACGCGAACCGCGGAACGACATGCATATGCAGATGGGGAACGGCCTCGTTGAAACTGATGAGGTAGGTTCGGTCACAGCCCGTGATCTGTCGTACAGCGCTTGCCGTTGCACCGATCACAAGCCCAAGTTCTGCTTGTTCCGTTGCGTCGAGCGCATCGGGGCCCGCACGATGTTCGCGAGCCACAATCATCATCCACCCAGCAATTGGCGCAGGATCTGCATGGCGAACGACCTTCCAACGCGGGCTTTCTGCAACAACGCTCCAACCATCACCGCAGAGCGGACAGTTCGTTCCCTGCATCAATCTCACTCCTCAATTTCGCTGCGTCACATCGCTCGACAAGAGTCTTGCACACCGTCCGGGCAATCAAACCTTGAACCCTTCCGGTCCCCCATCCTTGATGTACTTGTCGCGCATCGCCTTCGCGAGATCGACATCGCAAATGTTTGCAAGCGTCGTAAGCCACGCCAAGACATCCGCAAACTCTTCTTCAAGATTCGCACGATCAAGTTTGCCGCGCTCACGATTGGCGATCGCGTGGGCCAATTCGCCCACTTCTTCGACAAACCAAAGGTAAGTTCCGGGAGCTCCACGGGCACTATCGGATGCGTAATACTTGTCGCGGATCAACTGTTGAAGTTCTGCGATGGTCATCGGGCAACGCAACTCCTTCTAAAAATCAAAGCGTCCACGGCGGGAATCGAACCTGCAACCTTTGCCTTCGGAGGGCAACGCTCTATCCAATTGAGCTACGCGGACACGCGGCGGAGTGTAGCACGCTGCGCGTACACTCGCGCCCGATGGCAGAGGCAATAACACATGGAGATCCGCATCGACTCGCAACGATTTCGGCCCAACATCGGGTGGTTGCTGCGCTTCCAATCGGGGTGCTTACATTTCTCTGCTCGCTTGGCACTGGCATTTTGTGGAACGCGATCTACTTCATTGCAGAGCGCGAGTACGGCTTCACAGAGCGCGACAGTCTGTTGCTCGCGTTTTGGAATGGCGTGTTCTACACGGCGGTAGGCTTCGGTGCAGGAACCTTGGTTGCACGCCTTGAACGATGGATGTCGCCGCGGGCGGTACTCGCCACCGTGCTGTTGATCCAAGGCTTTCTCGCACCGGCGGTGCTGATTTTCCCGTCGAATACGGTGCTTTGGGTGACCGCCATCGTGATGACGACGCTTGGCGCGTTGCAATGGCCAATCGTCCAGAGTTTCTTAGTGAGCGGACGACATGGAGCAACGATGCGATCCGCCATCGGCTGGTGGAATGCCTCGTGGATGGCAGCGACGGCCGTTGGCTTGGCGCTGGCTGGTCCGCTGCAGGCGATGGACCTCATGCGTTGGGCCATCCCGATGTTGCTCCCAGCCAATCTGTGCGCCATCGCGTGTTTGGCGTGGTTTCCGAGCGTTCCGCCACACCATGACAGCAGCGAAAGTGCTCGCCATGTGCCTTCGTCGTATCGTTGGCTCTTGGCATCCGCGCGCGTCTTACATCCAATGGGCTATCTCGTCATTGGCGCGCTTGCTCCGATTCTTCCTTACCTCTTTCAAAATCTCGGCACCGAGCCGGCTTGGCAAGCACCAATCTCCGCCACATGGCATCTCGCACGCTTTGCGATGGTCATCGCACTCTGGCAAACAGCATTTTGGCATGGTCGCGCGTGGTCCCTTGCGGTTGCCGGAGTCTTGCTTGGCTGCGGATTTGCGCTTGCTGTCGCGGCTCCGAACGAGGGGATGCTCGTCCTCGGCCTCTTCGCCCTTGGGCTCGGACAAGGTGCAATTTATTACAGCGCGATTTACTACGGGCTTGCGGTTGGCTCTGCCGGCGTGAAGGCTGGAGGCATCCATGAAGCGCTCGTCGGTGCTGGCTACTTCATGGGTCCCGCATTGGGCTTGACCTCACTTGCTGCGTCTGCTGGAACGGGCCCGCTCGCCGGCAAGTTTGTTGGAACATTCATTGGCGCCGTGCTGGGTGCGCTTGTCGTCGGCGGCTTGATTGCGCTCGTTCGGGGTTGGCGAGCGAGAAGCCAGTCCATCGCCTGAGCAAGCACTTCGCCGACGACGAGCGTGTGTCCCTCATCAGGTACCACGACAACCTCGATGTCGTGACCCGCTGCGACAGCCTTTGTGATCGATCCTCGGGTTTGTTCAAGGGGAAACAGCGGGTCAAACTCTGCGAGGTATACGCGGCGTGGCGCACTTGGAACAGGGTTCTTCAACGAACGCGCAGCATCGGCGAATCCTGCGATGCACACCACACCGCTTGTGAGATCTGGACGCAACACCGCAAGTCGCGACGCTGTCCCAGCGCCAAGCGAATGCCCCAAAAGTCCAACGCGATTCGCATCAAACCGCACATCGCGTTGCAACTCCTCTAGAAACTTTGGCAGCACATTCGGACTCACACCAAACGGAATCGTCGGCGGACAGACCACCGCGATGCGTCGATCCTTCGCATGCTGGAGAAGTCGTCCCCCGCCGTATCCATCGAAGAAGAGATTCTCATCACCGCCGGCGCCATGAAAGGCGATCACAAGCGGAAAGGGACCATCCCCTTCTGGGACATACTGACGAATCGGCAACTCCGTACCAAGTACGCGCACCACACGCCATGAGTCACCGCTGTGCGCGTAAGGCCGTCCCTTCGCTTGGGCTGTGGCAATCTCGCGCACAAGATCCTTCGCAATGGCGCATGGGTTCGCCAAAAGGTGGGCACTGTTCCCGCGATTGAAATCGCCAAACACAAGTTCCATGCGCGCCTTGAGGGATGCAATGGTCGAGCGATCTACCGAATCATCTTGCGCAAGCGCGTCGATGGACGCGTTGCATTGATCGCGCAAAACATTCGGATCGTCGTCAAAGACAAACGCTCGGCCGACTGCTACATCGCCAAGTGCTTTCAGACGGATCAAGACCTCAACCGGACCAGCAGCGAATGGAGGATCGATCGAAACGGTGCACCCCGCGCCCGTCATTTCGGCAGCAGCGAACACGGCCTCTCGGTCTCCTTGTCGAATCACCACATGCGTTGGCGCGTCGCCAGACTGCATCTCATCAAGCGCTTCCGCACGAATCACAAACTGCTGTGCCATCCCATCGCGTACTGGCGATTGCGAGATCCGCGGCGCGACCGTGAAACGATGCGCCGCAAGAAACGCGCGTTCCGCCCTTGCGGGATCATGCAGTGGTTCGCGGGCAAGATCTCCCTCAATTTCCGCGAGTTTGGAGAGCGCGAATCCAAAGCGTCCCGCAAAGAAGTCGCCCGTCAGCGCATCGAAGGCTTGGTTGACGGTGCGTCGTTGGTCGCTGTCGAGATTCGCTTGCGCAACGGCTCTCTCAAATCGAAGGTACGCAGCACCGAGATCACCTCGATCAGGAGGAATCGCTGCGACGCAAGCCAGAAGGACGATCGACCGACATGCAATCCACATAGGAAGCCTCATTGAGATCTTGAAACTGCCCCACGCTTACTGACGGCCGTCAATGCTTGTAACGCCCGCTCCCGCGCCATCGGATGATCCACAATCGGTCGTGGATACGAGCGTCCAAGTTCGACTCCCGCTCCCGCCAACACGAGAGGCGGAGCGTCCCACGGCGCAATCGCTGCGGAGGCAGGAAGGCGCGCCAATTCAGGAACCCATCGCCGAATGTACGACGCGTCCGCGTCAAACTTCTCTGCTTGCGATGTCGGATTGAAGATGCGGAAGTACGGCGCCGCGTCTGCGCCACTACCTGCGGCCCACTGCCACCCGAGCGAATTGTTGGCGAGATCTGCGTCGACAAGCGTATCCCAGAACCACTTCGCGCCATCTTGCCACGGAAGCAGCAGGTGCTTCACCAGGAAACTCGCGACGACCATTCGAACCCGATTGTGCATCCATCCCGTGTGCCACAATTGACGCATACCCGCATCAACGAGTGGGTATCCCGTTTGCCCTTGCTGCCAAGCACGCAACGCGTGCGCGTCGTTTCGCCACGGGAAACGGGCATACTCGGGACGCAATGGCAGGAGATCCGTCTTCGGAAAGTGGAAAAGCACATGGGTCGCAAACTCGCGCCACAAGAGTTCGGCGTGAAATTTGTCCACGCTTTCCTGCGGCGCCCCCGACCGCGCAGCGTGATGCCAAACTCTGCGAATACCAATTTCTCCAAACGCAAGTGACGGCGACAGGAGCGAGGTCCCGACGCTTGATGGATCGTCCCGCCCCACTGGATAGTTGGCAATTCCAGCCTTCAAGAACCGCGCAAGATGTGCGTTGGCCGCATCCTCACTCGGCTGCCACTGCGCACGAAATCCAAGATCCCATGGAACGCGCGGCTCAAGTTCAAGCTGAGCGATGGACCGCTCGAGGCTTTCGCGATGGGCTTCGCTCGTCTCAGGTTTGCGCTTTGATCGCTCATTCCATGGCGGTGGAAACGCGCGCGGCGCAGACTTTGGCTGAGCCGGTACCGCACGCCCCCGCACATTCCGCGCGAAGGGCGTGTACACCTGATACGGATTTCCATCCTTCGTTGCGACCTCTTCGGGATCAAAGAGATGGTTCCCAAGGAAGCCATGCCACTTCACCTGACGCGCATCCAGCGCCCCCTCCACGCGTGACTCCTGTGCTCGCGCGGCTGGCTCGAATCGACGATTCCACACAACTTCGTTTGCACCTGTCGTGTCGACGAGATCCGCGAGCACCTTGGCCGCTTCGCCTTGAACGACGAGAAGTCGCGACCCAACACTTGTGAGTTGTGCGTCGAGTGCACGCAGCCGACGCGCGAGCCACCACTTCTGTGCGCCGCCCATACACCACGGCGCTTCTTCGACATCTGCGTGGATGTACACGGGAAGCAAACTCTCTGCATGCACCGAGAACGAAAGCGCTGGGTTGTCGTCAAGACGCATATCCCGACGAATCCACCAAATCACATGGCGAGCCATCACGAACCTCCAGCCTCGAGCAAGCGGCCAAGTTCAAGCCGCAGACATGATTCAAGCGATGCGTGTTCGAAACGGAACCCTTCGCGTTCAAGTACGGCGGGGCGAACAAACGCACCTTCAAGCAACAGTCGTTCGCCCATTTCGCCGAAGATTCCACGCACCACCAACGCTGGGAGAGGTGCGAAGGCAGGTCGCCGCATCACGCGACCGAGCACCGTTGCAAATCCGCGTTGTGGGAGCGCGTTGGGAGCAACAACATTCACTGGGCCAGCAATGGAAGTGTTTCGCAAGGAAAATAGCATTGCACCAAGCGCGTCATCCAGCGAAACCCAACTGAAACCTTGTCGCCCGTTTCCAATTGGCCCGCCCGCTCCGAGCGCAAACGGCGTTCGCATCTTCTGCAATGCACCGCCAGCAGCAGAGAGCACGACACCGAAACGAAGAAGCGCGGTCCGCACTCCAGCTGACTTCGCTGCAACGGTCGCGTCTTCCCACGCGCGCACGACATCGGACAAGAAACCTTGTCCATGCGCACTTCGCTCGTCCACCACTTCTTCACCACGATGCCCGTAGTAGCCAACTGCGCTTGCTGAGAGAAAGACACTCGGCTTCGTCGAAGCCTGCGCAATCGCGCGACTGATGGCAGCAGTACCCTTGCGACGACTCTCGAGAATGGCCAATTTTCGAGCCGGATTCCAACGCCCCGCAGCAATCGACTCACCAGCCAAATGGATGACTGCGTCAAGATCTTCTATGTGGCGCGGATCGACACCACGCTCTGGATCATCTGGATTCCACGGGCGTTCATGTGTACCAAGCGCGCGATTCGACGCGCTTCTGACGAAACGCACGATCTCGTGACCAGCGGTCGAGAGAAATGCACACAGTTGCGTTCCAACAAGCCCACGCGCTCCGGTGACTCCGATACGAAGTTTCCGCGAGCCAAATCGAGCGTCGATTTCAGCGTGTCGCCGCAAATCTGCTGCAGTTCGCGCATGCCGAAAGGCAAATTGCCGCGCGAGTTCTTTGCGAAACGGAGCGCCGATCACAGCACCAAGCGGACCAAAAGGCAGTCGATATGCAATGTCATCTTCGAGAATTGATCCGCCATCTCGCGCCAGAAAGCGATGGTGATGCCGCCACGCCGCAAACGGGCCAGATTCCTGAACATCAACAAAGCTCTGACCAGTCTCAACAGCCTCATGAAGCGCAACCAAGCGGATGCGCAGCGGTCCTTTGCAGATCTCGATGCGTGCACGCGCTCCGTTCACCAGTGGTGACGCCTCTTCGCGCACAAGGATGCGCTCCCATGGTGGAATGAGCCGATGAATGGCACCCGCACGAAAGTGCCATGCCGCCAGTTCCTCGCGCGATGCGTCGAGATTGGTTGACTTGAAAAAGCGCTGATCTTGACTCATGCGAACAGACCCCCGACGCGCAACGGGCGACCTTCGTGCAGCACATCGCGAACCGAAACAAAGACCGCGTTGTCTGCAGACTTCTGAGCACTGCTCCGATTGCGAGCGCTCGCAAGCGGCAGTTTCATGCGCGGATTGTCTCGTAGAACTTCTTCCTGTTGGACGAGGAAGTTCCAGTACATCGGACCAATGGGGCAATCTTTCCCCGGCGTCCACGCACAGGTCTTACACGAATCGCTCATCCGTTCAAGATACGCAGATCCACTCACATACGGCTTCGTGGTCATTCCCGTCCATCCGTAGGTGCCCATGCCGAGCACATTGGGTTCGACGACCCAATCCCATGCGTCGATGTACGCGATCCAAAACCAATCGCACAACTCGCGCGGCGAAACTCCAGCGAGTGTCGCGATGTTTGCAAGTACCATCAAGCGTGTGATGTGGTGACTCCAGCCTTCCGCCCACACATCACCGACAACATGATCAAGACATGCAAGTCCGCTTTCGCGGCCCCAATAGGCAGGCGGAACACCGTTTTCTGCGCGAAGCGCATTCGGGCGAGCACCGCCATCCACTCCATCCGGCGGGCTCGCCAATGGCTTCCATGCCCGCCCATTCCATCGGGAATAGCCGCCATCACCCGGACGCGCGAGCGGCGCTTCCTCAGGCGAAAGTCCGTTGCGAAATCCGTCTGTGGCGCGGTGCACTTGATACACGAACTCGCGCCAACCAAGAATCTGCCGGACGAAACCTTCTTTGCTTGCGATCGGAAGATCAAGCGAGAGCGCACCGTCAACGACTGTTTTTGGCAGCAAACGATGGAGGTTCATCAATGGCGAGAGTCGCGTGTGAAACACACCGCGACTCTGCCGACTCATCGCATCCTCAAACGGGCCAAAGTGGGGCAAGCACGACTTTTGCGCCCACTTCCACATGCGATCAATCTCCGCGCGCGTAGCGGGAATCGCATCAAGGTCAAGGGTGCCAGGGTGATCTCGAAAGCGCTCAAGAATGGTTCGCTCGACCTCTTCGCGGATCAACGAACCTGGGAAAGTCGGTGGCGTTGGCGCAGTTGGCTTGCCATCCCATCGTCGACGATTCTCTGCGTCGAAACTGTACTTCCCGCCGATCGGCTTTCCGCCTTCCATCAATATTCCCGTACGCCGACGGATGCCTTGGTAGAAGCGATCCATGCGGAAGCCCTCGCGAGTCTTCGCTGCCTCAAGATCAAGAGCAACGGTGAGAAATCCATCGTGCGGTTCGAAACGCAAGCATCCATCGCGGACATGCGGCTGAAACTCAGCGCGCATTTCTCGCTCTGCCGGCTCCATAGCCACAAGCGGCATACGCGTTACCTTGGCGTGAACCGCTTGCCACACGCGAAGGAGATCGACCATTGGCTCTGTGCCTCGCAGCACTTCGACCGCAAATCCGCGATCGGCGCACTCCAGTGCAAACATGCGTTGCGACAGCAAAATCCACGCAAGCCGCTGGCGGTGATAAGGGCGACGAGATAGCCACTCCCCGCTCTCAAAGAACAACACACGCGTCTTGTCGGGCGCACTTTTCGCGAGCGGTCCGATCTCAAGACTCAACTGGTCAGGAAACACAACGACCACTTGCTCGCGCTTTCGCTCGGGAGCGTTGGCGCGGCCACTTGGGGTCGCGCGCGTGTGAAGCGCATGCCGCTGTGCGAGTTCAGTGTCGAAAAGAGGTGCGTCGAAAGAAGGTGCGTCGGAAGAAGGTGCGTGAACGGCCGGCGCCTGCAAATGTCGTACATCAACGACAGATTCACTTTTGGTAGCGCGCGACTTTGCACCTGACTTCGCGTCTGATTTCGCACTTGTCTTCGCACTTCTCTTCAAATGTGTCTTCGCATTTGGGGGCATAACGCCGCTTCGATCTGCCAAGTGATTCGGATGCGCACAACCATTCTCGTTCGCAGAGTGTCGGAACACTCAACCAAGTGCCACGAGTTCCGTAGAATCACGACCCGAATCGCCGATCAACCGAGCACTTCTATGGGCAAATCGACCCCCTCATCACAGCGTCCGACTTCGAAAGCGACGACAGCCGGATCCCCCCAACGGACACCACGCACGCTGATTGGCTTGGCGCTTCTCCACGGAGGCACGGCCGGTTGGATTGGGTACGGCGCGATCGTGAAAGCGATGGATTTCAACCCACTGCTTTTGCCTCTTCCAATCCGACAAGTGGTCGAGTGGATCGGCTCCTCGACCACCATCGATCAAACCGCATTGCTTACTTGGACGCTTCGCAGCGTCATCGGTGCGGAAATCTTCCTCGCGCTCACCATTCTGCTGTCGACGCGATTCGCTCGATTGGCAGCGGTCACGACGCTTGCATTCTTCTGCGTGATTCTGCTCGTCGCGATGGGGCAAACCGCAGCCAAGGACGGAATGGTGAAGGCACTCACCGGCGGATGTGGCTGCTTTGGCGAGGATGGACTTCCGGCGAGCGTCATGTTCACGATCGATTTCGTGCTCATGATGTCCGCGTTCTTCCTCGTTCCGAAGTCGCGCGCGGGATCGGCACTGCCAGCCGCTGCAGCACTCGCGATCGGCGCCGTCGCCATTTTCGCTGTTCCAGAGCCAGAAATTCTCGCGCCAGAACCCGAGAACGCATCTCAAGTTGCATCAACCGACATCGGAAATCAATCGACGCCAACACCTGCAGTCGAAACACCTACAAGGGCGACGCCTCCTGCCGCGACGAACGGAGGAAAGCCCGACCCCGCGATCGCGAGCGCGTGGCCCGGCCCACCAACGAAGTACGACAAGATCTACTTTCCAAAGTGGAAGGAGTGGGTTGGGAAACCACTGCGTGAGCAGAAACTTCCGCGAGCCATCGAAGGTCCCATGCCCAGCGATTTCGAGAAGGGCGAGTGGCTCGTTGTGTTCTCCCGCTCCGATTGTGAAGACTGTCAATCGATGTACCGCGCATATTTCAACGAAAAGCGACCGGAACGCGTGATGAAAGTGACTGTGCCAGATAGTCGCGGCACTCCGCTCGCCATGCCCTGTGTCGATTGCGAGCAACGCACGCTCTACCGCGTCAAGGCGGGCGAGACCGACAAGGGCAAAAGTCCGGAGTATGTTTTCCGAACGCCCGTCATCGTGCGCATGAAGGACGGCATTGTCACTGGCGTATGTACAGATCGCTCGGTTGCTGAAGAGTTCAATGCAGTCTTCCCGAATTCTGAGTCTGCGCGCAACGCAGCGGCGGCCACCGAACCAGTGAAACCCGCAGCAACATGGCCCGGTCCACCTGAAAAACTCGCACCTTTCTATGTTGCAGAATTTGAGAAGGCTTTAGGAAAGCCACTTTCAGAACAACCATTTGCGCGACTCATCGAAAACAAACTTCCAGCAAACTTTCTCACGGGTCGCTGGATTGTGGTTTTCTTCCGCGAGGATTGCGATCACTGCTTCGAATTGCTCTCCACGCATTTTGGGGGCAAACTGAAATGGCCGACGCTGACCGTTGCCATTCCTGACGCGGATCCAAACAACATCCTGGGAAATCCATGTGATGAGTGCGCAAAAATTTCGATGATCAAGGGACCGAGTTATGTGATCGGTACCCCGATTGTTCTCGCCATCAAG
>Ga0172372_10013081_pt1 | contig 10325 bp, 13 predicted proteins | sample LakKiv5m_2_FD_114544 | JGI IMG/M metagenome (GOLD analysis project Ga0172372, IMG submission 114544) | Freshwater microbial communities from Kabuno Bay, South-Kivu, Congo - kab_092012_9.5m | ecosystem: Environmental > Aquatic > Freshwater > Lake | place: Democratic Republic of the Congo... | reverse complement strand
TCGTCCCGAACCCGTACTACGCTTACAGCCAGTACGAGACGAGCAAGCTCGACAACCGCATCAAGATCACGAACCTCCCGGAGGTGTGCACGGTGACCATCTACAACCTGCACGGCACCCAGGTGCGGCAGTTCCGGAAGGCCGATCCGCTCACGTCCATCGATTGGGACTTGAAAAACGAGCGCAATGTGCCGATTGCAGGCGGGGTGTACCTGATTCACATCGAGGTGCCCGGCGTCGGCGAGCGCGTCATCAAGTGGTTTGGCATCCTCCGCCCGACGGACCTTGACAACTTCTAAGCAGCGAATCCTATGAAGCATCTCACTTCCCTCCTGCTGGCCAGCGCCTTGCTGGGTGCTGTGACTCCGGTCGAAGCGGGCAACCCGGACCGCGCGGGTTCTGCGGGTGCCGGCCAACTGCTCATCAACCCTTGGGCAGGCTCGAACGGCCTCGCGGGCATGGACATGGCCAGCGTGCGCGGCATCGACGCGTCCTTCACGAACGTCGCGGGCCTCGCGTTCATCAACAAGCAAGAACTGACCTTCGCAAACACCCGCTACCTCAGCGGTTCCGGGATTTCTGTGAACAGCATCGGGTTCGGCACGAAGCTCGGAGAGTCCAGTGTGCTCGCCCTGACGGTCATGAGCATGGGCTTCGGCGACATTCCGATCACCACCGAGGACCTGCCCGAAGGCGGCATCGGCAGCTTTTCGCCGTCGTTCTCGAACATCGGCGTGTCGTACGCGAAGGCCTTTTCGAACTCCATCTACGGCGGCCTGACCGTTCGGGTCATCGGCGAGGCGATTTCGAACGTCCGCGCAAGCGGGGTGGCCTTCGATGCCGGCATCCGCTACGTGACCGGTGAGGACGAGCGGTTGCGCTTCGGCATCGCCCTGCGCAACGTCGGTGCGCCGATGCGCTATGCAGGAGACGGCCTCACGGTGACGGCGACTCCGCAGGGATCTGCCATCAACCTCACCATGCTGCAGCGCGCCGAGCGCTACGAGTTGCCGTCCCAAGTCAACATCGGCTTCGGGTACGACGTGATGAAGAGCGAGCAGCTTACCACCACCGTGAACGGCCAGTTCGTTTCGAACTCGTTCACGAAGGACCAGTATGGCGTCAGTGTAGAGGCCCGGTACCGCGACCGCGTCACCCTGCGCGGCGGTTACGCCTTCGAACAGGGCGGCATGGGCGAAGGCAACCTCACCTCCGCGTACAACGGCCCTTCCGGCGGCTTCTCCGTAAACATCCCGGCGGGGCTGAACGGCTCGTACATCGGGCTCGACTACGGCTACCGCACGACGGTGAATTTTGCGGGCAACCACAGCATCGGAATCCGCATCGTCGTCTGACGTCGGGATTCTTCTATATTTGGAAAAGCCGAAAGCCCGTTCCGACGGGTTTTTGGCTTTTTTGTCCATCTACCCCTCCGCGATGTCTACGATTTCCTACCTCACGAAAGAAGGGCTTCAAAAGCTCAAGGACGAAATCCACCACCTGAAGACGGTGGAGCGCCCCCGCATTTCCGGCCAAATCGCAGAAGCCCGCGACAAGGGCGACCTCAGCGAGAACGCCGAGTACGACGCAGCAAAAGAAGCTCAGGGCATGCTCGAGGCGAAGATTGCAAAGCTCGACGGCATCCTCGCGAACGCCCGCCTCATCGACGAAGACCACATCGACACATCGAAGGTCTTCATCCTGAGCAAGGTGAAAATCCGCAACTTGAAAACGAACGCGGAGGTGAGTTACACGCTCGTCGCGGAAAATGAAGCGAACCTCGCGGAGAAGAAAATCTCCGTGGATTCCCCCATCGGCAAGGGGCTGCTCGGCAAAGCCGTAGGGGAAGTCGCAGAAGTTCAAGTGCCCGCCGGCTTGATTCCGTTCGAAATCCTCGACATCTCACGCTGATGGCGACGGTGTTCAGCCGCATCGTGGCCGGAGAACTGCCGTGCCACCGCATTGCCGAAGACGACCGCTACCTCGCCTTCCTCGACGTGATGCCGCTCGTGGAAGGGCATGTGCTCGTCATCCCAAAAACCGAAGTGGATCAGTTCTTTGACCTCGATGCTGAGGCTTTAGCTGGCCTGACGGTGTTCGCCGCGGGGGTCGCCCGGGCCCTCCGCGAGGCCATTCCGTGCAAGCGGGTGGGGGCCGCAGTCATCGGACTCGAAGTGCCCCATGCACACTTGCACCTCGTTCCGCTGCAAACCGTGGGCGACATCAACTTCGAGCGGCCCAAACTCACGCCCACCGCCGACGAGCTCGCTGCCGTGGCCGCACGCATCGTCGCGGCTTACCGTTCCTGACCGACCAGCGCGGTCCAGATGCTCAACTTCCCCGCATCCTCGCGGGTCCAAATCGGCCATACCCGCCCGCCGTATGCGGTGACGTTCGTGTAATCGCCGAAGAACCGCGCCAGGCCCGGAACGAAGGGGGATTCGGACACGCATTGATCCGTCCACGTGCGCCCGCCGTCGCGGCTGGAGGACAGCCACACCTCGGTCGCCAGCGGTGTTTCTGACGTCGCCCGGCGGCGGTCGTAGTAGACGACGTGGACTTCGTGGGTCACGGGATCGACGGCGACCCAGGTGAAGAATTGGTGCGCGCCGGGGGCATCGCTGTGCACCCGGACCGGCGCGGTCCACGTCCGGCCTGCATCGTCCGACGTGACCACTACTACGTCCGCATCCGCCTCGCCGGCCCGTGTATCGCACCAAACAACATAGATCCGCCCTGAACTCGGGTCGGCCACGGTGACGGGCATGCCATTCGCGCGCCCGATGCCCGGGATCGTCAGGTTCCACCCCCCGACCAGGTCCGCAACACGCGTCTCCCGCGGCAGCCACGTCCGCCCGCCGTCCTCGCTCCGGTTGAACCAAATCGCTTCGTCCCGCCCCCACGCCACGACGACCGTCCCGTCGGGCAGCACCGCGGGCACCGACCCTTCGACGGTGGCGTCGCCGTCGCGGCAATCGCCGGCCACGGCGCTGACCCGCACCGGCTCGGTCCAACGCACCGCACGGCGGCCCGCGGAACTGCAGAGGATCACCGTGCTGTCGCCGGGTTCTGTGCTGTCGTAGCGGTCGAACTGCGTCCAGCAGGTGTGGATGCGGCCGTCGGGGGCGATCGCGGCCCATTCTTTGTCTTGGTCCTTCGAGCCGTTCAGGCCGATGCCGACGCCACGGGACCAGGTGCGGCCGCCGTTGCGGCTGCGTTGGACCACGATGCGGTCGAGCAGCGCGGGATGCGCCCAGCCTTTGCCGGAGGGATCCGAGAGGTGCAGATAGTAGAAATCGCCCCGGTCGTTTGCGACGATGCACGGGTCGCCGTAAACGCCGTGGCGCGAGCGCAGCCGATCCACCGTCCAGCTGCGGCCGCCGTCGTGCGAGTGGTAGACGCCGTCGAGGACCGACCCGGCCACGAGGCGCCGCGGATCGCTGGGGTCGACGGCAATGGAGGGTTCGCAGGGGAAGGACCGGCCGTCCTGCGCGTGGATGCGGACGTTCGGGGGGGGCGTTTGGGGCGCGGCGCCGCCGGCGGCCGCTGCCCAAACCCCCAACACTAGCCCGAATGCGCGGAATGCGCTCATCGGTTGCGCGCGGCCTGCACCTCCGCGAGGTCGGCCTCCAACGCCTTGAGCTGCGCGAGGAACTCCTCTTGGATGGCGAGGTGCTCGGCATCGCTCAGCCCTTCCACGGGGGCGGCGTGGTGGTGGTGCGCATGGCCCCCTTCCTCGCCGTGGGCGTGGTCGTGGTCGTGCGCTTCGCCCGGCAGGCCCGTGACGGTGGCCGAGAAGTCGTGGAAGCGGGTGTCGAGGTTTGCGAGGGCCTCCGCCGCGAGGTTCCAAGCGAGGATGGCCGTCGAGTCGCCGGAAGCGGCAGAAATAGCGCGCAGCGAATCCACCGCCGCGATTTCGGTCGCAATGCCGTCGTGCAGGGTGCCGCTCAGGGCGATGATTTGGGCGTGGACCTCGCGGGCCTTTGCGAGTTCTGCGCTGTCAGGGGCCGAGCCGCAGGCGGCGAGCCCGAGGAGGGTGGCAGAATAGAGGAAGTACTTCATGGTGCAAAAGTCGGAATCACGGACGGGATTGCGAAGGGGGGACCGGATCGTAGCCCCACCCTCCGCCGGGACGGCAGCGGGCGATGCGCCGCACGGTGAGCACACTGCCGCGCCAGGCGCCGTGGACGCGCACGGCTTCGATGCCGTACGCGCTGCAGGAAGGCGTGAACCGGCAGTTGGCCCCGAGGAGGGGGCTGAGTAGGAGTTGGTAGAGGCGGAAGGCCCCGATGAGGAGGCGGCCCATCACCACGGCAGGCGTTCGAGGAGGAGCAGAAAGGCCGGACCGGCGGCGGCGCCGGCGAGGAAGAGTTGGCGCGTCCGCACGGTGATGCCTGCACGGCCGGCGAGGGTCACGGCGCCGAGGAGGGCGGTCAGGATCAGGATTTGGCCCGCTTCGACGCCGAGGTTGAACCGCAACAGCGCTCCCACGATGCCCTCGCCCGGGTCGGAGGCGATGCGGAAAAAGGTCGAGAAGCCCAGCCCATGCACCAGCCCAAACCCCACGGTCACGCCATAGGTTGCGGGCGACGGTCCCTCCAGCGCCCGTTCGCGCGCGCCCGCCACCGCCGTCACCACGATGCTCAGCGGAATGAGGAATTCGACCCACGCCGGGTCCGGCCGGAGCAGGTCCAACCCCGCCAGCACCAACGTCAACGAATGGCCCACGGTGAACGCCGTGGCCAACAATGCCAGCCGGCCGAGGTGCCTCCACTCCGCCCACGCCATCAGCGCGAGCAAGTACAGCATGTGGTCATACCCCCCGGGGTCGGTGATGTGGCGCAAGCCTAACAGCAACTCTTCCATCGCGTTACTTCAATCGATCGTACATACAGATGCGAAACGGGTGGGCGTGGCGTTCGTCGCCCTCGTGCACCTGCACCTCGGCACAGCTCCACCCCTCCGGCGACCACAGTGGAAAAAAGGTGTCCCCCTCGGGCGTCGCTTCCACGTGGGTCAGGTACATCCGGTCCACGAGGTCGGCTTCCAGCGCCGCGGCATAGAGCTGCCCGCCGCCGATCACAAAGGCCTCCTCCGCCCCCGTCGCGGCGGCTTGGGCCAGCGCCTCGGCCACCCCCGGAACCACCACCGCCCCCGGCGCCGCGTAGCCCGCATTCCGCGTCACCACCACGTTGAGTCGGCCGGGCAAGGGCCGCACCGACGCGGGCAACGACTCGTAGTTGCGGCGGCCCGTGATGACCGGTCGGCCGAGCGTGGTGGCCTTGAAAAACCGCAAATCTTCCGGCAGGTGCCAAACAAGCGCGTTGTCCCGACCGATGACGCCGTTCTGCGCGACGGCGGCGATGAGGGAAAGGCGCATCAGACGGCGACCGGTGCGGCGATGTGGGGGTGCGGGTCGTAGGCGTGGACAGCGATGTCCTCGAAGCGGAAGGCAAAGAGGTCGTCCACAGCGGGATTCAAGGCGAGGGTCGGCAGCGGGCGCGGAGTCCGGGTCAACTGCTCGCGCGCTTGGTCGAGGTGGTTCGTGTAGAGGTGCACGTCGCCGAAGGTGTGCACGAATTCGCCGGGCTGCAGGCCCACCACTTGGGCCACGAGGTGCGTCAAAAGCGCGTAGCTCGCGATGTTGAAGGGCACGCCGAGGAACACGTCGGCCGAGCGTTGGTACAGCTGGCAATTCAGGCGGCCGCGCCCGACGTGGAACTGGAACAGGCAATGGCACGGCGGCAAGGCCATGGCGTTGACGCACGAGGGGTTCCACGCAGATACGACGTGGCGGCGCGAATACGGGGAAGTGCGCAGGCCGTCGATGAGTGCGGCGATTTGGTCCGTCGCAGTGCCATCGGGGTTGGGCCAGCTGCGCCATTGGTAGCCGTAAACCGGGCCGAGGTCCCCGCGTTCGTCCGCCCATTCGTCCCAAATCCGCACGCCATGCTCCTGCAGGTACGCGATGTTCGTGTCGCCTTTGAGGAACCACAGGAGCTCGTGCACGATGGAACGCAGGTGCAGCTTTTTCGTCGTGAGCAGGGGGAATCCCTCTGCCAAATCCACCCGCAGCTGGTACCCGAAGCACCCGAGCGTCCCCACGCCCGTGCGGTCTTCACGCAGCTCGCCGTGGTCGAGGATGTGCTGCAGCAGGTCGTGGTAGGCCTTCATGCGCCGAAGTTACAAAGGACCCCACCTGCGCACGGCCGCGTGAACGATCAGCAGGTGCGCCACCAGGGCGGCATGCAACGGCGCGAGGTACAGCGGCCACCCCCACTCCGCCCGCACCAGCGGGTTGCTCACCTTCGGCGCTTCCCACACGTACATGTAGTTCGCCGTCACCTCGTGCGGCCACACGGTGTTGATCACGTAGTTCACGCCGAGCACCGCAAACGACAGCACAGCCGCCGCCCCGTAGGTCCAGCCCACCGCACCCCGCGGGATGCGCATCCCGTACTCGCGCATCATCAGGATGGGCACGAAGATGATGGCCCCGTGCTTCACACAGTACTCCACAAGCACAAACGGCGCATCGCCCAGCGTCAACTGCGGCGTCAAAAACGAATGCACCCCCCCGATGATGCCGAGGAAGAAGGAAAACGTAAAAATTCGGGGATCGCGCACGAAGCAATTCACGGCCACAAAAAGGTAGTTGAGGCCGCAAAAATGCAGGGGCAGCGAGCGGTGGACGGTGAAGGCGGGCTCGCCCGTCAGGAGTTGGTACCCGGGCAGGAAGGTGTTGCCGATGAGCAAGATGACCCCGAGCGTCCGCAGCGCGCGGTCGCGCCCAGGGCCCTCGGCCGGCACCCAGCGGCGCCAGCCGTACAGCAGCGCAAGTCCCCCTAACAGCGTGAGTCCCCACATCACCCAATACCGGGGCTCGTCGGGGTGAACGGTGATGTCGTAGCGTACCATGAACGCGCCGAATATCGCCGAAATATCTTTGCCCCATGCGCACAGACCTCGCCTTCGGGCCTTCCCTCCGCTTCGGCGTGCTGGGCGGGGGCCAACTCGGCCGGATGATGATTCAATCGGCCCTGAACTGGGACCTGCGGGTCGAGGTCATGGATCCCGACCCGGACGCGCCCTGCCGCTACCTGACCCCCCGCTTCGTCCAGGGCTCCCTCGACGATGCCGATGCCGTCGAGGCCTTCGGCCGGGGCCTCGACGTGCTGACCATCGAAATCGAGCACGTCAGCGTCCCCGGCCTCCGGCGCCTCGCCGCCGCCGGCGTGGCCGTCCGCCCCTCCCCCGACACCATCGCCCTCATCCAAGACAAGGGCACCCAAAAGCAATTCCTGACCGCCCACGGATTCCCGACGGCGGACTTCACCCTCATCGACTCCGGCGCCGACGCCGCCTCACGGGGCTACCCGGTCGTGGCGAAGCTGCGGCGCGGCGGCTACGACGGCAAAGGGGTCCGCGTCCTCCGCGACGCCTCCACCCCCTCCTTCGACGCCCCGTGCGTCCTCGAAGACCTTGTCGACATCGCGCTCGAACTCAGCGTCATCGTCGCCCGCAACCCCTCCGGCGAGGTCGCGACCTTTCCCGTCGTCGAGGCGGTCTTCGACCCGGTCGCAAACCTCGTCGACCACCTCATCGCGCCGGCGCGCATCGCGGAAGAAGTCGCCGCGCAGGCGCGGGATTTGGCCGTCCGCGTGGCAGAAGCCCTGGAACTCGAAGGGCTCCTGGCGGTGGAGCTGTTCCTCGACCGCTCCGGCAAGCTGTGGATCAACGAACTCGCCCCGCGGACGCACAACAGCGGCCACCACACGATCGAAGCAAACCGCACCTCGCAGTTCGAACAGCACCTGCGCGCCGTCCTCGACCTGCCGCTGGGCGACCCCTCCACGCTGCATCCCGCGGCCATGCTCAACCTCGTCGCCGGTCCCGAGGCGCACGGCCGCCCGACCTACCCCGGCCTCGGCGCCGCCCTCGCCCGCCCCGGCGTCCACGTGCACCTCTATGGCAAATCCGAGGCCCGGCCCTTCCGCAAACTCGGGCACGTGACGGTGCTGGGCGACGATGCAGAGGCGGTGGTGAAGGGCGCTCTGCGCCAAACAACAGTGTGAGGGATGAGGGATGAGGCGCGGCTGCGCCGCGGGGAACGGGGATGAGGCGCGGCTGCGCCGCGGGGAACAGGGATGAGGGATGAGTGTGAGGCGCGGCTGCGCCGCGGAGGGATGCGGCGCCGCTGCGCGGCGGGGGGCGCGGCTGCGCCGCGGGGGGCGCGGCTGCGCCGCGGGGAACAGGGATGAGGGATGAGGGATGAGTGTGAGGCGCGGCTGCGCCGCGGAGGGATGAGGCGCCGCTGCGCGGCGGGGGGCGCGGCTGCGCCGCGGGGAACAGGGATGAGGGATGAGGGTTGAGGGATGAGTGTGAGGGGTCGCTTCGCGACCAAGGTTGAGGGGTGAGATTGTGGACAACTTTCGGGCGGAAATTTCGGTGGGGAAGGAGTGGGATTTCGTAACTTAACGTATGAAATTTCAGCAGGTTATGGGCGATTTGCGGGTCCTCGAGAAGGCCCGAAAGTGGACGTTGGACATGCGCAAATGCGCCTTCGAAACGCGCTGCGATTTCTTCACGATGGACCAAATCGTACGCGCGGCCACCAGCGTCCACCTCAACCTCGTCGAGGGCAGTCACTCGATTTATCCCGGCATCGCGGCTCAGTCCTTTTCGACCGCCCGCGCCTCGCTCGCCGAAGCCCTAGCCGGCCTGGACCTCTTACACGCCGAGGGCCGCATCTCCGCAGATCAAATGACCGAGCTCCGCGCCGCCGGCGACGAGATCTCCCGGATGACCTGGGCACTCATCCGGTACAAACTCAAAATGAAGGGATGAGTGTGGAGGGGGGCGCTTCGCGCCCGAGGGGCGAGGGTTGAGTGTGGAGGGTTGAGTGTGAAGTGAGGAGGGAACGACGTTCTTCGAGTGAATCTCCATTCCGGAAACCTGAAAGCGGCGAAGCAGGCGCCCTCTCGCCGCGCAGCGGCGCCTCCAGCCTGCAAAGCAGGCGCCCCCTCGCCGGCAACGCCGGCGGCCTCATCCCTTCACACTCACACTGGAAGCGGCGAAGCCGCGCCCTCTCGCCGCGCAGCGGCGCCTCACCCCTCACACTGTAAAGCGGCGAAGCCGCGCCCTCTCGCCGCGGAGCGGCGCCTCATCCCTCACACTGTAAAGCGGCGAAGCAGGCGCCCTCTCGCCGCGCAGCGGCGCCTCATCCCTCACACTGTAAAGCGGCGAAGCCGCGCCCTCTCGCCGCGCAGCGGCGCCTCATCCCTTCACACTCACACTGTTCCCCGCAGCATAGCCGCAGCCATCGCTACCTTCGCCGCATGGCAGCTGTCCTCCAAATCGCCGTCGTGGCCGGCGGGTATTCCGGCGAGGCCGACGTGTCGCGGAAGTCTGCGGCGACGGTGATGGACCACATCGACCCGACGCGGTACCGGGCCACGCTCGTGCACATCGAACGCGGCGGGTGGTGGGCCGAGGTGGACGGGCGGCGCGTGGCGGTGGACCGCGCGGATTTCAGCGTGCCGGAGGCGGGACTGCGGTTTGACGGGGTGTTCGTGATGGTGCACGGGTCGCCGGGAGAGGACGGGCGGCTGCAGGCGTACTTCGAGCTCATCGGGATGCCGCACACGACCGGGGATGCGCGGTCGATGGCGCTGACCTTTCACAAAGGGTGGACGAACGATTTGCTGCGGGCGCGCGGGGTGCCGGTGGCACGGGCGGTGGCGCTGGGCCCGGAGTCGGTTTGGACGGCGGAGGGGCTGGTGGAGGAACTGGGGCTGCCGTGCTTCGTGAAGCCCACCGAGTCGGGGTCGAGCATCGGGGTGAGCCGGGTCGATCGCGCGGAGGATTTGGCCAGGGCCGTGGCGGAGGCGATGGCGGCGGAGCGGCCGGGGGTGGTGGTGGAGGCGATGTTGGTCGGCCGGGAGTTCACGGTGGGGGTGATTCCGGGCGCCGACGGACGGCCCTGCGCATTGCCCATCACGGAAATTCGCACCGATCGGCCGTTCTTCGATTTTCAGGCCAAATACCTGGGCGCCAGTGAAGAAATCACTCCCGCAGACCTGCCGCCCGCCCGCGCGGCCGCGCTGCACGCGCTCGCGCTGCGCACCTACGCCCTGACGGAGTGCCGCGGCATGGCGCGCGTGGACCTCATCGATTCCGAGACGGACGGACCGCACGTCATCGAGGTGAACACGGTTCCCGGCTTTTCCCCGGCGAGCATCCTGCCGCAACAGGCCGCCGCCGCGGGTTTGACCACCACCGAACTCCTGACGCGCGTCCTCGCCGCGACGGTCGAACGGGGGTGA
>Ga0172372_10013079_pt1 | contig 10326 bp, 8 predicted proteins | sample LakKiv5m_2_FD_114544 | JGI IMG/M metagenome (GOLD analysis project Ga0172372, IMG submission 114544) | Freshwater microbial communities from Kabuno Bay, South-Kivu, Congo - kab_092012_9.5m | ecosystem: Environmental > Aquatic > Freshwater > Lake | place: Democratic Republic of the Congo... | reverse complement strand
AGAGTAACCGAAGAGCCCCAAGGTTTGCTTCTTAACGTATGATGGAATATAAAATATTGTATCTCAGATACTTATATTATATGCAGAAAGAGTATGTAAGTCAATAGGTTTTTGGATGCCCCCTTAACACTTTAGTGCAACCAAAGCGCCACAATGTATGGCCGTCGTCCGAAGCGGTTGCACTCTTAAATTCGCTTTCAAACACCAACTCGCATACTCAGCACGACTATAAGCTCGACCTTCGGTGATTGAAAACAGAGCTGTCGAATATTGAGCAATCTCAACTGGTCCCTGCAAATCATCGTCCAAAAAGACATCGTGAATGATCAGTTGACCACCTGAATTTAAAGCCTCCGCACAACGCTGGACTAATAGCTGACATTCGGGTTCATCCCAATCGTGGAGAATATTAGACAATAAAATGGCATCCGATTTCGGCAGGCTATCATCGAACATATTTCCAGACAAAAGCTGCATGCGTTCACACACTTGATAATGTTGACCATACTCGGCAGCGAGCTTCAGCACTTCACTGCTATCCATGACCGTTGCCGTCAGCTCCGAATTCACTTTCAGACAGGCGATGCTGTAAATGCCTGTGCCACCACCTAGGTCGAGCAAGGTTTTAGTTTGACTCAAATCGAGCACGTCAGCTAAATAGGGCGCCACTATTTTAGCTCGCCCTGCCAATGCCGTCGTGAAAAATCTTGCGCGTTGCTCTAAATCCATTGCAGAAGCCATGCCCTTTTTAAAAATATAGGCTGCGCCCTTTGATACATCCTCACTGCCTGGAACGCTATTGCTGCGCAAGCCTTGCACCAATTGCAACACCCCAAGGTGTTCCGCACCAAGACGCAGGTAATCGCTCACATTAAATTCAGCCGCCGGATTCAAATGGTCCAAAGACATTGGCGTCAATTGATAATGATCTTGAGCATCGCGCTTTAAGAGTTTCATCGCACACAACATCGTCAACAACACTCGCGCCGGACGAACTTGCAGTTTTAAGGTTTGACATAGCTGTTCAAAAGCAATGGATTGCTCACCTATTGATGCAAAAATATCAAAATGAGCCACAGCAGCACAGAGCATTTCACTTTGATAACCCATTCTGATCATGTCAAAAATGGGCGTGGGGTCGAGTCTGGGTTTAGCTAAATTCATGCCTGAACGCCTTCAATATTTAAAAATTCAATAGAATTACAATAGCTCTTTCAATACGCGTCCTTCACTCAACATCATATCACGGCCAATCGGGGTCATCACCTCTTTGCTATACTCAATGCCGAATTGATTTAAAATAGTCGCATGTAAATTCTTCACCGGCACGGGATGATCAGGTTCCTCGACCTCACCTTTAGGGTCGGTTGCTCCTACCACTCTACCCCCAACAATACCTCCTCCCGCCAAAGCCACGCTAAAGCCACGGGTCCAATGATCACGACCAGCAACTCCATTTATCTTGGGTGTACGTCCAAACTCACCCATGCACACCACTAAAGTGGAATCTAGTTTGTCTCGTTGCTGAAGCCCGCGAATCAACGCTGCAAAGGCAGGGTCCAATAGTTTAGCTTGAGTGCGATGTCCTTCATGATTATTGGCATGAGTGTCCCAACCGCTTAAATTCACTTCAACACAACGCACCCCCGTTTCGATCAAACGCAATGCCACCAAACAACCGCGCCCAAATGGAGAATCGCCGTAAGCCATTTTTTCGCTCGCACCCACAGACTCAAGCTCAAAGGCTTTTAATTGCTCTGAGCTCATCATTTTAAGAGCCTGATCGATCGTATGTCTGTGTAAAGTCAACTCCTGATCGAGTTGTCTTGAACGACCTTTCATGAACTGCGCTTCAACTAGATCTAAACTATTCAGCCTACGTTGTTGCCGTGCTTCATCAACGCGAACTTTGACATCTGGAAGGTAACGACCCGGATCTGAAATTTTAAAGGCATCGTACTGATCGCCTAAAAAACCACCGCGCGCGGCAAACTGATCAGGCAAAATGCTGATGTGTCTTGGGATTTCAACCGTGGTATCTTGCAGCTCATGACAGAGCACCGCCCCGATCGAAGGGTGCTGTAGTGTAGGGTCGGGGCGATAACCCGTTTTGAGTGTGATGCTACCGCGCTCATGGTCCCCTTCATTGCTCACCATTGAACGAATCAGACTGACCTGATCCATCACCTCGGCTAACTGTGGGTACTCTGACGCGATCGCAATGCCTTTTGCGCGAGTGGCAATCGCTTTCGTATCACCGCCAATCAAGGTGCCCGGATGAGGATCGAATGTTTCCAGTTGACTCGGAGCCCCACTCAACCAAAGCACAATTAGAGACTTGGCCTGTGCCTCTCGATTTGAAGCGAACCCACCTTCACCCAAGGTCGATGCCGCAACAATACTGGATTGCAGTAAGTTTTTTCTAGAAAGTGTCACGATCTCATCTCCATCAATGATTCCAAGAAAACTCAGTTGAATTGAGTAAACTCCAATATAAATCTTGAAAAGCACGCATGCGCTGCTTTCCATTACTATGATCTAATATAGAAAAGAAATGCTCTGCCTCAACTTCATTGGGCCGTCGCGTCAATAGAGCAAGATAGGCGGCTTCGATAGCTTTCTTAGCATCACTGGTCGACACCGCCAATTGTGCAGCAGCATTGAGGACGAGATTATCATCTGTGCGTTCACTGACCAGATTGCCATTCATCAACAACAGTCTTTGTGGTATGGTGCCACCATGCACTCCAAACTCATCCGCACCAGCATCGCCATAGCGTTTAACAAATTCATCACCTTGCAAATACTTTATGATGCGCATGACAATGTGTGTGTCCGCATCAATCGCCTTCAATGACGCGGCTTGCAGTAAACTGCCTGCCACTTGCTCTGGCCGCAATCGCGTTAAAGGAAATGCCGCATGATTAAGATAATGCGCCAAACTGACTTCCTGTTCATCTGCACCAGCACGGCTTTGCAACTGAAAAGGTTGACTCAAGGCTATTAGAGCAATCAGACGGCGAACATCAAAATGATGCTCGACAAAATCGGCAGCTAGCGTTTGCAATGCTGGCGGATAAGGCCCTTCAAGTGGAATATGATCGACTGGTTCAACCAAAGGCTCACCAAACATCAAAGCCCACATGCGATTCACAAAAGCTCGTGCAAAGGCGGGATTTTCTTTGTGAGTGAGCCACTGCGCTAAACGCGTGCGGTCTGAGCCTAAATCTGGATACAGTTCCATAGCAAAAGGCACTTTTGCCTCGATCACGTCTTCCTCGTGATGTTTGTTTAATTTAACCTTATACTCAGTGGTTTTGTCGCGAACTCCTGTTAAAGTCATTTCGGTGCCTGCAAAAAATGACGCCAAATGATGAAAATCGGTTTGCTTCCAACGATCTCCCAATTGATCATCATGGCATTGCATACAATCTATGCGCATACCTAGAAAAGCGCGTGTAAAGCGACCCGCCAATCTTATTTCATCGGGATTATTTTGTTGAGCGGTGACCGTAATAAAATTGGCCTCGGGCTGCGTGGTCCAAATGCCTTCAGCCTGAACCAAGGCTCTTGCCCATTGATCGTAAGGAACATTTGCCATCAGTTGATCACTCAACCAACTCACAAAACGACGGCGACGATAAATTAAAAACGGCCCATCTTCCACACCCACATACACTCGCGCCAAACGCTCAGCCATGTAATCTCCAAAACGGCGATCCGTCAACAGATGAGCTAGCCACCATATCTGCCGCTCCGATTCAGGCTGCTTCTCCAACTCCCTCAGCTCTTGCAACGAGGGTATCGTCCCCATGAGAGCTAAAGACAAACGACGCACCAATACCAGCTCACTGGCAACAGGGGTCGGCTCTACGCCCGCTCTTTTCCATTCCGCAACAAACTCTCTGTTGATGCCTTCCACAATAGGTTTAATCTTCGCTACTGTTGCGCTACTAGGAACCCAACTTGGCCCAGGCATTGGCTCAACCTGCAACCACGACCCCAAAACAACACTGACCAGTAAAACAGGCAGCAATAGCACCACCAAATTCTTGATCACAAGAACCTCCTCATCTTTTGATTGAGTCTGACGTGACCAAGCCTAGAATGCGAATCCAAACCACCAGAGCAAGCCGCATCCATGACGAGCATGCTATCTCCCCATCTACACAGAAGTCCTTGAACATGTCCTTTAAAACGATCAAGCACTGGTTTCAAGAAAGCCTAGATGGATTATTCGGGTTGATTTCCATGATCACCATCTTAGCTGTATTGGCCGTAATTCCTATCCTAAATTTGATCAGTCTAGGCTACCTCATTCAAATGGGAGCCAATGTATCGAAACACGGGAGGTGGCGCGAAGGCTTTGCTGGCGTAAAAAACGCTGCAATTTTCGGACGAATTGCCCTAGGCGCATGGTTGTGTTTATGGCCCTGTAAATTTCTTCTAGAACTCAAGATGGCCGCGGAGTTGACAGACCCTAACGGGGATCGTGTTAAACTTTTTGGAACTTTATTCACGCTCCTTTTATTTTTAGCCGTGCTTCACATTTTTTGGGCAAGCCTACGCGGTGGCAAGCTACGTCACTTTATTTGGCCCGCCCCGCTAAAACTTTGGCGTTGGTTAAAACAAACTCATCAATTTGGCCCTATACTTGCAAATATCAAAACCACTTGTCTCGACATACCGCTTAAATCCTTATTTTGGCTCGGCCTTAGAGCCTTTGTTGGCGCACTGATTTGGTTAGCGCTGCCCATTGGGCTCATCATCTTCGCCTCATTTCTACCTCCTAAAGGTTTATTTCTCAGCCTACCTGCCGGCTTTGCCTTGATGTGGGTGATTTTGCACTTGCCCTTCCTGCAACTCCAACTGGCAAGAGAAAATCGCTTCAAAGCCATGTTTGAAATAAAACCCATTCGTGAGAATTTTAAACGCGCCCCACTCACCTCTTGGTTTGCACTATTCATCACTTTACTTTTCGCCTTGCCTCTTTACCTGTTAAAAATTGAACTCGCTCCAAAAGAAGTGGCTTGGTTGCCAAGTTTAATCTTCGTCATGTTCATTTTCCCAGCCCGACTCTTAGTGGGATGGGCGCTATATCGAGCACAAATCCACCAACAATACTCGCATTGGATTTTTCGTTGGATGAGCAAATTTGCAACATTGCCCATCTTAGTCGCCTACATTATTTTGATTTATATCACACAATACCTCAGTTGGTATGGTTCCTACAGCCTTTTGGAGCAGCATGCTTTTTTAGTGCCGGCACCTTGGATGGGCTTGTAAGGCTGTCGAGAGCATTTCTGCTATCCATGAAGCTCAGATCATCTCCTATCTGAAGCTTAGCGGAAAGAAGCTTGGACTTCTGATCAACTTCAATGTCTTGCATCTCAGAGATGGTGTTACAATAAAAGTCAACCAACCTCTGTACCCCTCTGAGTCCGCTGTGGTTTTACCTCATCTTGATAAGCCGTGCCAATTATGATAGCCCACACTAGGATCTAAGAAATACTCACAAAAAAACGATGTCACAAGATACTCTAGCGTCAACCCTAGCGAAAAAACTCAAACTCAATGTTTCACAAATCAACGCTGTAACCGCAATGGTTGATGATGGTGCAACGATTCCTTTTATGGCTCGGTACCGTAAAGAACGGACTGGGGGATTGGATGAAGTTCAATTGCGAAGTGTCGTTGCAGCCATCGCTGGATTTCGCGAGTGCTTCAAACGCAAAGAGAGCATGCTCAAGTCCATGGCTGAAAGAAATTTACTCACCCCAGAGTTACAAAAACAATTCATGCAAACTTCAGACCTAAAAGATCTAGAAGATTTGTATGCGCCTTTTCGACCCAAACGAAAAACTCGCGCAAGCGCCGCAAAAGAATTGGGTCTTGAACCACTGGCCCAAGAGGTGTATCATCAAAATGGCCGTAACCTCAAAGCTGAACACTTTATCAAAAATGGTGTCGATGATTTAGATGCCGTCTGGAGCGGTGTTAGAGACATCATCTCCGAATGGATTGCAGATGATATGCCGCTCAGACGACGTTTACGCGAACTCACGCTAGAACGAGGTCACTTGCTTTCAAAAGTCGTCAAAAAAAAGGAAGCCGAAGCGACTAAATTCACAGATTACTTTAATCATCAAGATCTTTTTCAAAAAATTCCCTCGCATCGTCTACACGCCATGCTAAGAGGTAAAAATGAAGGCTATTTGCGACTATCTTTGCAACCTGATTACAATGAAGCCATCCAAGTGATGTCTCGAAGTATCTTAAAAGAACAGAGTCCCGATCGCAAACAACTAGAACTCGCCATTGCAGATAGTTGGGAACGTCTGTTGTTGCCTTCAATAGAAAATGAACTTTTAGCCGATGGCAAACTAAAAGCAGACCATGATGCGATAGAGGTTTTCGCTCAGAATTTAAAGACCCTTTTAATGGCTGCTCCACTAGGTGCGAAAAAGGTCATGGCCATCGACCCTGGCTTTCGCACCGGCTGCAAAGTGGTCTGTCTCGACGAGAGCGGCAAGTATCTTGCTACACACACCATTTTTCCCTTCGCCTCAAAAGAACAACTTGAAAGCGCTGCACATTGGATCACCAAAAACTGTGAGCTCTACCCTATTGAAGTGATTGCCATTGGCAATGGCACTGCCGGCAGAGAAACAGAAGCCTTTGTGAAAAGTCTCAACTTGAATAAACCCATCGTTCAAGTCTCTGAAAGTGGCGCGTCCATTTACTCTGCTAGCGATGAGGCACGGCGTGAATTCCCAGACTTGGATTTAACGGTGCGTGGCGCCATCTCCATTGGTAGGCGCCTGCAAGACCCCTTGGCCGAACTCGTGAAACTCGACCCAAAAAGCATCGGCGTTGGACAATATCAACATGATGTTGAGCAAAAGGCACTATCGCAACGATTGCAGCTTGAAGTTGAATCTTGTGTCAATGGCGTAGGTGTCGAACTCAACACCGCCAGTTCAAAACTTTTGACCTATGTTTCGGGATTGGGTCCAAAACTGGCCGACAGTATTGTCGAATACCGCGAAGCGAATGGCTCTTTTCAATCTCGCCAAGAGCTTCTTAATGTTCCACGTCTAGGCGCAAAAGCCTATGAACAATGTGCTGGTTTCATTCGAATTAGAGACGCAAAAAATCCATTGGACTCAAGTGCCGTGCATCCAGAATGTTATGCTATAGTTGAAGCCATGGCCAAAAACATCGGAACTAGCGTCAAGGGACTGATTGAAAATACTGCCGACCGAAATAAGATCAATCTCAAAGATTACAGCAGTGAAACCATTGGACTACCCACGCTGCAAGACATCATGACCGAGCTAGCCAAACCAGGTCGCGACCCAAGACCTGGCTTTGAGCTTTTTGAATTTTGTGAGTCCGTCAATAAACCAGAAGACTTGAGCGAAGGCATGGAATTGCCCGGCATTGTCACCAATGTAACAAAATTTGGAGCTTTTGTCGATATAGGTGTGCACCAAGATGGCTTAGTCCACATTTCACAAATGGCCCATCACTTCGTGGATGATCCAAATAAAATTGTGAAGGTTCAACAAAAAGTTAAGGTATGGGTCACCCAAATCGACTTGGATAGAAAGCGCATTGGTCTGAGCATGAAAGGACCGTTGCCCTAAATTTCATTCATTCAAAGTGTTGCATAACTTGAATGGCAATTGAACGCCAAGTCAATGTCTGCCGTATTTTCTCCATATTTAAAATCATGTCTTGCACGATGTTAGGCTCTTCAGTGATTCTCCGCAGTGCCGCGGCCAGAGACTGCGGAGTGGGGTCTGCAAACAAACCTTCTCCAAATCTACATTGTTCTACTAAACCACCTATCTTAGTCAACACCATCGGCAACCCCGCACTTATGCCAATGCTGACCACTCCCGATTGTGTGGCCTCACGGTAAGGTAAAACTAATACGTCCGATTGCATGATATCGGAGGCCACTTCTTGTTCATGCAACCAACGGTCTCGCCAGATGACTTTAATTCCTGACGTTCGTTTCATCAAATGCCTTTGATCTCTAGCCACTTCACCCGCGATAATAAGTTGTTTAATTTTATCAGATGACAAAATCTCAAGGGCTTCCAACAACAAATCAATTCCTTTATAATGACACACTCGCCCTAAAAATAACAGTGTCACGTTATCTTTTATTTTTCTTTCGATCACATTCACACCTTTGATCTCAATCAGACCATGAGGGATGACACTGGAATTGCAATGAATACCTACTTTGCTTTTTAAAAAACGCTGCACATGCTCGGATAAAAAAATCAGCTGACTAGAACGTCGTAAAGTGGCATAATTGACACCGCGCTCGAACCAGTTCCCATCGCCTGTATGAGGTATGCCATCGTGAACAGTCGAAATTGTTTTTAATCCAAAAAAACGAAAGGTCATCAAAAATAAAATATTCCAATAGTGCGTGTAAGGCGTGTAAAGCAACTTATACCTTCCTCGAATTAGGCCAAACAGAATATAGCCCCAAAATAGCGGCAATATAAAACTACTAGCTACGAGGAATTCTGCTCTGTTTCTGTAAGTCGGTATGGCAACAAACTGCTTGGGCAAAGCTTCTGTACAATAACGAGAAACAAACACCTGCTTAGGCACTTCTGGCATAGCATCGATCAAGGCATGGCCATAACGAACAGACCCTCCTCGTCGTCCTAAAGATAAGATGAGCACTTGCCTATTCTTCATTGCGACATTAAATTATAAATTGCGCCACCCTAGCTTGATTCTCTGCCTTCGCAAATTCAATTTATTCCAACTTTTCAATAGCGGCTGATCAATCAATTCCTCAAAACTGCGCGCTCTTTCTTTTAAAGCTTGCTTAGCATATTTTTGAGATAGGCCCTCCTCGCGATAAATGACCAAAGCCTCATCAATCTTCTTGAATCTATGTTCACGACGGCTTCGCAATAATGACAGCAATAAATGGAAATCAGCCGAAATTTGATATTTCAAGTCGTATTTTAAATTTTTGATTGCATGATGATTATACAGCATGGCCTGATGACAAATGTTCCAGTACAATCCAAACACAAAGGGATGATTTTGACACCAAAATTTTCTTTTGCCGACGGCACTCTCCCGCAGGACATTGCAAAAGACAAAATCAAGATCAGGGTTGGCCTCAGCATGAAATTCAGCTAAAGCCGTTGAACTGACATATTGATCACCTGCATTCAGGAAATGAACCCACTTGCCTCTACAAGCAGCTAAACCTTTATTCATCGCGTCATAAACGCCTGAATCAACCTCACTCAACCAATACTCTGGCTTATAGTTTGTCTGCACTAAAGCTTGCAAACTGCCATCTTGCGAGTCTCCGTCAATGATAATGTGTTCGTATCTAATACCTCTTTGCGCTCTGATGCTCTCAATGGTTTTTAGCAATTCCAGCTTGGCGTTCTTCACCACTGTAATAATGCTCACTTCAGGTTGAATCGCACTTGTCATCACAGTAGCAGTTGTTTCAATTCAGATCCCAGCGCTTGTGGTGAAACAGAAATATCATCGATATGAGATGACGCTTTGGGTTTACAAGCGCTTCCTTTCAAGTAGGCGTACTTAAGTTCTAGAGCTGAAGCCAAATTAAATAGAGTATTATTTACCATATTTACGTCTCTCCTAAGCTCCATTATCATTGCATGTTTAGGCAAAAAGAGCATGTTCGCAAATCCGGCGCCATGCCCTCCCAACAAAAATTCACAGTTTTGCAATATTGAAATTTGCTCGCTCAAGCAAAAGTCCTCCAAATGAACAATTTTAAATTCATAATTTTCTAATATTGGAACTAATTCAAGTTCATTTCTCACCCTGCGCCTCATCGCTTTGGAGCGACTGATGTAAACTCTTTTGGGAGCCACACCCCCAAATGATTTTGGCAGGTCAGCCTTAAAATTCCTCAATCTCTGACCGGTCAATTGAATTGATTCGGGATGAAAGTGACCTGTTGGGGCCAGCATTTGAGGGAGATATAAATCTTCAACATAGCGACTGCCTTCAACATACTCGACCTTGTTTAGCTTCAACATGACCAGACTTTCTTCTATGTATTTAAATACCCTTAACTCACTGGGCACTAGCAGCGTAAAATCGCTCCACAAATCTTCGACACTGAGTAATCTTGGAATCACTTCAGTCATCCAGTGAAAATAGGCGCCGCTCCACAAATCCGTCGCCCATAAATAGTTTCCCCGCGCGTGCTCACTTTTAGACTTTGCCATAAGCGTCCTTCTCAACCATGCTTTTAATTTCAGTTTAGCCCCTTTTAAACGCCAACCCCGACACGGT
>Ga0172372_10013078_pt1 | contig 10327 bp, 7 predicted proteins | sample LakKiv5m_2_FD_114544 | JGI IMG/M metagenome (GOLD analysis project Ga0172372, IMG submission 114544) | Freshwater microbial communities from Kabuno Bay, South-Kivu, Congo - kab_092012_9.5m | ecosystem: Environmental > Aquatic > Freshwater > Lake | place: Democratic Republic of the Congo... | reverse complement strand
GGATGCGTTTCCATGCCGCCAGGAATGCTTACGAGCAGAAGGCGATGCTCGAGCGGATCCTCACGGCCAACATGCTCGCCTTCGCCAAGGGCATCGGGTGGCAGGTGGAAGGGCGTGTACTCGTGGAAGTGCCGGAACCGCCGCTGCTGAAGACGCGGCAGTTCAAGGGTATCGACATAGATGTATTCGACCTGGAGCTGCGCACCAACATGGTCCTGCCCGAGGCGGTAGGTCTCGGCAAGGCCGTGAGCATCGGATATGGAGTGCTGGAAAGAATCGAAACGAATCAAATATGAGATATCTGTACGGGGCATCGGTGCAGGGCAGAAGACGAATACTGATGATGTAAGTATCTCCATACACTCCGTACAAAATCCATATTGATAATATTCAGGAAATTGTTCCATAAAAACGCACCATGTATACAGGGGTTTTGATCGATTCCCTCTCGATCCAGCAATACATATTCAGCAGCAACAAGTTGAGGGAACAGATTGGGGCATCCTATATCGTCGAGAAGCTCATGTTCGACGAATGCATCCCATTGGCCTTGCAGCAGATTTTCGGCATGCTCGAGGCGCCGTCGTGCCATCTATGGATGCAAAACCATGGACTGTATGGATTGGCAGAAGATGGTAATTCCCACTTTGAGATTGGCTATATCGGCGGAGGAAATGCATTGGTGCTGTTCAGGGATGCAGGAGATGCGAAGCGCTTCGTAACCTTGTATTCCCGAATCCTATTGGAGCATTTCCCCGGGCTGAAGACAGCATTTGCCATCGGCGAATTCCATTATGAAGGTGAGGCGTACCGTGACTGCAGGAGGAAGTTGAACGAGCATCTTGTTCGAAATCGCAACTTGATGCATTCTGTGACCTATCCCTTCAAACACGGGATTTTCGACGACTGCGACCTGAGCGGTGAGGCAAAGGAGCTGAAAGGTATGGACGGTGCGTTTGTGTCCTCGATCAGCAAGAGCAGGCAGATGTACGTCTCGGAGGCGTCTGCCGCATTGAAAGCCGATTTGCTCGACGAAGGTGCTGCCCCCAAGTACATGTTCACAGAGAATCAGGAACTTCTAGGTCAAGCCGAGGAGAAAGGTTACATAGCCATTGTACATGCGGATGGGAATAAGATGGGCCAAAGGTTCATGGAGGCGATGTCTCTTGAAGAAACCCGCAGGCTGTCCCATTCTACGAAGGAATTCTCCAGGAGCGTCATGAAGGCGTTGATCGGTGACGTCCTCGATGTTATAGAGAGGGGATGGGATTTCCCCACTTTGAAGGTTGAGGATGGGAAAAGGATTCTTCCGATCCGTCCGATCATCATGGGGGGCGACGATATCACTTTCGTATGCGAGGGCAGGCTGGGACTATTCCTGGCAGAACGACTACTGAAGCATATGACGGAGACACCGATCGATCGTCAGAATATCCAGGCCTGTGCTGGTGTACTGCTGGTACACAGCAAATTCCCGTTCTACAAAGCATACAAGGTTTGCGAGGAGATCACCACTGTGGCAAAGAAATGTAGCAGAGGAACTGTGCATTCCTGGCTGCAGTATCACATATCCTCGGGGGGTATTTCAGGGACGTATGCGGAAATCTTGGCCAACGAATTCACTTTGAATAATGGCAAGAGCCTGAAATATGGGCCTTATGTCGTCAATCATGCCGAACATGGGAACCCTGCCAGTCTATACGAACTCAAGAAAGGTGTACAGGGTATGATGAAACAATGGCCGAGAAACAAGGCCAAAGAATTGCGCGATCTGCTTAGAAAGCCTGAAGGCGACCTGAACTTCTTCAAGACGTCCCTGAACGTGCATCCCCAACGCAAAGACATGAAACTCGCTTTGGAGAATAATGGTCGAGGTGTTTGGCATGATGGGAAGACACCTTTTTATGACAGGATAGAACTGCTCGACTTTTATCCTCAAGAATTGCTCAATTACTCAATGGATCTGAGATGAATACACTTCATTTAAGCATACAGCCTTTGAGCCCTTTGCTGGCATCCACCGGACAGGGTGCCGTCCTTGTCGATGCGGACGCCGTCTTCCATCAAACAGGATTTCCCTACATCCCCGCCAGGCGTCTCAAGGGATTGCTTCGGGAGAGCCTCACCGAGGTGCTGGAGATCATGGGCAGGGCTGAAGAGGAGATTGCCAAGAATGTCCGCGCCCTGTTTGGTCACGAGGGTGACGATCACAACAACGGAAAGATCGCCATAGGGAATGCAAATGTCAGTCAATGGGAGGATATAGTAAAATACATGTCCTCTGACAATAGTGTCACTCCCGACGATGTGAAAAGCTATCTGGCGACGGAGGTGCAGCAGACTGCCTTGGATGAGGGAACCGCCAAAAAACACAGTCTTCGAAATTATAGAGTTGTCCTCCCAAGGAAGGATTTGACCTTTGTTTCAGAGGTCGCAATACTGAAGGATATATCAGATGATGAGAGTAAATGGCTGAGAAATGCGGTATCCAATCTCAGGTACATGGGCTCGCGAAGGAATCGGGGCTTTGGTCATGTAAGATGCAGCCTTGCGAAGGCCCCTGATTCTGAAAAAACAAACGAAAGCCTTTTCAGTTCTATCCCAAAGGAAAGAAAAACAGCCATTACTTCAATCGATGTTTCACTTCGAACTGATTCACCCATCATCATATCCCGACAGGACGGCGACAATAACACACTCCAATCAGACGATGTGATTTCAGGCTCCCAGTTACGGGGTGCCCTGGCAAGGTTGTACATGCGGACATATGTATTGAAGTCAAAGGACGCTCATTTGGATCCCGACTTCCATGCCATCTTCCTGTCCGGCCGGCTAAAATTCGGCCATCTTCACCATAGGAATGCTAAGCCTGTGCCGGCCTTCATTCACCGGGAGAAGTACAATGATGGGAACGAGGGGCTCAACGTATTCCATAGTTCGGGTGTAATCACCAAATCAGTGGGTGGCTTTGGTTTGGGAATCGAAGTGGTAGGAGACGGGAGCGCAGTCATCATGAAAATGGCTGGCCCAAAGAAGACTTCCCAGTTCCATAATAGCCGCCCTGACCGGACTGCAGGCAAGAATACCGGTGGACAACTCTTCTATTACGAGTCGTTGGAAGACGGCCAGACCTTCAACGGATGTATCACTGGTGATATGGAAACCATGAGATCCTTCTGTAAGTTGTTTCAGGTCAAAGAGCAACTCTACATGGGCAGAAGTAAGTCGGCACAATACGGCAGGGTCACGGTAAGTTTCAAAGCCAGCGAAGAAGAACCTAAAGTCTTTCCATCCATCGGCAATATTAAATTAATGGTGGCAGAGACACCGCTGGTCTTGACCAATGAATGGGGCCACCCTGCTTTGGACGAACACACGTTTCTGAATGCCTTGAACAGGTCCATCCAAGCCCACGATCCGAAAAACAAGGTGAAAGAGGTGCTCAAAGTGGCCGGAAGCATCACGCATGTAGAACATTACAACGGGGTGTGGCATGCAAAGAACGGTAAGTATCCCGCTTACACGGCCGGTACTACCTTCCTTGTCAATCTCGAATCAGACGCATTTCCCTCCCGCTTATCAGTTGGCAGATTTACCGATTTGGGCTATGGGTCTGTGCGCATGCTGCCCGACATAGGATCCATCTCACTCCTTGAAGAAAAGGAAGAAAATGAGGATTCAGATACACCTGTGAAACAAACGCCTGTCATTATTTCAGACATTAGGAAAAACAAAGAGTCAGTTCGAAGCAGAAACCTGCTTGATGATTTGGCAATACAAAAGGCAAGTGATGTCCGTGGACTCAACAACCATCAATGCGGCCGAATGGAAAGTTTGATGGTAGAATCCAATTCTATTGACCAAGTTCATGCTTGGTTGGCTGAAAACAATGGCAAGCCCATCTGGAAAGCGCTGGCGAAAGCACGTGTATTGATCAATTCCCGAAATGAACCGGATGCCCAAATCCCGGATAAGGCTTGGATATCAAAGGGATGGGAAGATGCAAGATATTTTTGGAAGGCTTTCTTCGCCGCACAAAGAAAATTGAACAAAACCTGACAACTATGTCAAGAGGCAGGCATGTGATCACCGGAAAGGTCTTGTTTGTAGCCACCTTGCAAACAGAAAGTCCTCTCCTGATGGGCAGAGGTAATGGCGATTGGGTCGACAAGGACTTGATGTGTCTTCCCGATGGGAGACCATATATTCCGGCGAGTTCCTTCGCTGGGAGTTTAAGGAGCCTTATGGAATCTGAAGGATTGGACGTTCCGGAATGGTTATGGGGTACTCCTGTCGGAAAGGGAGGAGATGAAATCCAAAGTTATCAGAGCCATCTTACCATTCAAGACCTTTTGCCGCTGGCTAATGGTTCCGGGAAAGCATCGGTAGTGAAACGGGATGGCATACGAATCAGCCATATCTCCAATACGGTCGAGAAGGGAAAGAAATATGATTACAATGTCGTTGAACCGGGCGCCTGTTTCAGGTTGACTGCCGAACTGACGATCCGATCGGCCTTTGGTTCCGGTAAGGACGAGGAAGTGGAAAAAATTGCCATACGACTGATGAATTCGATCCATCATGTCCGTTTCAGGCTGGGTGCATTCACTTCGCAGGGTTTTGGGAAGGTGAAAGTATCAGATCCCGACGTCCGTCTTTTCCAGTTTCCCACGGATTCCGATGCATGGTTCCATTACCTGGAAACCGGGGCAGTCATGGAGGGCGTGAGGGTGATTGAGCCGTCGGATGGTTGGAAGCCATCGGGGTCCTACCCTTTCAGTGTGGTGGCCCGTTTCCGTATCAAATCAGCCATGATGGTAGGTTCGGGTGGTGATTTCCATTCAAAGGCGGATAAATCATCCATTAAGTCGAATCATCATTTCGTCCTACCCGGTAAAAGTATACGCGGCGCACTCAGACATCGGGCACAAAGGATCTTGAGGTTCATGCAGCAAGGAAACCAAGGTGATGGCATGCAAGACCTTACCCGCGACCTCTTCGGGTATGTTGATGAAGGCATGGACAGGGAAGGGAATTCGGCTAAGGGAAGGTTACTCGTTGAAGAATCCGTCATAGGGAAGGATGCGGTAAAACCTATGCTTCAAAATAGGATCCGCATTGATCGGTTCACTGGCGGCGTGATCGACAGTGGACTTTTCAACTCCGAGCCGATCTGGACGAAGGGTGGTGAATCGATAGAGATCGCCATTCACATTGTCAAGGATGTCGATATCGTGGATAAACGGCTTCTTCTGATGCTGCTCAAGGATCTTTGGACAGGAGATTTGCCGATCGGGGGGGAGAAGAACGTGGGTCGAGGGGTTCTCTTGGGCTTGGAAGCACAAGTATTTGAGTCCGATAAACTGCTGGCGCATTTCAAGAGAAGGGAAGATGCCAAGGACTCGTCTGATATCGAGGTCCTAATTGGTGCGCAGGCCTTGGAAAAAATCATGGAAACGGAATAAATTGTAGTATATGGGTCTCAAGGAAAGGCTTTATAAGATCGATTCGGTTGATTCCGAAGCCATACCGATCGATTGGGAAGGATTCTCGAAAGCTGCGGAACATCTAGGCCAGGGTTTTGTCATAGCAAACCTACACCAAGGTTTGAGGGTTGGGGAAGTGCGTGATGGAGCCATCCTTTGGATTGATGGCGGAGATGCAGGGGACCCTACTTTGGTTGACAGATTCGTCTCCGGTATCTGTCTCTTCAACGATAGACGTGAATTGCGTTTTTGGAGGGACGGTGACAGTATGTTAGGAAGGGAAAGGCATGATGGCATTGGGCCAACCACATCATATGTTGATACAGGTATGGCGCTCAGGGGGGTTGTAGCAAAACCCTTGCTGTCTTCGTTTCCTGTAAAAGCGGAGGACACTCTGGGTATCAAAACCAGGAATTATATTTCTGACAACGCAACAGGCCAGTCGGGTTACTTTGACTCGCGTTTCGTTCAAATCATACGTTTATGAAGACAGGTACTTTGAAATTCTTACATAACGAATGGCACCTCTTTATGGAAAATGGAAGATCCATGAAGGCCCCGTCATATGTTATAATTCCAAATGAATTAGATGGGAAATCTGTACAATTTGACAATACGGGAGGAAGGTTGAATTCACTCCAACATAATGGTGTTGAACTAATTAAAAAAAATGCCGAACCTGTTAAACAGCCATTGGCTGATCAGCGGCGTCAGGGGATGAGAGACGGTCGCGGAAATTTCGATAGAGAGAATCAAGGTCTAGCCTATGCGACCGCACCATACAATTTCATCCCACTTCCCTCAACAATAGTTTCCGCACCGGTATCGAAAGTGGACTTCAGCTCATATGGGAATGACCTGCTCAATGGCTACATCGATCTGCACATTGAAGCAAAGACTGACCTTTTCATCAGGGGTGAATTGGAGAAATTCTTCTCTATAGCAGACAGACCCTCCATCCCCGGTTCCTCGATGCGCGGCCTTGTGAGATCCATGGTGGAAATGGTATCGTTCTCAAAAATGTCATTCACAGAAAGAGATCGTAGGTATTTCTATCGGAATATCAGTGATGATCATTATTCAGATCAGTTCATATCAAGAAAACCTCGAGAGCCGATCAAGTTGAAAAGCAAAGCAGCGTATCTTGTAAAGGACGGAAGTAAATACTGGCTTCACCCTATAGACATAGTGTACAGGGTTGACATGAACAAGTTGCACCCTAATTTCAATAGGGTGGTCAATCATCAAAACAGATGCCACAGTCAAGTCGATGTGTGGTATGACCCAGCAACGGTCGAACAAAACAGGCCGAAGAATAACTTGCTACTTGAGTACAACCTTTTGTCTGAGCTCCATTTAAGGGGAAACGGAACCCTGCACAAAGGGGTTTTGTTGAGGACAGGGCCGTTCGGGAAGAAGAAGCATTATCAATGGGTGTTTCCAGCGTTCATGAAAGCTCCTGAACCTATTGATGTGACACATATCATGGATTTATATGAAACAGATGAAAGTCGAGACCTATCGGCAAACCTTATTGAGTTGTCTAGATCAGGAAAGCCTGTCCCATGCTTCTATCTCCTTGGTAATAAAGGACAACCCCAATATATCGGGCATACTGGTATTTTCAGGATACCCTACACACAGACAATAGGGGATTGCATTCCCAAACAGGATGAAGGGAGTATAGACCTGGCAGAGTCAATTTTCGGAAAAATCGATCAGAATGATAAAAGCCAGAGATCTGGAAAGGTATTTTTCGAGGATTGCGGCTGTAAAGATATCACTCCCCAAACCATTTTCTCTCCCTTGAAGATTCTTTCAAGTCCCAAACCAACCTCTTATCAACTCTATCTCGAATCGAATGGCAATCAATGTGTCAATTGGGACGCAGAAAATGCTAGGATAAGGGGGCAGAAGATGTACTGGCATAGGGTTGGGTTGGATTGGAAAAATAACGATATAAATGTTCCCAACCCATCGAGAAATCAATTGGTCAAAGATGCACTGGTTGATAAAAACACCCAGTACACGGTGGCGGAGGTTATAAAGGAGGGTGCTGTCTTCTCAGGGAGGGTGCGTTTCGAGAATCTCCATCCTGTGGAGCTGGGTGCCCTCTTGGCAGCCCTACATCTTCCGTCTGACTGTGCACATAAGATCGGGATGGGCAAGCCATACGGTATGGGAAGCATCAGGATTGAGCCGAAGGTCTTTCTGATTGACAGGGCGAAGAGATATACAAGCATGTTCACCAAGGCTCTGGATGGCGAGAATAAATTGACTGAAGAGGCCGTCATGACCGGTGTTGATATGCACCTTCAAGAATTCGTACGCCACATCAAGGCCCACTTCGGGTTGAACGTTGATGATAAAAAGGATTGGTATGAATTACTCAAGAAGCATGATCGTTTGAAAGAACTGTATGCAATGCTGAAACTGCATCCCATTGCCGATAATCAACTTTGGAGCTCTAAAACGAATTACATGCCGCTATCTGGTTTCAAGCAGCGTGCTATTCTAAAGAGGCCCACACAACATTTATAGACTTTGGAATGGATGTGTCGTATTTGTACATTGGCCTTAAACGATAGTGCCCGGATTATTTCAAAATAGTCGAATAAATAGAAAATACTATCCATGCCAAGAAAGATATTACTGTCATTCGTAAGTACAGAAACGTATCCGCGCTGTAGCATGGTATTCGAATGGAATGTCTAAATTTAATATTTTCTATAAATAAATAATATATTTATCATGCCAAGAAAAGTTGCAGTCATGATCGTAAGCGATCAAACAGTTCAGAATGTCCTGTTCATAAAACACATCGGACCCTGCGATTTTTATCATTTTATTTCAACGACTAAAATGGAAGGTCAGAACAGTATGACCGACAAGATCATAAAAGCCCTTTCAATACAGGTGGATTCAACGAAGACAACAATCGTTCCAGATGATTCACTACCTGAAATTGATGCCATATTGAACAAGGATTTCGATATTCCGGACGACGACTCCATCATGGTAAACATGACAGGAGGTACGAAGATCATGTCTTTAGCCGTTTACAACTATTTTGCGAGACTCGGCTCTGCTTCGATTTACTATATCCCTATTGGGAAAAATAAAATATCGAAGATATTTCCTTTCAGGCGAAATGGAACATCCGATATATCTGCACGCCTAACTCTTAAGGAATATCTGACATCATATGGTGTCAGTGCGGTACAGGATGAAAATCAGAGATTAATAAAAGACCCTTCCATAACAAAAAAAATCTTTAAATCATTTTTAAATAGCGAAAAAAGAGTAGAGTTTCAAAGAATAGCTGAACGAGTTAGAGTCAACTTCCGCGGTAAAACCATTCGCAAAAATACTGAAAACAGCACTGAAGCTGAAATTTATACAGATAGTCAACGGTTAAAGAAATATGGGATGAAATTTTCTGAGGATGATACCATAAGCAAAAAAGAAACTAAATATATTACGGGAGACTGGTTTGAAGAGTATCTGTTCAATTTCATCATGAGCATCCAACTTGTAAGTGATGAAAATATAAGACAAGGGGTGCATCTAGAGAAGGCGGAAAACACCAATGAATATGATGTTATGTTCGTTAAAGACAACGGATTATATGTCATAGAGTGCAAGACGGATATTTCCGATTACTATGATGAACAGCAATCAACCATTAGTGAACTTTTTACAAGCACACTCTATAAGGCGGCGACACTTAAAAAGGAATTCGGTCTTGTAGTGAAATACTATCTTTTTGCCTTAAATGATTTTACCAAACTCAAACCCACTCAAAAGAAGAGAGCCGAGAATCTGGGAATAAATCTCGTAGGAAACGATGTCATCCGTGATGAAAAAAAGCTCGAGGGGTATCTCTTAAATCTATAGGTCATAAAAATTTATCTTGATACGTCCACTATTTATAAATTTAAGCAATCACCCATCGGATAAATGGTGTGTCAGACAGAAGCAAGCTGCAGAAACATATGCAGCTGATATCACCGACATACCCTTTCCTAATGTTCCACCCACAGTCGATTGCGAATACATACATAAGATGGCTGATGAAATTGCAAGTATGATTGCAGAATATGATGTTGCAGCCATTCATGTCATGGGAGAACACACCCTTAATTATGCTCTCGTCGAACGATTCAAAAGATCAGGTTATCGAACGATCGCGAGTACCACTCACAGGGTTTCGGAGGTTTCAGATGATGGATCCAAAATCTCAAGGTTCGAGTTCGTAAGATTCCGTGACTATTGACTCCATTCCGCTATGAAACCGACCGCCGATGCACCTCGTCCTCAACACCTACGGTGCCCTCCTCTCCCGTGACGAAGGCCTCTTCCTCGTCACCACCCAGGACGGCAAGCAATCCTTCCCGCCCGATAGGGTGTCCAGCATCAGCATCGGAAAAGCAGCCCGTGTGACGAGCGATGCCGTCATGCTGGCGATACGCAATGAAGTCGATCTCCTCTTCGTGGACGATTCCGGTATGCCCGAAGGGCGCGTCTGGAGTATCAAGTACGGCAGTGTCAGCGATATCCGAAGGGCCCAACTGAACTTCTTCTACAGCAAGGAGTCCCTGACTTGGGTGAAGTCCCTCCTCGTAGAGAAACTGAACAACTGCATCGCCATCCTGCTGGCCATGCAGCCGGAGGATGCATCCGACCTCCCCATATACAACAACATCCGATTCGCCATCAACGCCATCGAAGACCATCGGCAGAAGATATCCCAAGCCACCGCCGAACACCTGTCCGACATAGCCCCCACCCTCCGTGGATGGGAGGGTGCCGCCGCCAAACGATACTTCGAGGCCATCAAT
>Ga0172372_10013076_pt1 | contig 10328 bp, 13 predicted proteins | sample LakKiv5m_2_FD_114544 | JGI IMG/M metagenome (GOLD analysis project Ga0172372, IMG submission 114544) | Freshwater microbial communities from Kabuno Bay, South-Kivu, Congo - kab_092012_9.5m | ecosystem: Environmental > Aquatic > Freshwater > Lake | place: Democratic Republic of the Congo... | reverse complement strand
GGGGCATGAACAAAAGTTAATACGGAATTTTTTATAGCCCTGAAGTTTTCTAAATATACCGGTGAATTTTTCCCAAAATACTCAACATGATGATCGTGTAGTGAAAATACATACGGAATCCTTCTTTCATATAAAAGATTTGCTAAATTAGCTACATGAACATGAACTATTTGGTCTGAAGAATTTGTAACTTCATCTGTGTAACTGATTTCGGTAGGCCAACCTAATCTATCAAGGCAAAGTTTATATTCCCAGATTATTTTCTCGACCGCTCCCCACCCATTCGGTGGTATAGGAATATTACCAGGTGTGACTTGTATAATCTTCATTTAGTTATTATTTTTTGGAAACTCAACCCAATTTTCGAGGTCTTTGACTGAGCCTTCTGAAATCAATTCATCTTTATAATAAACTTTCCATGATTCTACATTACTATCCAATAAATCCCAACACCAAGAATCTTGATATTTTGGCAATTCTTGATAAATTAGTTCCTCCCTTCCATCATCAAATTTAACAAAAATTTTGATATTAATTATATCATTGGTAAGATTCTTAGAAAAAAATAAAATTTTTTCATCATCTTCCTTTTTGTAGACATCATGAAAAACATCAACATACCCGTCATAAAAAAATTCTGAAGAGTTTTCTATGTTCCAAATGCTATCTGGTAGAATTTCCTTCAATTTTGAAAATTCGTAAATTATTAGATCTGTATATTTACACGAGCTAATCAGTTTACAAACCATATTATCAATTGTAAAAAAATTCTCACTTGAGAATTTATTCTCTATGAAATTGATATAATCCTCTTTACTTTTAATTTTGGGGAAAATCTCAAAAAAATGATCAATATTCCAAATTTGTAAGTTTGTAAAAAAATTAGTATCTTGGTAATTTTCTTGACCCACTACATTACTAAAAAATAAAATAGATTTCTCAATTGAACTCTCTAGGTATTCACATGATTCCTTGATCCATTTAATTGATTTTTTTCCATAATAATCGTTAGATTGTAACCTGACTATATTCTTATAGCCTAGAGATTTGCCCAGAGAAGATGCACTGTAAAAATTCATCAAGTATGAGAACTTGTGTTTTTCTGTCTCATAAAAATTATTTTTCAGAGTGAAAACTAAATTATTTTCCAAATAAATTGAATTATGAATAAAAGTTTCAATTAATTTTTTGTGATTATCGTCAATCATTGGAATATTCCTGTTATAGAAATAAAAGTCGGTGTTTTCCTGAACTTTATTAGAGACGGATGTTTTGGAAATCAAAAGAATATCAAATCCAAATCGTTTGAATATTTTTATTTTTTCAATTAGTGACCGATCTGTTTCGGGACTAGAGACAAAATTATCTATGAATATTATTGTTGATTTTGATTCCGATTTGATATTATGATCCTCATTTAAAAATCTTTTTGAAATAAAAACTACACCTTTTTCATCAGTGGTTCCATCAGAGATCGTATCACAATCTTCTTGATAAATTTGATACCCCATACCTAAATTGATTAGTCTTTTGAGTATTTTGTTTCTTAAAACTTTACCGACATTATCGTGGAATTCAAGTATTATGTTTTCGATTTTTAGAAGATTTTCATCAGATAATCCATCAAAAGCTTTATATTCACTGCCCTCAATATCCATTTTCATAAGTGAGACCTTTTCAATTCTATTTCCACGAAAAACACTATCCAGATCGACCGCCGGGGTTTCAAAATATTTATCTGTTTTAGTAATAGCTGAACTGATAATCGAATTGTCCTGGTCTTCGTAAATTTTTATGGTTTCCTTTTTATCCCAAACTGCCATTTTTATTAGCTCTACTCTGGAATCTTTACCGTGTAAATTGTTGAATATTTTTGTAGCTCTATCAGAAACCTCGAAGGCTACTATCTTTTTAGCTCCTTTATCTTTAGCAAGTTCTGTGAATAATCCAACAGAACTACCAATGTCTAGAACAAGATCGAGGTCTTTAATTTGAGAGAAAAACTTATCGTAAATTTTGTCAGTAAAAAACTGCTCGAAGTTTACAAACACAGGTTCGTAAGTATCTATTCTAAACTTTTTTTTCTGAGTATCAATAAATTTTATCCCATAAGATTGTGAGTATAATAAATTTTCACCCGGATCATAAAAATCAACTAAAAATCCAGAGAAATTAGGATTTTCTGAAAAATCATAGTAAGATTTAGGTAGTGGTATAGTCCAATAATTATTTTTATTTTCGAATCTGGCGTTAAAAGAATATATAGGAACTTCAGTATCTAAATCTCTTATACACACCATCATATCAAATGGGATATCATGTAAATAATTGATTGTTAGTTTATTATCTGATTTGTCAAATTGAATATCAAATAATTTCTGGTTGAAAAAATCAGGTTTGATTATGGTGTAATTGTTAATTAAATTTAACATAGAGTATAATATTTTTGAGTTTTCTTCTAAATCTTGTGCCATCCACTTTAATTTGGAAGATTCTTGATAACCATTCATATAAACTGGTATATTTCTTAAAAAAAGTGGAATATCCCAAGCAATCGCTTCTTTGATAGCTAGTGGATTAGTTTCTGTATCACCGTATTTTCCTTCAGAAGGAAAAATAACAGCATCCACACACGAGTAAAAATTATGAACATCACTTCTTTCCTTCCAAATTACACAATTTTGGGGTTTATTATCTACTAGATCTTGCCAGTGATCTCGGTAATTATCAGGAAGAGCTCCAACAAAATGGAACTGAACATCTGGCATTAATCTAGCTAGAGAAAAAGTAAATCTTTGATTTTTTCTATTAGAGAAAAGACCTACTTGAAGTACATGTTTTTTTTCTGGATCTAAACCTAGAGTTTTCATACCCAGTTCTCTGTTTCTCTCACCAGGGATAATTTCGTGTTCAATAATTTCTATAGGAATACCAAGAGGTAGAAAATTTTTAACTTGCCATAAACTTACAACAAGCATCTTATCTGGAAGATATTTTTTCTCACGATGATCGATCGACGAATCATGAAGTGTTTCGAATATTTTCCAGTTTCTTGATGGTGAATATATTTTATCAAGTAAAGAGTGTGGTAAGAAATAATCCGATGTTTCTTCAAAGTGAATTATATCGGGTGATATTTTTTGTAAGAGATCAAATAGTTTTTTGTAATTTTGATCTAGTGATATTAAATTTGAACCAATCATACCCGCTATTTTTTCTCTTATAGAAGTATATTGCTTTTCATAAACCATCTCAAAAACCCAGATTTCATTATCTTTGTGTAAAAGTTCTACTTTTTTTCTTAAATATTCTGGCATACCACCAGTTGAAAGATGTGGTGTGATATAAACTATTTTCATCTATTTTTATATCATTTGTTGAATAATTGTTTCTCTAAACAAATAATAAATTTGATATATACTATAGAGTATATGGATAAAGTAATCAATTTTTTCAATAACTTCTTAGAGAGTAGTTTTTTTTATTTTCCCCAGATGAATTTCTATACTCTTGAATGTGTAGTATGGACTTTTATGATCTCTTGGCTTATCTCAAGATTTGAACCACTTCAATGGTTTATTAAAATATTCCCGAACAATAAACTAAGATTTTTAATAGAAACACTCACAACTTGTATAAAATGTGTATCTTTGTATATGGGTTTAATTATTTCTGGTAATATATTCCTTCCAGCCTTTAGTTCTTTTATAGCGATGATCTATGATAAAACTATTGGTCAGTGGGAAACAAAAATAAAATTTAAATAAAATGTTCACTATAGACGATAGAAATGAACTAAATCGCCTTCAAGCGACCGAAACACCAAATCAACAAGATATGGATAGTATCTTTGAACTCTACAAAAAGTACATCAACGCTGAAGTTCAAGGATATACTACTGGCTGTAGCTGTGGAAACTCAATCACCAAACTTTACCAAGGTCTTATGGGTTGGTTCTTGATGAACGAGCACCAATTCGTTAATTAATTTTTTTTTAATATTGAATCAACTCAAAAATCAATACTTGACTTCCACTTACCCAAGTTGGGAGGTCTTCTCTTTGGCAAAAATCTTCGTACCATTGCCAAAGATAGCTCTTGCCACGAAGTGTATCTATATCTTCTTCTTTAATACGAACCGATGTAAGAAGTTCAGGAGAAATATCCCCAATACTCGAAGAGATATTCTCAAGTATAACTTGCTTATTGTTGGTAATTTTTACAAAATATCCACTTTCCATGCTCGGTATATATAGTTTTTTTTTTCAAAAAATGTGAAATTATAAATATGAACGAACTTTTATCAAAAATATCTTTCAAAACTATCCGATGGGACTATTCATTTAGTCTTTTTGATATTTATCTTAGAGATAAAAATATTTTTTGGGGGTTATCCGTATTTACCCTGTCGAGTTCAAGAAGGAGATATTCTCTTTTGGAACTCATAGTCATTCTACCAAATATGAGTAACTATAAAAACTTAATATGGTGGTCTTTCGATCTATTCTTTCTCAAAAACTGGGTATCAGATGTCTGGGAGAGGGAGAGAGAAAGATTGATTTGGTCTAAAGAATATCGAGACAAGACGATATTTGGAAGATTTGCGCAAAAAATTAAAGATTCAATAAAATAATGTTAAAAAGAATAATCAAAGAAAGAAAGCATCGTATCAACTCAGAAGTCAGATACGATAAAGTCAGACTTATAGAAGAGGGTGGTAGTAGAATAATGAGCTCACTTGAAGCTTCTATTCTAGCAAAAAACTCAGGTCTTGATCTTATTCTTATTAACGACAAATCCGATCCGCCGATTGTAAAAATAGAAGAATATTCCAAGTTTCTCTACCATATTGAAAAACAAGAAAAGTTAAATAAGAAAAAACAAAAATCTTCAGAGCTCAAAGAAATACAGCTCTCACCAGATATCGCAGATAATGATCTAGGAACTAAATCAGCAAAAGCTAAGGAGTTCTTGGAGAAGGGTAACAAAGTTAAGGTTTTGGTAATCTTGAAAGGCCGTCAAAAAGCGCATCCAGAACGCGGAGAGCTTACTCTTCTTAAATTCGTTAATAGCCTTGAAGAATTCGGAGATGCCGAAACATTTCCAAAATACGAGAATTTTAGATATAATGTTATACTAAAACCTCGTAAAAAAATAAACTAAGAAAAAAAATTGATTATAAATTGAGTTATGAAGATATTAGTTAGACCGTCAGATTTAGTGAAAAGATGTATTTGGGATTATTATGTGTATTACATCCTGGGAAATGATAAAGAAGCACAAAGGTTACTTGAAGTAGATGAAGAATTTGAGATCTCTGAAAGAGATGCTCTAATAAGTGGTCTATTGAAAGTCGTAGAAACCGACAATCTGATCCATCGTTTTAATGATTATATGGTACATTTTTTAAATACCAAAAGTGTTAAAGAAAGAGATCAACTCTTTATTAAGAAGAAGAATTTAGATATGTATATCAATAAATTTCTAGATAAGTTCCCAGATTATTGGCAAGCCCCGGTAAATTATCTAAACTCCCTATCAGATTTAGTGGCTTATATCAATACCTTTAAATCAGATATAGAAGAGCTAGACCAACATAAGATTGTTGTTCAGAATATTACACACGAGGTCTATAGCTCAAATAGCGTAAAAAAACTTCTTTCATTTAACTATTACTAGTTGTGATGAGCACAAGATTTTTATCTGAACTGGTTTCAAACTATCCAAATGATGAAGATTTAGGAAGAAATGTTAGAAAATATATGTGGAATCTTTTCGAGCTTCGCAAGAAAAGACTTATCAAAATAGAGATCGTATTAAAACTTTTATCACAAAAAAACAAATAATCTATCTAAAATATTTTTTATGAAAATAAAACTAAGAGGTATCACTATTGATCCCGAGAAAGAACCAGTTAAAATGATTTTTGAATCTGGTGATGAGATTGAAAATATTTTTCCAGAAAAGGAAAAAACCGAGAACCAAGAAAGGGTAGAGTATCTTCTTTACAGCGAAAACTTTTCTACTTTAGAAGAAGACGAACCACAGGAGATTGAAGATTTAGCTTGGAAAGATAGATGGATAAGATCAGTTGCTGAGTTTGAGAACTATAAAAAAAGAATAGAAAGAGAAAGATCAGAATTATCTGGAACGGCTAGAAGAGCTCTATCATCAATAAACTACTTACTGGAACTAGAGAATGATCTTTGGCAAGCACAAAAAACATTAACCGAAGAGCAATACTCAGGGATTAAACTTATTCACGAAAAGATCCAGAAAAATCTCTCGTCTATTGGTATAGAAGAGATTCAAACCGAGAGTTACGATCCCGATCTACACGAAGTTATCGCCATGAACGAGAGTGGGAAGGATAAAATTGAAACTGTTTTTAGTAAAGGTTGGACTATGGACGGAAAGCCCTTAAAGTATCCTCAAGTTATTCTCAACAAAAATGTTCTAGAAAATGAATAGATGTGTAGATGTTCTTCTTGGAACCGCTTGGGGAGATGAAGGAAAGGGAAAAGCTACAGATTATTTTTCTGATAACTACGATGTAATCTGTAGATACTCAGGTGGTTCAAACGCCGGTCATTCGATATTTGTAGATGGACAAAAGACCGTTTTACATCTGCTACCGTCAGGTATTCTTCGTGATAACTCTATCAATATCATCGGCAGTGGTGTTGTTATTGATCCGATTTCACTAAAAAGAGAGATTGAAGAGATAACACGATTAGGTATCAATGTTCGTGGAAAACTTATTATTTCATCAAGAGCACACTTTACAATACCCACTCATCTTTTTCTGGATATATCAAGTGAAAACTTAAGAGGTGCCCTTAAAATAGGCACAACTGGTCGTGGTATTTGTCCTACTTATATGGACAAAATAGGTAGAAACGGTCTTCGTGTAGGAGACATATTTCTTCCAGACTTTGAGATGCGATACAAAAACTTGAAAATGAAGCATATTGAAATAATCACTCAATATCATCCTTCCTATTCAAGTGTTTATTCGAATCTTCTAAAAGAAGTTGTAGGTCACGAATTCTCTAAAACACTAACTGATCTAGATAATCAATTTTTAGAATGTATTGAATTTATCCGTGGTCTTCGTGTTGAAGATACTGAGATTCTACTTAGTAGATACATCGGTGAAGGAAAGAAAATACTTGCTGAAGGCGCACAAGGCACTGGTCTTGATATTGATTTTGGAACTTATCCACACGTGACTTCATCCAATTCTGGTGTTTCAGGTGCTCTATCTGGTCTTGGTATTCCAGCTTTCTCTATAGGCAAAGTTATTGGTATCACCAAAGCCTATACTACACGTGTTGGGTCAGGGCCTTTTCCTACTCTTGTCGAAGGTGAAGATCAAGAAAAAATGGTCGAAGTTGGTCTTGAATATGGATCGACTACCGGTCGAACTAGAAAGTGTGGATGGATCGATTTACCACTCTTGAAATATTCAGCTACCTTAAACGGTATCGATAGTCTTTTTTTGACAAAGCTTGATGTTCTATCCCATTTCGATAAGATTAAAGTTTGTATTGGATATCTCAGTGGTGGAGAAGTCATCGAAGGCTACCCCTACAACTTAACAGATGTTTCACCTATCTACAAAGAGTTTAATGGATGGTCTAGTGAAATAACTGAAGTAAAAAGTTTTGACCAACTACCTGAATCTGCTAGATCGTTACTCTACTTTATTGAAGAATTCGTTGGTGTACCTGTTAGTTGGATATCGGTCGGACCTAATCGATCTCAAACAATCAATAGATATTCTCTTTAAAACAAAAAAAGATCCCCTTAGGGATCTTTTTTTTGTGTAAGAAAGTAAAAAATTACTTCTTTTTGCCCGGTTTAGGCATAGCTGGTTGAGCTTGAGCTGGTTGAGCTTGAGCTGGTTTAGCTGGTTTAGCTGCTGGTTTTGCCATGGTTTTTTTTATTTTTTTATAGAAAAAGTTTTCGACTTTTTCTTGAGTTGATGATTAATTTTTTTTATTATATATATTTTTTTTTTGGTTCTCTTTTTTACTAATATGTGGTCCATTTATGAATAGTAACAGGTGGATTGTTTATCTTTAATCTCACCGAAGAGGGTTTTTTGTCTATCTCACCAAATTTTAATATTCTATCCTCATTATCTATTTCTATAGGCTCTTCGCCAATATTTTCTACACTCTCGAGTGTTTGACGAGAAAGTTCTATCCAGTGCTCTCTAATAAAACCTTCAAGTTCGTCTTGCCACCATCCATCTTGGAAAAAATTACACTCAAGAATATTGTTGGTCTTGCTCGTATTCGGGTCTATTGTAAATACACAAACTACATATTCATACGCCCCTGGTCGTCTTCTTACCCCACTGATATCTGGTATTCTTTTTCCGGAACTAAAATCTTCATCCCATTCTATTTGATAAAATTCAATGAAATCTTTTTGTAGGTTATCGGTTAAGGTTAGTGATGAGCTAGAATTTTCATCGTTTTCCCAAATTGCGTATTTTTTCATACTATATTGATTAATATTTTTTCTACAAAATCGCTCATATCACGTGGTGATATTTTATCTAGACTATCATTTTTACTATGACAATTGAATAGCATGTTGAAATCTAAGTATTTACCGTCTTTTGTTTGTATTTCAGATCGACCACTTTCAAGAACCGGTAGTGGATTTATCACACAAGAATCAATGTCATTTCTTCTAAACACAACACTATCATTAAAGGGTGTTCTTACAATTGGTGGGTCGAAAGTTTGGATAATTTTATCACTTAGAGCACCGGGATACTCACCAATAAAAAAGTTAGTGCCACCACGACCACTAAGTTCAAGATTGAGTATCCAATCACACGGACCAAGCTCTCCTTCAAGTATTTTATCAGATAATCTTTGAGCTCCGAGTCCGCCGATTTCCTCTGCATCAGTAAAACAAATATTAAGATCAGGTCTAAGAAGTTTAAGTGATATCAGATTGATGACAGAACAAGAGTTATCATTAGCGTTATCACTTGCTTGATTGACAATATCATGATGTGCTACACACCAATGAGACCCAGAGCCTGGCAAAATAATATTGAAAAGAGGAATGTTTTTATTTTTGTCGTATTGGAACTTATCAACTTTGTAGTTTATTTCTAAACTTTTAAGAAGATCCAAGATAAAACTCACTCTTGGAGATCCATCATCTGTATTACTTAAACAATTGCCTAAATTTTTAACAGAGCAGAACTGGTATATTTTTTGATAGATCACTTTGTAAAATAATTTTAGTTATATATTAAATAGTTTATGTCAAAAGATTACTACTCAATACTCGGTGTAGATAGGAGTGCCTCTGAAGAAGAGATAAAAAAAGCCTATCGTAAAAAAGCGCTCGAACATCATCCAGATAGAGGTGGTGATGAAAATAAGTTCAAAGAAGCTTCTGAAGCCTATGAAGTTCTTTCAGACTCAGAGAAAAAATCAAGGTATGATACATTCGGAACAGCTGATGGCCAAGGTCCAGGGTTTAATCCAAATGATTTCTTCTCTGGTTTTGGTGATATTTTTGGAGATATGTTCGGTAGAAGACCCGGTCAGGCACGTAGAGGTCAAGACATCCGAGTTCAGATTCAACTCAATATTCTAGACATATTGTCAGGCGTAAGAAAAAAAATAAAATATAATCGAAACGCAAAATGTGCTCCTTGCTCGGGCAAAGGTGGTCAAAACTTTCAGGCTTGTTCTTTTTGTGGTGGAAGTGGTCAAAAAACAACTATCGCAAATACACCTTTTGGAAGAATTCAACAATCTGTTACTTGCCCAACCTGCTCGGGCAGAGGTCAGCAAATTAAGGACAAGTGCTCTAGTTGTCATGGATCAGGTGTAAAAAACATAGAGGAAACCGTTGAGGTTGATATTCCACCAGGAGCTATTGGTGGTATGCAGATGGCAGTGCCTGGTAAAGGTCACGCAGCTCAGATGGGCACAGAGGGAGATCTTCATGTGCTCATACAAGAGATAGAACACCCCACCTTCAAAAGAGATGGACATAATATCAATGTTCATCACTGGATAGATATTCACGAAGCCGTTCTAGGTTCTCGAATAGAAGTAGAAGGCCCACAAAAAAATATCGAACTCTACATACCTTCAGGAACTGAATCTGGCAAAGTATTTACCTACAACTCACAAGGTATACCGGTGATTGATGGTCACGGGCACCAACGAGGTCGTGGTGATCTACGGATTATTGTTAGAATAAAAATACCGAAAATTTTATCATCAGAACAGCGAGAAATATTCCAAAAATTACGGGAAGTTTCTTAACTTAGCAACTTAAAAT
>Ga0172372_10013075_pt1 | contig 10329 bp, 6 predicted proteins | sample LakKiv5m_2_FD_114544 | JGI IMG/M metagenome (GOLD analysis project Ga0172372, IMG submission 114544) | Freshwater microbial communities from Kabuno Bay, South-Kivu, Congo - kab_092012_9.5m | ecosystem: Environmental > Aquatic > Freshwater > Lake | place: Democratic Republic of the Congo... | reverse complement strand
TCGGCCACCATCGGGTGATGCTTGAAGCGCTGGAATTCCATGTAGGGGTAAAGGTGCGGGTTCTCGTAGTTCAGATGGACGACGAAGCCGACATAGACCTGATTTTTATCGAGATGATAGATGAACGACCCCCCGCCCGCATTGGAGCCGAGCGGCCAGCCCATGGTATGGGTGACCGTCCCCTCGCGGTGCTTGGCGGGGTCGATCTCCCAGATTTCCTTCATGCCGATGCCGAATTTCTGCGGGCAGCGCCCGCGGCCGAGATCGAAGGCCTCGATCGCCTGCTTCGAGAGCGACCCGCGCACCCCCTCGGCCAGCAGGACGTATTTTCCGCGCAGCTCCATCCCGGGCTCGTAGGCGGGGCCCGGCGTGCCGTCGGGGTTCTTGCCGAACTCGCCCGCGACCACGCCCGCCACACCGCCATCCTCGGCCCGGACAAGCTCCGAGCACGACATGCCCGGAAAGATCTCGACCCCGAGCGCCTCGGCCTCGGTCGCGAGCCAGCGGCAGACGTTCGCCATGCTGACGATGAATTTGCCGTGGTTGTTCATCAGGGGCGGCATCGGCCAGTTCGGGATCCGCAGCTGCCCCGCCGGCCCCAGCATGTAGAAATTGTCCTCGCGCACCGGCACCTTCACCGGCGTGTCGCGCTCGCGCCAGTCGGGCAGCAGCGCATCGAGGCCCGCGGGATCGAGGACCGCGCCCGACAGGATGTGCGCCCCGACCTCGGAGCCCTTCTCGAGCAGCACGACCGACAGCGCCGGATCGATCTGCTTGAGCCGGATCGCCGCCGACAGCCCGGCAGGCCCGGCTCCGACGATCACGACATCATACTCCATCGCCTCGCGCGCCATGGTTCTTTCCTTTGCGATCGGGGATCTGATCCCCATCTGAGCGTCAGCCGTCGGCCCTGCCTAGCGCAAGGGCGAAGGGGCGGTCAATTGCATGCGGGCGGGCGGCCCTGCGCCCTTGCAAATCTCGGGCAGGTCAGGTGAGACTGTGCCGGGAAAGGGCGCAGCGCGCAGGCGCGGGCGACGGGAAGGGCGAAGAAGGAGGCGGCAATGGAAAAGATCCCCCTCACACGGGCCGGGTTCGACGCGCTCGAGTCCGAGTTGCGCGAGCTCAAGACCGTGGACCGTCCCGCGATCATCGAGGCCATCGCCGAGGCGCGCGCGCATGGCGATCTGTCCGAGAACGCCGAGTACCATTCGGCGCGCGAAAAGCAGAGCTTCATCGAGGGGCGGATCAAGGAGCTCGAATCCATCCTCGGCCGCGCCGAGGTGATCGACACCGGGCGCCTCACGGGGTCGATCAAGTTCGGGGCGCGCATCGTCATCATGGACGAGGATACCGAGGAAGAGCACCGCTATCAGATCGTCGGCGAGGCCGAGGCGAACCTGGAGCGGGGGCTTCTCAACATCCGCTCGCCGCTCGGGCAGGCGCTGATCGGCAAGGACGAGGGCGACAGCGTCGAGGTGCGCACCCCCGGCGGCCGGCGCGGCTACGAGATCATCTCGGTCAGCTTCGAGTGACCGGAACGCCCCGCGGATGAGGGCGCGCGCGCTTTACGCAGGGGCGGCGGCGTGGGTCGTCGTCGCGCTCGGCGCCGCAATGGCGGGGCTGCCCGGCTGGCTCGTGCTGGCGCAGGCGATCGCGATCGTGCTGCCGGCGGTGGCGGCGGTGGCGCTGCATCGGCCTGGACCGCGTCGGGCGCGCGCCGCCGTGGCAGCCGAAGCGGAGCGGATGCCCCCCGCCGATGCCCGACGGCATGCGGGGGTCGTGCCCATCTTCACGCCGCCGCCTGCCGCCGCGATGCAGCCGGCGGCACCCGCACGGGCGGCCCCTCCGCCCCCCCCTGCCGAGCCGACGCAGCAGAGCCTGCTGCCCGATCCTGCACCGGCGATCCCGCCGACACCGGCCGAGATCGCGATCGCGCTCGATTTCGCGCAATCCGAGGGCGACCAGCTGGCGCAGGCCGCCATCGCGCGGTGCGCTGCCGACCCCGACCTTGCCCGCCTGATCCGCGCCGCGCAGGATGCGATCGCGATGATGGGCGCGCGCGGGCTCTACGTGTCGGATGTCGCGCCACGGGCGGGCCAGTCGGCGCTGTGGCGCCGCTTTGCCGCCGGAGGACGCGGGGCCGAATTCGCGCCGCTGGCCCCCGTCGGCACCGCCGAGGTGTTCGCGCTTGCGGCGCGGCGCCTGCGCGAGGACGAGGTGCTGCGCGACGCGGTGCATCATTTCCTGCGCCGCTTCGACGCGACCCTCGGCCGGATCGCGCCCGATGCCGATGATGCGACCCTCGAGGCGCTGGTCGCGGGCAGTTCGGGGCGCGCCTTCGGGCTGATGGCCCGCGCGGTCGGAACCTTCGGCTGAGGTTCAGTCGCGCAGCGCCAGCTCCTGCACCTTGGCCATCGGCTGCCAGATGTATTCGAGGACCGTCCGCTTGCCCGACAGCACATCGACCGTCGCCTGCATCCCGGGGATGAAGGTGACCGGGAGGCCCTTCTCGTCGATGATGCCGCCGTCGATCGAAACCTCGATGACGTAATGGCTCTCGCCCGTGTCGCGGTTCTGGATCGCGTCGGGGCTGATCGAGGTGACGGCGCCCGGGACCGTGCCATACTTGGCCGAGTCATAGGCGGACAGGCGGATCTTCACCTCATCCCCGAGGCGGATGTTGGCGATGTCGGCGGGCTTGATCTGCGCCTCGATCACGAGGTCGTCGCCCGTCGGCACAAGCTCGAGGATGACATCGCCCTTGTTCACATAGCCGCCCGTCGTGCGGAAGTTCAGCTGATTGACGATCCCCTGCACCGGGGCGCGGATCGTGGTGCGGCTGACGCGTTCGGTCAGCGTCGGGATCACCTTCTCGATCTCGCCGATCTCGGCCACGACGCCCGAAAGCTCGCGCATCGATTCGAGCAGCGCCGCCTCGGTGCGGTTCGAGATCTCGCGGTTGACCTGCTCGATCCCGGCGCGCGCGCGGCTCGCGGCGGTCTCGGCGCTCTGGCGCCCGCCCTCGGACCCCTCGAGCTGGCGGCGCAATTCCAGAAGCCGCGTCTCGGGCGCGATCGCCTGCGCCACCAGCGGCTCCATCAGCGCGATCTCGCGGCGCAAGAGATCGGCGGTGTTCGCGGCCGTGCGGATCGAGACCTCGGCATCGGCGAGTTCCTGCTCGCGCTGCATCCGGCTCTGGACAAGGACCGCGAGCGCGCCCTGCAATTCGCTCTGGCGCGCGCGAAAGAGGCTTTCCTCGACGCTCACGACCGTCGGCGCGGCGGCGGCGAGTTCGGGGGGGAAGCTCGGCGAGGCGCCCGCGATCTCGGCCTGAAGGCGCAATTCGCGCACCCGCAGGGCCGAGAGGCGCTGATTGATGCGGTCGAGTTCTCCGACGACGTCGATCGGGTCGATCTCGAACAGGATCTCGCCCTCCGCGACCTCGGACCCCTCCGTGACGAAGCGGCGCAGGATGACGCCGCCCTCGGCCGCCTGGATGGTCTGGTTCTGCATCGCCGAGACGATCCGCCCCTCGCCGCGCGTGACGTTGTCAAGCTCGGTCAGATGCGCCCATGCCCCCGCAAGCCCGATGAGCAGGATGATGCTGAACATCAGGGTCGAGTTGCGCGCCCCCTCGCGGCCCGAGAGTTCCTTGGAAAGCTTGCGGAAGTCCGAGGTATCCATGCCGCCCGCCTATCGTGCCGCCGCCTGGAGGCGGTCGGGGGTGGTGTCGGTGATGATCGCGCCGCCGTCGATGACAAGCACGCGGTCGACAAGGCGCAGGATGGAATTGCGGTGCGTCACGATGATCATCGTGCGCCCCTTGACCCAGCCCTGGAGCTGGTCGAGCACATGCTTTTCCGTGCCCGTGTCCATCGACGAGGTCGGCTCGTCCAGAACGAGGATCCCCGGCTCGTGCAGGAGCGCGCGCGCGAGGTTGATAGACTGGCGCTGCCCGCCCGAGAGGCCCTCGCCGCGCTCGCGTACGACCATGTCATAGCCCGCCGGATGCTTCGAGACGAACCCGTCGACGCCGCTGACCTTGCCGAGATCGAGCAGGTGCTGGTCGTCGTATTCGTAATTGCCCATCAGGATGTTTTCGCGCAGCGTGCCGGAAAAGAGCCAGGCATCCTGCAGCATCACCCCCATGTTGCGGCGCAGGTCGGCGCGGTCGATCTGGCGCAGGTCGACACCGTCGATCCGGATCGCCCCCTCGGTCGGCTGGATGAGGCCCGCCGCCAGGCGCGTCAGCGTCGATTTGCCCGACCCCATCCGCCCCACGATCGCGACCTTCTGCCCGGCCGGGATCTTGATCGAGAGGTTCGAGATGATCGGCTGGCGCGCACCGGGGAAGGTGTAGCTCACACCCTGGAACTCGATGTCGCCCTTGAGGCGGGGGCGGCTCACGCGTTGCGCGGCATCGGGCTCGGCGGCGTCCTCGTCGGGGCGCATGAGCTTGTCGAGCGTCCGATACGCCTGGCGCGCCGAGTTGGTGCGCGTCAGTGCCGCCGCGAGTTGCGACAGCGGCGCGAGCGTCTTGCCCGACAGGATCACCGCCGCGATCATCGCGCCCATGGTGATCGTGCCCTCCTGGATCAGGAAGACGCCATAGAAGATGATCGCGATCTGCGCGAGTTGCTGGACCGAGGTGGCCGAGTTGATGGCGAACTGCGACAGGAGCCGCGACTGGAGCCCGAGGTCCGACTGGCTGTCCGAGGCCTCCTCGAAGCGCCGCCGCATCAGCCGGCCCGAGCCGGTCGCCTGCACGGTCTCGAGCCCGCCCAGCGTCTCGACCAGCACGGACTGCTTCGACATCGCGGTCCCGAGGCTCGCCTCGGCGATGCGCGCGAGGAAGGGCTGGATCACGAGGCCCGCGAAGATGACGACCGGCACGCAGATGAGCGGCACGAGATAGAGCGGCCCGGCGATGAGCGAGATCACCCAGACGAAGAAGAAGATGAAGGGCAGATCGACCACGGCGACGAGGGTCGCCGAGGTGAAGAACTCGCGCAGCGTGTCGAACTCGCGCACGACGCTCGCCATCGCGCCCGATGAGTTGCGCCGCTTGTCGAGCGGCATCGACAGAAGCCTGTCGAACACCAGCCGCGACATCCGCGCATCGGCCCGCTTGCCCGCCCTGTCGATGAAGTTCGCGCGAAGGGTCTTGAGGATGAACTCGAACCCGAGCGCGATCAGCACCCCGACCGTCAGCGCGATGAGCGATTCGATCGCCTCGTTCGGCACGACGCGGTCATAGACGACCATGATGAAGAGCGACGACGACAGGCCGAGGATGTTCGTGACCGCGGCCGCGATCAGCACCTGGACATATAGCCAGCGCCCGCGCTGCAGCGACCCCCAGAACCAGTGCCCGCCGTCCTTTTCCGCCGCACTCGGATGGCGCTTGCGCGCGAGGATCACATAGGCCCCGTATTCGCGCTGGAACTGCTCGAGCGGCATCGAATCGGACATGAACTCCGATTCGGGGCGCGCGATCTCGAGATTGGCGGCGTTGGGAACGCCGGTGACGATGACGGCCCGCCCGTCCGGCCCGACGGCGATGAAGGGGCAGAGCGAGGGCTTGATCTGGCGCGGCTTGAGCGCGCCGAACCCTGCCGAAAAGCCGCAATGCGTCAGCGCCGAGACCGCCTCGCGCACGCCAAAGCCGGTCTCGCCCACAAGATCGGGCAACTCGCGGATCGCCGCCTCGGAATAGCTGAGCCCCGAGACGCGCAGAAAGCGCTGCACCGCAAGCACGAGTTGCCGGTCGGCAGGATCGGGGCGGGGCGCGTGATGGTCCTCCGCCTCGGGCTCGGGCGCGGTATCGGGGCGCATCCGCACGATGGTTCCGGCGGCGGGGGCGCCCGTCGACGGGGACGGCGCCTCGGCGGTCGGATCTGTGTCGGTCGGTGAACTCATCTGGCGGACTTTCGGGACTGGCCGCTACTCGGCCGAGATGCGCAGGCGCTTGGCGAGGGAACCCGTCTCGGCCTCGATCCTGAGCGCGGTCGAGATCATCTGGGCTTCGTTCGCGATGGATTGGGTGACGGCGCGGTAATGGTTCACCTCGACGTCGATCAGTTGCGAGAGGTTCGCCTGCCCCGAGGCAAGCTGCGAGCGCAGCGTGGTGCGCTCGGTCCCGAGCAGCTCGATCTGGCGCGCGAGCGCCGCCTGCGCGGCGATGAGCGCGCGGTAGGACGACAGCGCGGCCTCGAATGCCGCCCGGCCGGTGGCGCGCGCATCCTCGAGATCGGCGCGCGCCGCCGCCGCGCGGGCGGCAAGCGTCTCGATCTCTGCCTGACGGCGCCCGCCGTCGCCGAAGACGTGTTGCAGATAGATGCCCGCGGTCAGGTCGGGATCATCGCTCGCCGAGAGCGGGCTGCGCAGACCCGTCCGCAGCCCGAGCCGCGGCTTGAGCCGCGCCTCGGCGGCCTCAAGCTGGCGGTCGAGCGCCACGATCGCCGCCGCCCCTGCCATCAGCCGCGGCGCATCGCCAAGTGCCGCCTCCTCGCGCGCGAGGGCCGCGATCGCGGGCGGTCCCGGCGGGCGCGCGAGCGTCTCGGGCACGGCACCGAAATGGCGGCGAAAGCGCGCCTCGGCATCGCGCCCCTGGGCGAAGAGCTGCTCGCGTTCGAGCTCGAGCCCGATGACCGCGCGCTCGACCCCTAGGAGCGCGCCCCGGTCGATCATCCCCGCCGAAGTCAGCCGGTCGAGTTGCGCCACGAGCGGACCGATATCGGCAAGCCGCGCCGCGATCTCGTCCTGCTGGGTGCGGGCGCGCCAAAGATCGACCCAGGCTGACCCGGCCTCGAGCGCGCGCGCGTTGGCCTCGATCTCCACCTCCGAGACGGCGCCGATCGCGCGCGCCTGCGCCGCACCGATGCCGGCCGCCGTCTCGCCCCCGTCATAGAGAAGCTGCGAGAGCGACAGATCGAGCCCGGCGCCGGTCGTCGTGTCGTTGCGATCCCCGGGGGCCTCGATCACCGCGCCGAGCGTGCCGCCCGCGCTGATCTGGGGGCGCTCGGCGCTCGCTGCGGCCGCGATGCCGAGGCGGGCCTCCTCGGCGCGCCGCTGGGCGGCCGCGTAGGACGGGCTCTGGCGCACCGCGGCGCGCAATGCCGCATCGAAACCGCCCGCCAGATTGACCCGCACGGCTGCCGCGGTCGCCCCTTGGGTATCGCCCGCCGCGCCGCGTGCGGCGGCAGCGATCTCGTCCTGCGGCCCGGGGCCGGCCGGAAAGCGCAGCCCCTCATCGCATCCCTGCAACAGCAGCAGGCCCAAGCCCGCACCAACCCACATCCCCGAACGTGCCATGCCCGACCCCCTCGAACGTGAGTCCGAGTATCAGGGTTCGCGCGCAATTCGCAACTCCTTACTATCCACAAGAAATGACTAGACCGAAAATATCGATGATTCCGGCGCGCGGCCGCGCATCACGATCGAGGCATCAGGGGGCGGGGCCGGGCTGGAACATGTCGTTTTGCCAGCGCCCCTCGTTCACCGTGCCGTCGGGATAGCTGAGCCGTCCCTGCCCCTCGCGCCGGCCGGCGACGAAATCGCCCTGATAGACCGCGCCATCGGGCCAGGTGGCGGTGGCGCGCCCCGTCATCGCGCCGTCGCGCCACGCCCCCTCATAGACGAACCCGTCCGGCGTGCTGAGCCTTCCCTGCCCCTCGCGTCGGTCGGCGACGAAATCGCCCTCATAGACCGCCCCGTCGGGCCAGACGAGCCGGCCGCTGCCCTGCCGCAGCCCGCCGGACCAGCCGCCCTCATAGAGGGTGCCATCCGCCCCCGTCAGCCGCCCGGCGCCGTCGAAGGCGCCCGCCCGGAAGCCGCCGACATAGACCGCGCCATCGGGCAGGTGCATCTCGCCCTCGCCCTCGATCACGCCCCGGACCCAAGCCCCCGCATAGGAGAGCCCGCCGGGATAGCTGATGCGGCCCTGCCCGTCGGGCAGGTTTCGGGAAAATCCTCCCTCGTAGACGGTGCCATCGGCATAATGCAGCGCCCCCTGCCCTGACATTTCGCCGTCGATCCACGCGCCGCTGTAGCGCTGCCCGTCGGCGGCGACAAAGGTGCCGCGCCCGTGGCGCAGGTCGGCGCGAAAGTCGCCCGCGTAAAAGGACCCGTCGGGATAGCGTTGCAGGCCGCGCCCCTCGCGCCGGCCCTCGGCAAAGGCGCCCTGATAGACCTCGCCCGAGGCGAGGGCCAGGGTGCCCTGCCCCGACATCTCGTCGGCCGCCCAGCCGCCCTCGTAGCGCGCCCCGTCGGCCGCGACATAGCTGCCCTGGCCCGCGCGTTGGCCCGCCCGCATCTCGCCCTCGAAGCGGGCGCCGGCGGGATAGGCGATCCGTGCCGCGCCCTCGCGCTGCCCCTCGATCCAGCCGCCCTCGTAGCGATACCCGTCGGGCGTCTCGAAGGTGCCCTCGCCATGGGCGCGGCCGTTGCGGAAGCTGCCGGTCAGGACCGACCCGTCGGGCTGGGTCAGCCGCCCCTGCCCCGTCATCTGCCCCTCGACCCAGGCGCCCTCGTAGACCGACCCGTCGGCGTTCACGATCCGGCCCGTGCCGTGCGGCAGGCCGTCGACAAAGGCGCCCTCGTAGACCGCGCCGTTGGGAAAGCGCGCGCGCCCCTGGCCACGGATGGTGCCGTCGACCCACTCGCCCTCGTATTCATAGCCCGCGGGCGTGGTGTAGGTGCCCCTGCCATGCTGGAGGCCGTTGCGCGTCTCGCCGGAGTAGACCGACCCGTCGTCGTATTGCTTGGTGAAGACCTGCGCGCCGGCGGGCAGCGCAAGCCACAGCGCCGCTATGGCCGCGGCGATCATCCGCCCGGAACCGACTGCCGGCATCGCGCCCCCCGTTCACCGCCCGTCGCGCAGGATACGCCCAACCTTCGCCGCGCCGCAAGGCGCAGGCGCGCTCAGGCCCCGGGTCGGCGGGTGCGGCGCAGTCGCGCCGCCCCGATCAGCCCGGCCCCGAGCGCGAGCACCGCCGCCGCGCCGGCAAAGGCCGCGAAGGCCGCGAGGACCTGCTCGCCCTGCCAGATCGCGCGGCCGAGCGTCAGCGCGAAGGCGACCGCCGTCGCCCCCGCCGCACCCGCGACGAGGCCGCGCAGACCCTGCGCGCGCAGGCCGCGCCTGAGCCCCGCGACCATCCGCCCGATGTCGGCCTGCGCCGCAAGAAGCGCCGGCACGACCAGCAGCACGAGCACCATCCCGAAGCCGAGGCCATAGGACAGCGTGATGACCGTGGGCTTGAGGAATTGCGCCTGGCTCGAGTCCTCGTAGAGCAGCGGCGCAAGGCCGAGGACCGTCGTCAGCGTCGTGAGCAGCACGGGCCGCAGCCGGTCGGCGGCCGCGTCGATGATCGCGGCCGAGAGGCTGCGGGTGCGGCCGTAATCGTCAACCGTGCTGACGAGGACGATCGAATCGTTGATGATGATCCCCGACATCCCGATGAGCCCCACGATCGAGAACATCGAGAGCGGCTCGGACCATACCGCATGGCCCCACACCGCCCCGATGAGACCGAAGGGGATGACCGACATCACCACGAGCGGGCGGGTCCAGCTCGAGAAGATCCAGGCCAGCACGAGATAGATGCCGGTCAGCGCCCCGATCAGCCCGAGGCGGGCATCGCTCAGAAAGGCGCTCTCCTGCTCGGCGAGCCCGCCGAGCTGCCAGGCGACCCCGAAACGCTCGGCGATGTCGGGCAGGATCCGGGCCTCGATCTCGGCGCGGATCTCGGTCGCGCGCGCGGGATCCTCGCCGTCGAGATCACCCGTGACGGACACGAGGCGCAGGCCGTTCTCGCGCCGGATCGTCGAAAAACCCGATTCGGTCGCGACGGTGACGACATCGGCCAGCGGCACATAGACGCCGGGCCCCGCGCGCAGGAGCGTGCGCTCAAGGAAATCGGCGCGCATCTCTTCGGGGGGCAACTCGACCCGGACCGTGGCGCTGCGCGGTCCGTCGGGAAAGCGCGCCGCCTCGATCCCGTTCAGGCGCTGGCGCAGCACCCGGCCAAGACCGTCAATGGTCAGCCCGAGCGCCTGCCCCTGCGCCGTCAGTTGAAGAACGAGCTCGGACTTGTCATAGGCCAGATTGTCCTCGAGCGCGGAAATCTCGGGGAAGGGCACCAGCGCCGATTTCAGTGCCTCGGCCGCCGCCTTGAGCGTCTCGGCCGACGGCCCCGAGAGCCGCACCGACAGCGAATCGCCCCCCGGCCCCGCGCGCCAGCCGCGAAAGCTCAGCTCTTCGAGCAGCGGGTGGCGGACGGCCTCGTCCTGCAGGGCAGAGACGAATTCGAAGCTCGAATAGGGGCGCAG
>Ga0172372_10013072_pt1 | contig 10332 bp, 4 predicted proteins | sample LakKiv5m_2_FD_114544 | JGI IMG/M metagenome (GOLD analysis project Ga0172372, IMG submission 114544) | Freshwater microbial communities from Kabuno Bay, South-Kivu, Congo - kab_092012_9.5m | ecosystem: Environmental > Aquatic > Freshwater > Lake | place: Democratic Republic of the Congo... | reverse complement strand
GTCGAATTCATTCGTGGTAATCCAGTCGCACCGGCCGACGAGCCGTTGTTGGCTGCGAAGTTCGCCGGCATTCCAGGGCATCGCTCGGTTTCGGACACCTTGCAGGCGATGCAGCAGCGCATTCCTTTGTTCACCGAGGTGAATCCGCTGATGTTCCGCGAGCTCTTGCTCGGCAGCACGATTCACGTGCTAAACCCAGGCGACATCGTCTTCAAGCGCAACGACTACACCAATTCTTTCTACACCATCTTCAATGGTGGTGTAGAGATCCAGATTGACGACAACAACCCGGCCAAGCGTATTCCCTTGATGCCGGGCCAGTTCTTTGGCGAGATGGGTTTGTTATCCGGCCGTCGCCGTACGGCGACAGTGCTCGCTGGTAAAGACTGCGTGCTGATCGAAACGTCACGTCGTGATGTTTTGAAATTGTTGAGTTCCGTCGATGCCGCGCGTGCCGTCATCGATCAGACCTTTATTGTTCGTGCGATCCAAAGTGGATTCGCACCGCAAGCCAAGACAGCGGATTTATTGCCGATCGCGGCTAAATCAAAAATGAACCGTTACAAGGCGGGTCAGGTTCTATTTAGCGAAGGCGATGAGGCAGATGCACTGCATCTCGTGCGCAGCGGTTCGCTAGCCGTCTTGCGAGCTGTCGGGGGTCGCGAGATCGTCACCTCCTACGTCGCCGCCGGTAATTACGTCGGCGAAATGGGCTTGATGGGTAACACGCGTCGCAGCGCAACCGTGCGCGCTACCGTGGCTACCGAAACGATCAGTCTCGATGCGGACACCTTTGCAGAGTTACTGCAGAAAAATCCTGCGTTGAGATCGGAGCTCGAAGAGACGGTACGACAACGTATCACAAGCAATACGCGGTTGCAGGGTCAAGACAATGCCGGCGCGCTGATTTCGTTCTTGCTCAAGCAAGGGCTTGGTGAAGCGACTGACGTCCTGCTTATCGATGAGACTCTGTGTGTCGGTTGCGATAATTGCGAGCGTGCTTGTGCAGCGACTCACGGCGGCACCTCGCGTCTTGATCGTGCCGCAGGTCCAACCTTCGCCAATGTTCACGTGCCGACATCATGCCGGCACTGTGAAGACCCACATTGCATGAAGGACTGTCCGCCGGATGCGATTCGTCGCTCACCGAACGGCGAAGTGTTCGTTGGCGATAACTGCATCGGCTGCGGTAATTGCGAGCGTAATTGCCCCTATGGCGTCATCCAGTTGGCGGGTCCGCCGCCTGAGCAGCCCTCGCTGGCTTCGTGGCTGATGTTCGGTAGCAAGCAAGAAAATGTCTTTGGCGAAGTGCAGGGCCTCGGACGAAAGCACCACCATCACCACGATGACGGTCACGGTGCTCCCAAGGCGGTTAAGAAAGCCGTCAAGTGCGATATGTGCAAAGGACAAGACGGCGGCCCCGCGTGCGTCCGTGCTTGTCCGACCGGCGCTGCCTTACGCGTGAGTCCTGAAGAGTTCGTGGCATTCGTGCAGCAAGAAGCATCGAGGTTCTGATCATGCACGAGTCCATGCTCGATTATGCCAAGCGCCGTTATCTGAAAATCGCCGTTGCGTTGTGCGTCGTGTCGATCATCGCCTATGCGTGGCACGACCCGCTATCGCCGCCGAATGGTGGGACATGGCTGGGCTACACTTTAGGCGGCATCGGTGCTGCGCTCATTCTTTGGTTGACTGCGCTCGGTGTGCGTAAGCGTAGTTACTCATCCTCGCTCGGCACGCTGCGTGGTTGGACGAGCGCACATATCTACCTAGGTTTGGCGCTCATCGTGGTAGCCACTCTGCACACCGGCTTTCAGTTCGGCTGGAATCTGCACACGCTCTGCTACGTCCTTATGTTGATCGTGATCGCAAGTGGCATCTTCGGCATGGTGGTTTATTTGCGTTATCCGCAATTGATGTCGTCCAACAGGGCGGGCATTAAGCCGGATGTCCTACTCGAAGAAATTAACGATCTCGACCAGCGCGCTTTGCGTATCGCGAACGAGATGCCACGCCGTTTTGGCGACGTGCTGCGCTCGAATCGCGAGGGGACGCGCGTGGGCGGTAGCACCCGGGCGATTTTAGGCGGATACGATCTCTCGACCATTGCTCTGCTTACTGCCGGCGGTACGCCGCAGCAAGTCTCTAATTCGGAGCAGACCGCGTTGCTCGATTGGCTTGGCGACGAGCTTGCTCGTAGCGCCGATGGTGAACTGACCAAACGAATTGGTGACCTGCTTAGCGTGGTCGCCACGCGCCGTAACCAACTTCGTAGGTTGCGTCGCGATGCCCAGATCCGTGGCTGGCTCGAGATCTGGCTCTATGTCCACGTGCCTGTAACGCTGGCTTTGATCGGTACGCTGATCGCCCACGTCGTCAGCGTCTTCCTTTATTGGTGAAGCGATGCGTATTCTGATTCGTACACTCGAGATTGGGGCGACGGGCGTTGCGGTCGCCCGTGACCGAGTCGTCGATGCAGACGTGATCGACTTCGGTCGAGCCACCGATCAACATATCCATTGCAACGACCAGCGAATTGGTCTGCAGCACGCGAAGTTCACGCGATCCGATGTCGGATTGATGCTCTCTTGTGTCCCGCCGGCTCAGGCCGAGGTCAATGGTCGGCTGTGTCGAGATGCGACCTTGCGAGTGGGCGACGAGGTCAATCTCGGGCCTATGCTCATTAAGGTTCTCGAGGCGCCGGCAGACTTTGATGCTGCGATATCGGTCGAGCACGACTCTCGCGAAACCAAGGTTGCCGATGATGCTGCATTGCCGGCTTTTGCGACGTCACTCGAGCAGGTGGGTTGGCGCAAGCGTCCGTGGGCATGGGTTGGTATCACCCTGACGCTCATGTTTGGTTTGATTCTGCCGTGGTTCTTCGTTGGTCGTGGTGATGCTTCGGCTGCATGGCTGCGTGCGAGCGTACTGCCAAGTGATATGCAGTGGACTTCAGGCGCACTGCACTCGGCGCATGGCAACCTCGAGGTCGAGTGCGAAGCGTGTCATGCGCAGCCATTTCGCCGAGTACGTAACGAACAGTGTCTCGACTGTCATGCCAGCACGCTGCATCAGCATGTGCCGGCTGATCATCCCGCTGCGGCTGGAATGACGGCAGATCGTTGTACGACTTGTCACGTTGAGCACGATGAGCCATCCAATCTCGTTCAGCTCGATACGCGGATCTGCACTGATTGTCATACACAGCCGCAAGATCATGGCGCAGGTTCGAAAGCGCTACCGGTGACGGATTTCGTATCGCAGCATCCGGACTTTCAGGTCAGTCTGTTGACTGCACCGGATTGGAAGGTGACGCGCAGCCGTCTCGGTGAAGCTACCCTCGTCGAAAAGTCTAATCTCGAGTTCACGCACGCAGCGCATCTCGACCCGAAAGGCATCAAAGCCCCACAAGGTGAGGTCGTCATGGACTGCGCTGACTGCCACACAGCGAATGAGAGTGGCACGAGCTTCAAACCGATCAACATGGAACAGCATTGCGGCTCATGTCATACCTTGGGCTTCGATCCGGCAGAACCGCAGCGCAAGGTGCCGCACGGTGAGCCCGAGCTTGTCATGCAGACACTCGTCGATCATTACAGCCGCCGATTCCTGAGCGGTTACAGCGATGCCTTTGCTCCTGCTGACGGCACGACACCGCCCGGAGCTTCGCTAAGCGCTGCTGCCCGAGCCCGCGTGCTCGGTACGGCAAAGCAGCGTGCGAATCAGGTTGCGGCCGATATCTTCGAGCGACGAGTGTGCGCGGATTGTCATACCGTTACTCGCGAAGGCACGAGTGCTGAGCCGGTATGGAAAGTCGCGCCGGTGAAGTTGACGCAGACCTTCATGCCGAAGGCGCATTTCGACCACGCTGCACACGCGACAGGTGAAGCGACTTGCGAGACCTGTCACGCCGCTGCGGATTCTAAGGTTGCGACTGATGTTTTGATGCCGCAGATCAAAGTATGTCGTGACTGTCACGGTGGCGAGACTGGAACCGAGGGCGGGCGGGTACGTATCGCGAGCCCTTGTGCTTCGTGTCATGTCTATCACGATGAGCAGGAGCCGAAATGGGTTCCTGTTATGAAGAAAGTCATTCGGCAGGCGGCGGTGCGCGAATGAGGCGACTTTGGTTGACGGCGTTGAGCGCCGTACTAGTGACATCCTGCGGCGGCGGATCAGATTCTTCGAGCGCCACGGTTAACGGGAGCGCCACGTCGCCTTCTGGTGCAGTTGCTTGTGATGGTAGCTGCACCAACGCCAACTCTTTTCTGTCGACTAGCGATGTCGAGTCGGTCATCGCTCGCGGTGTTGCCGAGGCGCAGGCTAGAGGTGTCAAGGCCACGATCGCCGTAGTCGATCGCGTTGGCAATGTGCTCGCTGTCTTCCGTATGTCGGGTGCGCTTGAGAACGTCACGATGAGTACTGGTGACGTGTCGACGTCCGCGCTGAGTGGCGGACTCGAGAACGTCGAAGTCATTCCGGCGACGATGGCTGCGATCGCGAAGGCGGTTACGGGAGCGTATCTCTCAAGTGAAGGAAATGCTTTCAGCACTCGAACCGCGAGCCAGATTATTCAGTCGCACTTCAACCCGGGCGAGTTGTTGACCCCTGGCGGACCGTTGTTTGGCGTGCAGTTCAGCCAACTTCCTTGCTCTGATGTGTCGGCGCGTTTCACGCCAGCTGAGGCGGACATGGGCCCGAAGCGATCTCCGCTTGGCCTCGCCGGTGATCCAGGTGGTTTTCCGCTGTATCGATCGGGCACGCCCGTCGGTGGTGTCGGTGTCGTCGTCGATTCCGTTTATGGCATTGATCGCAATGTTCTCGATGTCGATAGCGATACCGACGAGGCGGTCGCACTAGCGGCCGCTGGCTCGTTATCAGCGCCGGAGGACCGTCGGGCAGATCGCATCACGGCGGATGGCAAAACATTGCGGTTCAGTGATGCGCGATCCGAGGATCTGCGATCTCGAGTCGATTCACCGCCTGCCTTCGCGTCGTTACTCGGCAGTGCGGGGCAGTTGGTCGCTGTACCGGGCTATAACGATGCGCCCGTACGTGCGGGTACGGCATTCGGACAAGCGCGCTCCGGTATCCGTCCCGATAGCCAGGACTACTCTGGCCTCGATGCGTTCGTGTTGGTGGATGCGGCGGGCAATGAACGTTTCCGTCCACGATCTGGCACCGACGGCGCAGCTGCGATGACGGCTGCCGAGGTTCGGTCCATTCTCTCGAGTGCGTTGCGTGTCGCTAACCGAAGTCGCGCACAGATACGTCGACCGCTCGACACACCGGCGCGCGTATCGATTACGGTGGTCGACTCGCGGGGCGAGATACTGGGTCTCGTCCGCACTCGTGACGCGCCGGTGTTCGGTATCGATGTATCCGTACAAAAAGCTCGCGGCGCGGCGTTCCTATCTTCGCCGGCTGCTGCGCAGCAACTCTCTGCTCTCCCGCCAGCGGTTTATCTCGATCGTGTGCTCGTTCGTCTGCGCGAAGAGTCTCTCGGACAATATGTCACGACGATGCGGGTATTCCTCGGCTTGCCCAACGCACTATCGGATGGTGCGACCGCATTCTCGGCACGTGCCATCGGCAACCTCGCTCGCCCCAACTACCCGGATGGTGTTGATGGCAATCCGTTTGGCCCGCTATCGCGTGCACCGGGGCAGTGGAGCCCGCTCAACACTGGCCTGCAGATGGATCTCGTGCACAACGCTGTTATCCAGCACGTTGCGTTCGTTCGTGGCCTGACGCCGGACACGCCGCGTAATTGCAGCGGTGTCAGCGGCTTTGATCGTGGCTTCACGGTCAGTGGTGCCGTACGCGGTTTGGCTAATGGCATTCAGATTTTCCCCGGTGCTGTGCCGATTTACCGCGGCGAGCAATTGATCGGTGCGATCGGTGTCTCAGGTGACGGCGTCGATCAAGACGACATGATCGCGTTTTTAGGCGTCGCTCGCACTGGCTTGACGAGTGCGGCGCCGCAGAATGCGCCGACCAATCGTCGATCCGATCAACTGGTACCCAATAGTGCGCGTCTGCGCTACGTCAGTTGTCCGCAGGCGCCATTCCTGGATTCCAACGAACAGGAGCCCTGCAGTGGTCTTTGATCGCACATGGTTGCCTGCGCTGCTCGGCTGCGCGTTCATCGGATCGTCATTCGCGAGCGAACCCTGCCCACCGTCGCAACCGACAGAGTCTGGTCGTCGTAGCTCGACGATTCCCGTGATTCCGTATAAGGCAGAGCCGTGTGACCCCACAAAGATTTCGCCGGCACCCATGGAGCAAATGGGGTCTTTACAAGGATTTCCGGACCGATGGCGTATCGTTGAAGCTATCGGTATCAAGGAAAATTTGCTCGACCCCTACAACGGTCATAACCGATTGAAAGGTGATCGTCCGATGTTTGGCGAGGATTGGTATCTCGCCTTTATCGGTATCTCGGACACGGTCTTCGAGCCGCGCTCCTTCCCGCTGCCTGTTGGTGGTCCTGTGACCGCAAGGCCGGGCTCGCTGAACACTTTCGGAAGTCCGAAGACGGATATTTGGGCGCAGACGTTCGCGCTCGAAACCGTTCTGTATAAAGGCAATACCACCTTCAAGCCGCCCGATTGGGAATTTCGCTTCACTCCAGCTTTTAATTTGAATCGTGTTTCGGCGGATGAGCGCGGTCTACTCAGGGCGCCGGCAGACGCGTCGAAGGTGCGTTATGACTCAGCGGTCGGCTTGCAGGCGGCTTTCGTCGATCGGCACTTGCGCAATGTTTCGCCGAATTACGACTTCGACAGTATTCGCGTGGGCATTCAGCCGTTCACGTCGGATTTTCGTGGCTTTTTGCTCAACGATGCGATGTTCGGCGCGCGTTTGTTCGGAATTCGCGCGAGCAATCGATACCAATACAATCTCGCATGGTTTCGCCGGCTCGACAAAGACACCAATAGCGGTCTCAACGACGTCTTCTCGCGAGGCCTAGCCTCGTTCAGGGACGACGATGTATTCGCGGCCAACCTTTACGTGCAGGACTGGCCAACGCTGGGGTTCTTCACCCAAGGAACGGTCATCTACAATCGCAACCGCGAAGGCGGCCAGATTCAGTATGACGACAACGGCATCATCCAGCGCCCCGTCTCGCTCGGTGTCGAGCGATCCGGTGATTACGATGTAACCTATCTTGGATTGTCGGGTGATGGTCACATCGCCGGGTTGAATCTGACGACCTCTGCCTACTACGCCATCGGTGACGCCGAACGCGGCACTTTTGTCGATCGTCCGCAACAGATTCGAGCCGGATTTTTTGCGGCCGAGGTTTCGAAGGACTTTTCTTGGGTACGTGCTCGCGCATCCCTCGCCTGGGGCTCTGCCGATTCTGATCCTTTCGATGGGCGGGGCGAGGGCTTTGATGCCATTTTCGAGAATCCGCTTTTCGCAGGCGCCGACACCAGTTTCTGGATACGCGAGCCTGTGCCCCTGATCGGCGGTGGACGTGTGACGTTGTCGGGTCGTAACGGCTTATTGAATTCGTTGCGATCCTCAAAAGAATTTGGGCAATCAAACTTTGCCAATCCCGGTTTGAAATTGCTCGGCGTTGGCGCCGACTTCGATCTGACCCCAACTCTGCGTGTGAGCACCAACGTCAATTGGTTGCAGTTCGTCGACACAGCGACGTTGCGCGTCGCGCGTGCTCAGGGTGACATCGATAAAGACATTGGCTTGGACGCTTCGATCGCGGTCATCTGGCGCCCGATGGCCATTCAAAACGTGGTCGGTCGGTTATCGGTCGCCACGTTGGTGCCGGGAGATGGTTATCGCGACCTCTTCGAAGATGACATGGCCTATGCCGTCCTTGGCAATCTCGTTCTCACTTATTGATTCTTGAACCCATGAAAAAGTTCGTCGCTGCACTCGTGACACTGTCCAGCCTGATGCTCTTGCCAGGCTCCGTCGACATCGCCACCTCTGCAGAGGGGCTCAAGGCGGTCGAGCGTGTTTACGTGGCAGCGCCGCCTGCCCCAGCCAAGCAGACTCACGAAGAAGCGGCAGCGAAGAGCGTGGGTTGTAATGACTGCCACACCAAGACCGATCAGCCGACGATGCATGCCAACCCAGGGGTTGTCTTGGGTTGCACCGATTGCCATGGCGGCTCAGCGAGCGTTCGCTGGATTGGTGCCAACGATCGAGAGACCCAGCGTAGCGATCGAAAATACGCTGAGGCACGCGATTCAGCCCACGTGCTGCCAAAGTATCCCTCGGCTTGGCATCACCCATCGAGTGCTAATCCTGAGCGCACGTATGCATTGCTGAACAAGGAGGCGAACGAGTTCATTCGTTTCGTCAATCCGGGTGACTATCGGGCAGCGGATGATGCTTGTGGTGCTTGTCACGCTCGTACGATCGAAGATGCCAAGCGCAGTTTGATGGCGACCGCCACCATGTTTTGGGGCGGTGCCGCCTACAACAACGGCCTGCTGCCTTTCAAGAATTACATCTTGGGAGAGAGCTACACCAAAGAGGGCGTCGCCGCGATTCTGGAAGGGGCCAAGACGACAGCTGAGCAGCGTGATCGACACGAACTCGTCGAGCGAGTTTATCCCTTGCCGCGTTGGGAGAATTTGCCGCCAGCCGATATTTTCCGTGCCTTCGAGCGTGGCGGTCGCAACATCACCAACCTTTTCCCCGAAACCGGTATTCCGAATTCGTTGGGTCAGATCCAACGTCTTGAAGAACCGGGCCGCCCCGATTTCAAACAATCGAATCGTGGCCCGGGAACAGGCGGTCGCATTGCCGTACCGGTACTCAATATTCACAAGACTCGTTTGAACGATCCTCTGATGTGGTTCATGGGCACCAACGACAACCCGGGTGACTTCCGCTCCTCGGGCTGCACGGGTTGTCATGTGGTCTACGCCAACGATCGTGATCCGAGGCACTCCGGCCCGTACGCGCAGTTTGGGCATGACGGCAAGACGCAGACCGTGGACCCCACTATTCCCAAAGACCGTAGTGGTCATCCGCTGACGCATTCGTTCACGCGTTCGATTCCGACGAGCCAGTGCATGATTTGTCACATGCACCAACCGAACATGTTCATCAACTCGTTCCTCGGCTACACGATGTGGGACTACGAGTCGGATGCACCACATATGTGGCCGGAAGAGCAGCAGTTCCCGACGCCTGAGCGGATTCGTCAGGTGCTTGATCGCAATCCCGAGGGCGCTGCGCCGCGCGGGAAGTGGGCTGACCTCGAATTCCTCAAGAGCGTGAGCGAGCTCAATCCGAAGTTGAAGGATACGCAGTTTGCGGACTACCACGGACACGGCTGGAATTTTCGCGCTATTCACAAGCGCGATCGCGAAGGTAATTTGCTCGATGCCGAGGGCAACATCATCGCGAATGACGATCCGCAGAAGTGGAAGAAGACGGTGCAGATGTCGTCGATCCACGTGGATGTCGGCATGCATTGCGTCGACTGTCACTTTGCGCAGGACTCACACGGCAACGGTTACCTGCATGGCTCTGTCGCGGCTGCCGTCGAAATCGATTGCAAGGACTGCCACGGCACCACTGCCGCCGTTGCCAACTTGCGCACCTCTGGGCCGGCTGCGCCTCAGGCTGGAACCAACCTTAGTTTGATTCGCAACCCGGATGGAAAACTTCGCTTTGAGTGGCGTGGCGATACGCTCATTCAACGATCCGCTGTGACGCCTGGACTCGAGTGGGAGGTGTCGCAGGTCAAAGATACCGTTACGCCGGGTAATGCCCATTACAACGCGAAGGCTGCTCGCGCCAAGACGATGTCGAAAGACGCCAAGAGTCAGAAGTTTGGTCCGGATATTCCGTGGGAGATGCTTGCCCACAGTGACGACAAGATGGAGTGCTACACCTGCCACACGCCGTGGACCACCAGTTGCGGTGGCTGCCACTTGCCGATCGAGGCTAATGCCAAGACCGATCGGCATCGTTACGAAGGTGGTGAGACGCGCAATTACGCAACCTACAACCCGCAGGTTCTGCGTGAGGACATCTTCATGTTGGGTTGGCGCGGGCCGAGCGAGGGCGGCAAGATGGCGCCGGTACGCTCCTCGTCTGCGCTCGTGTTGTCTTCGACCAACTCCAACCGAGAGCGTATCTACATTCAGCAGCCACCGATCGCAGCTTCGGGTTACAGCTCGCAGGCGATGAACCCGCACTACCCACACACTGAGCGCAAGACCGAAACTAAGACCTGTAGTGACTGTCACCTCGCGAAGGAGGGTGACAACAACGCGATCATTGCGCAGACGCTCGGCTTTGGGACCCAGTTCATCAATTTCGCAGGTTTCAATACTTGGGTCG
>Ga0172372_10013071_pt1 | contig 10332 bp, 6 predicted proteins | sample LakKiv5m_2_FD_114544 | JGI IMG/M metagenome (GOLD analysis project Ga0172372, IMG submission 114544) | Freshwater microbial communities from Kabuno Bay, South-Kivu, Congo - kab_092012_9.5m | ecosystem: Environmental > Aquatic > Freshwater > Lake | place: Democratic Republic of the Congo... | reverse complement strand
GGGCACTGCGGTGTTCTCGGTGGTCGCCGTATCAGCCACACTAAATACGGTGGGGACGATCTGGAGCGCGGGGACGGAAGCGATGCTGTGGGGCCTGGCGCTGCTGGCGGCGGGTGTGCCGGTTTATCTTGTGACGCGGCGGCGGGGTGGGGCGGGCTCCTGAAGTGAGCCGCAAGTCCATCACCTTTCATCGGGACGAGCGGGGATGGGCTTGTGCTCAACCTCAAGCGGTTGGGCTCGCGCCTGTCACTTCCCCGCCAGCTCCGTCAGCATCGTCTTCCACTGATCCAGCGCGCCATCGACTGACCTCAGATCCACGCGCTCGTTGAGACCGTGGGAATAATCGTCGGACACTTTCATGAACAGCGAGCCGACACCATAGCTGGGGATGCCGTGGGCGCGGAAGTAGAGGCTGTCGCTGGCGCCGGCGGACATTTCCGGTATGATGGGCAGTCCGGGATAGCGGCGGTCGACCGCCTTGCGCAGCGCGGCCATCACATCGTCGCGCAGGGGCGAGGCGTCGCTGGATGGAGTCTGTTCGAGGCGCTCTATCTGTGCCTTGGGGTTGGCGATGGCCGTCTCGAGCGCTGCGCGCACCTCTTCAGGGCTCGTGCCCGGGAAGATGCGGCAGTTGACGTCGACATTGGCGCTCTGCGGCAGGGCGTTGAGAGCATGGCCGCCGTTGAGCATGGTGGCGACGCAGGTCGTGCCGATCGTCCCGACATGGTCGGGATACGAGGCAAGAAGGTCTCCCGCCGCCTTGTCGTTCGGATTGTCAGCAAAGCGCCTCATCGCATCACCGACGGCGCCGCCAGTCTGGGGTGCGAGCGCCTTCAGGTATTCGCGCGTGATCTCGTTCACCTGGTGGGGAAATTTGTACGCTTCGATTTTCTTGATGGCGTCGGCGAGAAGATAGATCGCGTTCTCCACGCGCGGTTCGCTCGAATGGCCGCCCGGGTTGGTGAAGGTCACACGGTAATCCGCGTAGGATTTTTCGGCGCCCTGGATGAAGAAGGCGACCGGCTTGTCGTCTTCGCCCATGAGGCCGCCACCGCCATCGCCGTTCAGCACCAGGCCTGCGTGCTTGTAGAGCTCGGCCAGTTTTCCGGTTGTCACCATCGCGGTTTCTTCATCGCCCGAGAAGGCGAGCACGATATCGGTCGCCGGCTTGAAGCCTTCCGCTTTCAGGCGCTTCAAGGTCACGATGAGGACGGCGACGTCGAACTTCACGTCCGCAACGCCGCGCCCGAACATATAACCGTTCTCGACGACGGGCTTGAAGGGCGGCCGCTCCCAGTCCTTGTCGAAGGCTTCGACCACATCGATGTGGTCGGAGATCAGGATCGGCTTGGCGCCGGTTGTGCCCTTGTAGGTGGCGATGAGGTAGCCCTCGCCATCCGCTTCGCCGATGACGATGTCTTCCGGCGCGAAACCGCCGGCCACGAGCTGGTCGCCCAGGAAACGGGCGAGGGGCACGGTCTTGCTGCGGCCGGCCACGCTGTCCTGTGCGACAATGGTGGCCATCAGGTCGATCGCTTCGGCGACGAGCGGTTTGGGCGTCAGTGTTGCGGCATTCACGACACCGGCGGCGGCGGTGGAGGCTTCGGTGGAAAGGGCAGGCGCGGCTGTAGCTTTCGGCGTTGTCTCATTTGGCGTGCAGGCGGCGAGGCCCACCGTCAGGGCAATCATGGAGGCGGTACGACGGGCTCTGAACATGGTGCTTGCTTTCGTGCGCGCGGACCGCTTCGCTGGTCTGCGTGATGTGAAAGAGGTTGCTGCGTTACGTCAACATGCGCGGCAGCACGGGGTTCGAAATCTTGAGGGGTGGCGCGATGCGCGATGTGGCGAAGTTTGTGGCGCGGCTGTTGATGGCGATCACGGCCGTTCTGGTTTGCGCGTCGCCTTCGGTTGCACAGATCAGCTATGTACGGGCCGGGCATCTGCTCGATGTCGAGGCCGGCGTGGTGAAGCGCGACCAGATTGTGCGCATTGTCGATGGCAAGGTTGCGTCGGTTGGACCATGGCGGGGTGCGCCTTTGGATGGGCCTGTCGTCGACTGGTCAGCGCAGTGGGTGCTACCGGGGTTGATCGACATGCACACGCATCTGGCCGGGGATATTCAGGGATCTGGCGTCGCCGATCCGCTGATCACGTCGGAGGCTGATGACGCGCTGGCGGGCGCTGCGAATGCCAGCCGCACGTTGCGGGCCGGGTTCACGACGGTTCGCGACGTTGGGTCGTGGCGCGCCTTTACCGATGTGTCGCTGCGCAACGCGATCAATCGCGGGCTGATCGAGGGGCCGCGCATGGCGGTGGTCGGGGCGTATCTCACGGCGCCGGGTGGCGGGGGAACGATCACCGGGCTGGCGGACGATGTGGGGATTCCACCGGCGATGACGCGCGGCGTGGTGACGGACGAGGCGGACATGCGCCAGAAGGCGCGGGGCCTGCTGCTGCATAAAGTGGACTGGCTGAAGCTGATCGCGACCGGGGCTGTGCTGACCGTTGGGACGGAGCCGGGACAGCCGGAGCTGACCGAGGGCGAGATGCGCGCGGCGGTGGAGGAGGCGAAGACGTTCGGCAAGCGCGTGACGGCGCATGCGCATGGCGCCGAGGGGGCGAAGATGGCGATCCGTGCGGGCGTTGCCTCGATCGAGCACGGTTCGCTGCTGGATGCGGAGGCGCTCGACATGATGAAGAAGGCGGGCGTCTATCTGGTCGCGGATATCTGGAACGGGGACTACATCGAGGAGGTCGGCACACGCGAGGGCTGGCCGGAAGAGACGCTGCGCAAGAACCGCGAGACAACCGATGAACAGCGCGAAGTGTTCCGTCTGGCGGTGAAGAAGGGCGTGAAGATCGCGTATGGGACGGATGCGGGGGTCTATCCTAATGGGCTAAACGCGCGGCAGTTCCGCAACATGGTGAAGTACGGGCTGACGCCAATGCAGGCAGTGCAGTCAGCGACGCTGTGGGCGGCCGATCTGATCGGCTGGCCGAAAGAGGTAGGCGCGATCTCCGCCGGACACTGGGCCGATATGGTGGCCGTCGGGATGGATCCCATCGCGGACATCTCCGTGCTTGAGAATGTCGACCACGTGATGAAGGGCGGGGTAGTCGTGCGCTGATCACTTGGCCAGGTGCGTGTCGTACCAGTCGATGCTGCGTTGGATCCTGTCCTGGAGGTGGCTTGGCGTGGACAGGCTGTGCGTCTCGCCCGGGTAGACCACCAGCCGGGTCGGCATGCCGCGGGAGCGTAGCGCCTGGTACATCTGCTCGCTGCCGACGCAGGGCACGTTGGTATCTTCCTGCGCGCACAGGAACAGCGTGGCGGCGGTGATCGTGTTGACCTTGAAGAAGGGATAGCTGACGCGCTTCCAGACCTCGGGCTTGTCCCAGGGCGTTCCGAGCTCGAATTCGTAGTCGCGGGCGTACTGGTCGGCGCCGTAGCCGCCGATGAAGTGCGACATGCCGGCGCCGCTGACGGCGGCCTTGATACGCCTGTCGCTGGCGATCATGTAGTTGGTGAGGATGCCGCCATAGCTCCAGCCACCGACGCCGATGCGGCTTGCGTCCACCACGCCCTGCTTGATGACGGCGTCGATGCCGGCGCTGACGTCGGCCGCGTCCTTGGCGCCCCAGTCGGCGTAGATTGCCTTCGCGAAGTCGAAGCCACGTCCGGATGAGCCGTGCGGGTTGACGGCGAGGACGGCGTAACCCTTCGCGGCGTAGGCCTGCCATTCGGCCATGAATTCGTGGCTGAACTGGTAGACCGGGCCGCCGTGCAGCTTGACGATGAGCGGGTGCTTGTCGCCAGGTTTGTGATTCGGCGGCAGGACTAACATGCCGTGGATATCCGTGCCGTTACTGCGCCAGGTCAGGTCCTGATAGGGGACCAGCCTTACATCGCTTAGCCAAGGGTTCAGGTCCGCCAGCGTACTCCAGGCGCCATCCTTCAACATGCTGAGGGAGTTGGGGCGGCTGGGATCACCCTCCAGCAGCCCGATTGTCCCCTGCGGCGAGACGGCGAAGTCGGCGGCGAAGCGTGGACCGGACGTGAGGTAAGAAATGGCGCCCGTTGCGGTATCGACCTTCGCGATCCAAGTGTCGCGATCCTGTTCGACCAGAGCAAGGATGGACTTGCCGTCTGGCGAGAAGGATTGCCGCGTCACCCAGCGGTCGATGTGAGCGAGGTCACGCGCCTTGCCACTCGCCACGTCCGCGATCACCAGCTGCTCGGGAGCGTAATAGATCCACTTGCCTTCGCCGCCGCGATGCCAGACCAGCTGGCTGCTGTCCGGCGACCAGGCGGGCGGACTTTCCCAGTCGGGGTCTCCGTCCGCGCGCGGGTCCTGCCCGATGACGCGAGGCTCGCCCTCGCCGGAAAGCGGCAGCACGAAAACGTCGTAGTCGTTGTTCCGGTCGGTGTCGCCCCGACGTTTGGACACGAAGGCGATGCTCCGTCCGTCAGGCGAAATGCGCGGGGACCAGTGATCGAAATCGCCTTTGGTGATCTGCTTCGCTTCGCCACCGCTTACATTTAGGCGAAAGAGATGCTGGCGACGATCGTCGAGATAGCCACGCCCGTCATTCTTGAAGACGAAGCGGTCGATGACGATGGGCGAACCGGGTTTCTCAGGGTCTTCGCCGACCCGCTTGCCGACTTCACCCACCGCGATGATCGTCGTGCCATCCGGTGACAGATCGAAATCGGAAACGCCGCCCTTGATGGTGCTCACCTGACGCGCCGCACCGAAAGGCAGATCGATCATCCAGACCTGTGATCCGGCCTCTTCGTCCACGTCGCTGATGAAGGCGATGTGCTTTCCATCCGCCGAAATGCGCGGCGCATTTTCGCTGACGGTTGGCGTTGAGGTCAGGCGGCGCGGTGTTCCGCCGCCGATATCCACGATCCAGAGATCGGACACGGAGCTGTCCTCGGCGGCGTTGGTCTCGCTGGCGGTGAAAACCACCGACTTGCCGTCCGGCGTGAACACAGGTTCGGTGATGTCGACGATGCGGTTCACGTCGCCAGGCACAAACGGGCGGGGCGATGGCTGGGCGGACGCAGGTTGTCCGATTACCGGGGCGCCGAGGAAGGCAACCGCCATCGCCGGGAGCCAGAGATGACGAAGCTTCACGCTCAGGACCCCAGAAAGGCTTCAAGGCGATCCCGCGACGGCCGCGTGACCTCCGCGGCGACAGGAATAGTTGCGCGCATGCGGTCGGCAAAGTCGCGCAGGCAGATTTCGTTCGAGCCCAGCGGGCCGTGATCGAAGGCGCTTGATCCCATGCCATCCTGTACGCGCGCGATGAGATCGTGGTCTTCCCGGTTCACGACGCGATTGATCCGCAGGTTTAGATAGCGGGCCGCCTGCATTTCGCGCCGGTCGTCGTCAAGCGCGTACACGCTCTCGCGAAGCAGGCATGAGGTGGGCCCGAGCGGCAGGAACTGCATGAAGTCGATCTGGTCGGGGTAGACGTCAAACGCCAGCGACGGCCAGAGCTTGTAGTAGGTCCACAGCCGCTGGCGCGAGCCCGGCAGGTGATCGACGCGGGGAAGGATCGATTTGTAGGCGTGGTTGGACGGTGTATCGGACCGCACCTCGTCGATGTCGCCGGAAATCTTGTAGACGCCGCGATCGATTTCGAGCCGGTAGGTTTCGCCGATGAGATTGTTCAGGCCATCATGCGCGACGGGGATGTGGAGCGCGTCGCAATAGTTATCCATTGCATTCTTCCAGTTCACCTCGCGCAGACGCTCACCGATCTTTCGCATCGGTTTGACATCGGCAAAGCGATAGAGCGCCGCCTCTTCGGCAATCGGCTCCACATACGTGGACAGGCTTTCGCCGCCCGAAACGAATCGGATGAACACGAAGCCTGCGGACACCTCGCACTCGATCGGCACGAGGCCGTGGTCGGCCTTCGAGAAGTTCTCATAGGCGTCGAGGTTGGGAACGCCGACGAGCGCGCCATCCAGCTTGTAGCTCCAGGCGTGGTAGGGGCATACGATCCGCCCGCCGCAATTGCCCTGATGCCCGTCAACAAGGCGCGCAGCGCGGTGACGACAGATATTGTGGAAGGCGCGCACGCTGCCATCCTGCTGCCGCACCACGACGGCGCGTTCGCCATAGAGGCGCAGCGTCGCATAGTCACCGCGATTGGGAAGGTCGTTGAGATGGCAGACCAGTTGCCACGTCGGCAGAAAGACGCGCTCGCGCTCGATCTGCATGAAGGTGGGGTCGTCATAGGTCCAGGCGGGCAGGGAGTATCCCGTGCGATCCGCGTAGGGAACGACTTTGAAGGTTCTGTCCGAAGCGCTCATTGGCTGCCCCTTGGTCCCGCTCTTGCGCTGTGTCTTCGCGCCAGCGTGAGGATGAGTAGACGATCGGCCTGAGTATAGACCAGCCATCGGCCTGCGGTCATCCCCACGGCCTCGCGCGAGCCGTATGCAAGTGGACAGGGCAACCCGGCGGAAGGTTGCCCGCAGGCCCGGCGACCGGATAGGCGAGCGGGGGCAAGCGCGCTAGAGATCAGCTGGATTGCCGAGCCAGAGGGAGTGAGTCGTTGGAACGTAAGCCGGGAGCCTATGATGCAGTGCTGATTGGCGGCGGCCATAACGGGCTGGTGTGTGCATTCTATCTGGCGCGGGCGGGGCTGAAGGTGCGTGTCCTGGAGCGCCGGCACGTGGTGGGTGGGGCGGCAGTGACGGAGGAATTTCACCCCGGCTTCCGGAATTCGACGGCCAGCTACACGGTCAGCCTCCTGAATCCCAAAGTGATCGCCGACATGAAGCTGAAGGATCGCGGGCTGCGGATCGTGAAGCGCCCGATTTCGAACTTCCTGCCGACGACGGATGGCCGCTATCTCAAGGTCGGCGGCGGCGTGGCCAAGACGCAGGCGGAGATCGCGAAATTCTCTGCGAAGGACGCCGCACGCCTGCCGGCCTACTATGACAATCTCGAGCGCGTGGCCGACGTACTCCGAAGCGTATCCGAGAAGACCCCGCCCAACCCCAGTCGCGGCGTCGCGGCGGGCATCGATGCACTGAGCCAGCTATGGCCCGTTGTCCGTGGGTCGATGGAGCTGCAGCGTGACATCCTCGACCTGTTCACCAAGGACGCGCGCAGTTTCCTAAATCGGTGGTTCGAAAGCGATCCCATCAAGGCGGCGTTCGGATTCGACGCGGTCGTCGGCAACTACGCCAGCCCGGATACACCAGGATCCGCCTACGTTCTGCTGCACCATGTGTTCGGCGAGGTCGACGGCGAGAAGGGCGTGTGGGGCCACGCGATCGGCGGCATGGGCGCGATCACACAGGCGATGGCGGGCGCATGCCGCGACCTCGGTGTGGAGATCTCGCTGGATGCGGCGGTCTCGCGCGTGCGTGTCGGTCCGAACGGTGTCGAGGGCGTCGAGCTTGAGGGTGGAGAGACCGTTGAAGCGCAGCGCGTGATCGCAAACGTCAACCCACGCCTGCTCTACACCCGCCTGATCGCCGAAAGCGATCTCGATGCAGGTTTCCTCGAACGCATGCGCGAATGGAAGAGCGGATCGGGCACGGTGCGGATGAATGTCGCCCTCTCGCAGCTGCCGGACTTCACATGCCTGCCTGGCAAGGAATCAGGTGAACATCATCGCTCCGGAATCATTCTTGCGCCGACGCTCGACTACATGGATCGCGCTTTCGCCGATGCGAAACTAAGCGGCTGGTCAAGGAATCCCATCGTCGAGATTCTCATCCCGTCGACCGTTGACGACAGCCTGGCGCCGCCGGGACAGCATGTGGCGAGCCTGTTCTGCCAGCAATTCGCGCCCAAGCTGCCGGACGGAAAGGTCTGGGCGGATTATCGCGAGACGGTGGCTGATCTCATTATCGATACGGTGACCGCCTACGCCCCGAACTTCAAGACGTCCATTCTCGGGCGCATGACGCTGACGCCGATGGACCTCGAGGAGAAGTTCGGGCTGATTGGCGGCGATATCATGCACGGCGCCATGTCGCTCGATCAGATGTGGTCAGCGCGTCCGCAACTCGGCCATGGCGATTATCGGGGACCACTGAAGGGACTCTACATGTGCGGCGCCGGATCGCATCCTGGCGGCGGCGTGACGGGGTTGCCCGGCCGGAACGCCGCGCGTGAAATCCTGCGCGACACCGGCCGTCTGGGCTGGGGACATCCTGCGATCAATTAGTCCGAGCGGGCACACCAATCGAGCGACGCCGGGCCCCGACAGTCGTCCGATGGTCGGTCGCTCGAACCAGGGACGGGGCACGAGATGTGATCGCCAGGAACACCTTCGCGCTGCCCGCCTGCCATGCTGGTTTTCGAAAACTCGTCTCGGACGGTCGTACGTCAGTCCAGGGGGCAGGGCCTTTCGCAGTATCCGAGCGAACATGGAATTTGAGGCTCCAGACCACAAGCCAACCTGGAGCGGCCTAGTCGAGGGTGCGGCGATAGCGCAGCATCGCGAGAGCCGTGACAACGCAAACGAAGATTCCGAGCGCAACAAGGCTGGGCCACAATGTGAAAATGCCTTCGCCCTTGAGCAGGGCGCCACGAACGACCCGCAGGAAGTGAGTGACGGGGATCGCCTGGCCGATTGCCTGAGCCCATTCAGGCATGCCGCGAAAGGGGAACATGAACCCCGACAACAGGATCGAGGGCAACATGTAGAAAAACGACATCTGCATGGCCTGAAGCTGTGTGCGCGTCACGGTCGAGATCAGAAACCCAAGTGCGAGTGAGCCGATGATGAAGAGAAGCACGCCGAACGTCAGCGCAATCCAGCCGCCGGCCATCGGCACCTGAAAGAGAACAGACGCCATCACGAGTATGACCGCCGTCTGCATCAGGCCAACCATCACATAGGGCGCGAGCTTGCCGATCATGACTTCGAAAGGCTGAGCAGGCGTAGCTAGTAGCGACTCCATGGTGCCGCGCTCGGTCTCGCGTGTGACGGACAGGGCGGTCATCATCACCAACGTCATCGACAGGATGATGCCGAGCAAGCCGGGTACAATGTTGTAGGATGTGATGCTCTCTGGATTGTAGCGGCGATGGACAACGACTTCGAATGGCGCCGGTTTCGGGGCGTGCGGCGCCAGAGCCCCCTGAAGGTCATGATTGAGCGCCTGCATCGGCAAGGCAGTTGCGGCGCCAACGGCTGCGCCGGTGGCTGAGGGGTCAGTGGCGTCTGCTTCGAGCAACACCCGCGCGCCGTCTCCCCGCACAACGCGGCGGGAGAAGTCGCCGGGGATTGTGAGCGCGAACTGAACCTTGCCCTCGCTGAGAAGCTTGTTGAGCTCCTCCACGGATTGCGCTTCGTGGGTGATATCGAAGAACTGCGTATTGACGAAGGCGGTGAGGGTCGAGCGCGCCAGCGTGGAATTGTCCTGCACCAGCACGGCGGTGGGGAGGTGGCGCGGCTCGTTATTGATTGCATAGCCGAACAGCAGCAGTTGCACGACCGGAATCATCAGGATCATTGCATATGTGAGCTTGTCGCGTGTGAGTTGGACAAACTCCTTTGCGAGTACCGCCAGGATGCGAGTAGCCCACGAGTTGCGGATCGCTATGGCGCTCACCGGAAGTTATCCTGCGACTGACCCATGAGGTGGATGAAGGCGTCCTCCAGCGTGGGCTGGGTTCGCGTCCAGTTGTAGGGCGCTCGGCGATAGGGCTGCAGCGCTGAATCGAGAGCCTGCTCGTCTGTGCCTGAGACATGAAGCGTGATGCCGAATGGGGCTGCGGCTTCGACGCCTGGTAGTTTGGCGATCTCTGTTGAAAGCCGATCAACGCCCGGACCTTCGCCTTCCCACGTGACGAGGCCCACGTCTTTCAGAATTTCGTCCGCCGTGCCGCGAGCCATCAGGTGGCCATAGGCGATGTAAGCGATGTCGTGACATCGCTCGGCTTCGTCCATGTAGTGGGTGGAGACCAGCACGGTGAGGCCCTGTGCAGACAGTGCATGGATCTCGTCCCAGAACTGACGGCGCGCTTGCGGGTCGACACCCGCAGTCGGTTCGTCGAGCAGCAGGAGGTCCGGTTCGTGCAGTGTTGTGGCGGCAAGCGCCATGCGCTGCTTCCAGCCGCCGGAGAGTTTTCCAGCGAGCTGCTTGCGACGCTCGTAGAGGTTGAGGCGATCAAGCGCGTCTTTCACGCGCTCCTGACGGCGATCCAGGCCGTGAACGCGGGCCATGAACATGTACGCGGCGCCCCAATAATGGGCCACAGAGGCGCCGTTCTTTAACGGTGCGTGGCGGTCTGCAAACCAGCCACATCTATGGTCGCTGTCCTGCCGGTCACGGGAGGCGGCGGTGGGATG
>Ga0172372_10013068_pt1 | contig 10333 bp, 9 predicted proteins | sample LakKiv5m_2_FD_114544 | JGI IMG/M metagenome (GOLD analysis project Ga0172372, IMG submission 114544) | Freshwater microbial communities from Kabuno Bay, South-Kivu, Congo - kab_092012_9.5m | ecosystem: Environmental > Aquatic > Freshwater > Lake | place: Democratic Republic of the Congo... | reverse complement strand
ATTTTTATGCTTGTTGAAACTCAATACCTATCAAATACTAAGAAGTTAGTAGTAAGTTATGTCGATAAAACCGGAGATATAAAGCTTAAGTATTATAACTGGGAAACTCCCATGAAATATGTTTCCTGTGATGATAATGATGCCCAGAAACATCCTCTATTTAAATCCTGGGATGGAAAATCCGTTAAACAAATTGAAGTTAATCACCCAGATAGATATGCTATCTATGAATTCTTAGACGCACTTCCAGAATCCGAAAAAAATGAAATATTTGAATTCAATTTACCAAAGATATATTTTATAGATATAGAGACTCAAATAGTAGACGGTTTCCCCGAGGCCGCTGATGTTTTCGATCAAAATGGTACACTTGTAAAAGAAGGTGCTGCTACACAGGTTCTTTCTATATCTATTGTGTATGAAGATAAAATAATTTTACTTGGTCTTCGAGATATGTCGGAAGATATGCAAACTAGAATTATTAATAATACTAATATTTACTTTAAGAAATTCGGAACTGAATATAAGTTTAAATACATTAAGTATGAGGATGAATTCGATATGCTATACGCATTTTTCAATAAAATGGTAATTAAAATGCCAATTCTTACTGGTTGGAACTTCCTTAACTATGACTGGGTTTATCTAATGAATAGAAGTAGAAAATTGGTCAAAACAGTTAACGGAAAAGAATATAAAATTGATCCAGCTTGGTCTTCGCCAACAAAAAGAATTAATAAAATGTGGGGAACGAATTTTGAGGTGCCTGCTCATAGAATGATTTTTGATTACATGCAACTTTATGAAGTTTGTGATACCTCGATTAAGGTTAAAGAATCTTCAAGTTTGGATTTCGTATCAAGTAAATTAGTTGGTGTTGAAAAGATTAAATATGTAAATTCAATATTTAAATTGAAAGAAGATTCAACTATTTCAGGCATTGATTTCAAGGCTGGTGATATTTGTAGAAGTGATAAAGATGTTTACTACATGTACTCAGGAACTCAAAGAATAGATTTCAATCAACAAAAGTTTCAATCATTAAAACCACTTTTTCATGAAATTAATGTTTCCAACTTACAAAAATTGTATGATGAAGACTTTGAAATTTATATGTATTATAACGCCGTCGATTCTGTTTTAGTTCAGAAAATTCATGAAGCTAGAAACTATATTTCAATAATTTATGCGATTTCTTCACTTGCTCAAATTAGAATAGTAGACGTTGTTTCACAAATGAATAATGCGCTTGGTTCTTTGGCAATTACAGAAGGAGTTCTTAGAAATAGATTTAGACAACAGGATAATATTGTTCTTTTTAGAGATGAAAAAGGAGATGCTGAATCAACAATTGCTGGTGGTTGGGTAAAAGATCCAATAGTTGGTATGAACCAATGGGTCGTTACCTTTGATTTTTCGAGCCTTTATCCAACCACCCAACGACAATTCTATATTGTACCTGAAACATTTGTCGGTATTCAAGATGAAATAAATAAAGATAGATGCACTAACGGTAGGAAAATTGATTTACAAAACCATGTTCTTTGTATAAATGGGTGTGTTTTTGAGAAAAGAAAATCACCAACGCTTAATATGTTGGAGGACGTATTTGCTGATAGAAAGAAGGCTAAGAACACAATGCTTCAAAAGAAAGAGGAGTTAAAAAAGGTACTGGATGAAATAAAAATGTTAGAATCAGAGATATAAATGATTGAATTACTAAACTCTATCAAAGTAGAAGAAATTTATAAATTTGATTTGATGTCAGAAATTGATATTCTTAAAGATTTAGATTTATGGGATTCCACTTCATCTGATGAAAAGATGAAATATGAATCTTGGTATAATAAATTAAGTAAAATTAAAGATGAGAACGAAATTGACTCTGAAGATGAAAAACTTGTCTATGGTGAAATAACCAAAAAAGGAGTCCAAGACTTAGCAAAAGAGATTAAAGAATTTTCTGGAGTATTTTATGACTTAGGTTCTGGAAATGGCAAACTTCTTCTACATTTATCACTTATATCAAATTTTAATAAATATTTAGGAGTTGAGATATCACCTGTGAGATGCCAATATGCTTTAAAAATTAAAAATTTGATTAAAAAAAACAATGTTGATTTCATCAATGATGATTTTTCCAACGTTAATTATTCCGATGCTAATTTCATTTTTTGTAATGATGTTATGATGTCTTCTGATATTAGAGATATGTTAATTGAAAAAATTCCAATTGGATGTTACTATATTTCGTTTTACAAAAGTCAAAATGAGTTTATTAAAAAGATAAGCTTAAATGTAAGTTGGTTAGAAAATCAAAAGGTTGATTATAATCTATATAGAAAGATTAGTTAACTTTTATAGTTGTTAATTTTAAATTTGGCATAATTTCACTAACTCTTCTTTTCGCCTTTTTAATATATCTAGGATTATCATCAAAAAAAACAACTTTATTAAATTGATACTTTGTAGCTAATTCTGCTATTTTTTCACCTTTCCACATTCCAGCATTTTTTCTACCATCAGGACACATATGTAACCCATAATTAGGCTTAGGAATATCTAGTTCTTTAAGTAGTTTATCAAATCTTATTCTCAAAGATTCTGGTCTCGCTGTTACAATACATTTATTTTCAACTTGTTTGTAAAAATCCACAAGTTCTTTAGTTTTAGATGGTAAACTTTCTTCCATTTTGCAGAATATATCTGGTGTTAATAAGTATAATCTTTCTCCTTTTCTCTTCCAATTTCTATTTTCTGGATATTTACCAGTCTTATCTAAAATAAATAGTCTACCGTTTTCTGGAATAATTTCTTTTTTAGTCGCTCCAATAGATTTTAACATATCGTCCACCAATTTAGCAACTGTTAAATCTTCATTTATGTATTTTAGGGCAATATCCTCAAAGCTCGGTGATTCGGCTAGTGTATCATCGAAGTCAAATACATATAAAACTTTTTCTGAATTAAAATCTGTAAAATTTTTAATCTTCATCTTCAAAAAATTTATCTATAAGCGGTTTAAGTTCATTACCAAAATGGCTTAAACATTTAGTATATATTTCTTCTTTGATTTGAAGTCCTTCAATAAGAAGGTTTTTTACATAGTTCTCAACATCTTCAGCTGTTGTGTAGATGTTGAATTCATCGTAGTAGAGTGGTGTCATTGGTAGAGGATTATTTTTATAGATTATATATTTATAAAAAACCAACAAAAAACCTATTTTTCAAACTAAAAACGAAAAAAACATATAATTTTTAATAAAAATTTTATTTACCTATGTCGTTGAAAAAAGACCTTTCATTATACAAACCTAGAAAAGAACAAAAAGAAGCACTCGACTTTATTGACAATGAATATAAATCAAATCCAGTGACTAAGTTTTTTTTACTTAATTTACCTGTTGGTGTTGGTAAATCACACTTGGCCCTGATGATATCAGATTGGTATAGAAAAAATGTTGATAAGACTGCTAAAATTGATGTTATCACAAATAGTAAAATTCTTCAGAACCAATATAGCGACACTTACCATTCAATTTGTGATTTAAAGGGAAAAGAAAATTATGAATGTGAATCTTATTCTTGTTCCTGTGCTCAAGGTGCCGAGTTCAATAGATTGAATAAAACAAGCTGTGAAAGTTGTCCATATACTTATGCTAAAGAGTCTTTTATATCCGGTGGTATTTCACTTACTAATTTTTACCTTTTTATTTTATATTCTATCTATAATCCTAAGTTACTAGAAAGTAGGGATGCAAGAGTTTTGATTGTGGACGAGTGTCATGATTTTGATGATGTTATGTCTGATTTTATTTCCATCAGAATTACCGAGAATATAATTAAAAAATTTAAGTTTGGTGGAGAGTATGATATCATAAAGAGACTTAAAAAAGTATCTACAATTTTAGATTATGTTGAATTCTTGAGAACATTAAATGATGAAATTATTACTACATTAGACTCTATGGAGTCTGGGCTGTCTAATCAATCTAGAAGTATTAAATCAGATAAAAGAGATTTAAAACTTTCTAAATTGTTAAAGGGTAAAAATCCCGATGTTAAAATGATGCAATTGATTTCAGATCTTAAACAGTATCAATTGAAAATTGAAATATTTTTGAAAGAATATAAAGAAAATCCAAATAACTGGGTACTTGAAACTAACTACAACGAAAGACTTAAACAAAAAGAATTATCATTAGAACCTATCTGGGCTTATGATTACCTAGATAAGTATGTTTTTAGTAATTATGATATGGTTTTTTTAATGTCTGGTACTATTTTAGATAAGAATTTATTTTGCCAACTTAATGGCCTAGATGTTAGCAGAGCTGCTTATTATTCTATATCTTCCCCGTTTAATGTAAAAAATAGACCTATATTCTATATGCCTCTTGGTAAAATGTCTTTTAAAAATAAAGAAGAAACATTCAAAAGATATATTCCATATATAAAGAAGTTACTTGATAAGTATAAGAACAAAAAGGGAATTATACACACCAATTCATTCGAGTTGGCAAAGTGGATAGAAGAAAAAATAAAAGATCCAAGATTGATATTTCATGATTCTCAGAATAAAGATGAGATGTTGAAAATGCACAAAGATTCTGAAGAACCGACTGTTATAGTTAGTCCAAGTATGGACACAGGGGTTTCTTTTGATAATGATGATGCTAGATTTCAGATTATTGCCAAAGTTCCTTATCCTAGTCTAGCGTCTCAAAAAAATAAATTAAGACAATCAAATAATCCTGATTGGTATTCTTGGAAAACTTGCGCTGGTCTAATACAGATGTCTGGAAGGCCTGTTAGGTCTCATTTAGACTATGCTGATACGATTATCTTAGATGGTTCATTTGGTGATGTCATGAAACATTCTTCTCAGTTTTTACCTACTTGGATTCAAGAAGCTATAAAAAGAATTGATGTGAAAATAGAAGCGTAAAAAAACCCACCTGTTGGTGGGTTTTTTTTATTTCTTTTTTCCGTATTTTTCTTGCCATTCTTTAGAACCAAATTTTGGTTTTTTTTCATCTTTTTTAGAAGATTTTTCATCTTCATTTTTACCACCTTTTTTCTTATTTTCAATTGCTGCTGCAATAAAGTCACCTCTTGTTATTTTATCTTTAGGTGGGTATTTTTTTGCTAATTCTTTTTCTTTCTCAGTTTTAGGAGTTTTACCTTTTGATTTCTTTGCCTCAAAATGACCTTGCCAAGGTTTTGGAGAATTATTGTCATTCCAATCTTTTACTTGCTCAAAATCATCAAATTTAGAAATACTACATGGTTCGCATTTTGAATCTGTATCTGTATTTGTATCCATAAATTCTGGATAATCATCAACAACTTCTGAATCATCATCATGAACTTCTGAATCATCATCATGAACTTCTGAATCATCATTTACTTCTTCTCCCTCTTCTCCAATTCTATTTGATGGATATGGACTAAAACCGAAAAACTCCTCATTGAATTGTGTGAACTTTTTAATATTTTTCATATTTATATTATTTTTTTTAATTATTTATTATATATTATTCTTTTATTTTCATTTTTTTCATTTTAATATATATTGTAATGAAATTACTTAGATTTTTTGATTTTATTTTAGAAGCTGCCTCTGATATGATGTTGCCTTTTAGATGTAGCAGTGATTTCGAAAAGAAGATAAGTGAAATAGACTCTGCTATTGCTAATAAGTTTAGTCAGTATATAAAGGCTAGATATCCAAGTAAATATACTCTTATCACTATTTCAGAAAATGGAAATATTATTTACTCTGATTCTTATCGAGTAGATGAATTTAAACAAAAAGAACTTGGTAAAGATTATCCAACTCAAAGGTGGTTGGATTATTTTCCACCAAATCCATCAGATGGTGTGTTTTCTTATCGTAGAGTTGAAATAGGAATTGGTAAATTTATTAATAAAATATTTCCTGGGGATTTTACCCCAACTGAGGTAGAAGATTTTGTAAATAAGTGGAGGTCTTTATCTGAAGAAGAACCTATTTTTGAATTATTGTCAGGATATGAAATAAAAAGAGGTTACAGGTCGAATAATTACCATTTTACCGAAACCAACATGAATACTCTAATGAATTCGTGTATGAATGACCAATTAGATTGTATAGGAATGTACGAATATTGTCCGGATTTAAGACTTTTAGTTTTATTTAATGACGAGAATCGTATTTTAGGAAGAGCTTTGATTTGGAAAGACTATGAAGGTAGATACATTATGGACAGAGTATACTATATTTATGATAGTGATTATTTTAAATTTGTAAAATTTGCAAAGAAAAATGGTTGGTTGTATAAAAAAAGAAATGTAAGTGGTGGATCTTCTTTTATGAAAGGTGATACTGAAATGAGTTTAGAAACTAAGGTCAGAGTTCCTGATGTATTTATGATGCAATATAACGGTGACCCATTCCCATATATGGATACTTTTTTTTACGCACAGGGTGAATGGGCCTATAACAATCCACCAGATGAGGGAAGATATTTTAAATTAACAGATACTGAAGGAGGTTACGAAGAATATACCACCATTTGAAATTAATATATAGTTTTTATGATAGTTAAAAGATTTAAAGATTATTCTTTATGTGAGCAATTAGTAGACGACTTTATAAGTTCTATAAATTTTATCAATGAGTCTACCGAAGATGAGACAAAACAATTAATTTTATCGAAATACAAAGAAAAATTTGGTAACAAAAAACCATCACATCAAGAATTTGCTGATTTTTATCACCAATTAAGAACAGACGGCATTGATGGTATTTTGATCTTTGATACATTAAATGATATTATCAGTAGTCAGGATGATAAAGAAGAAGATTTAGATATTGATAAAACCCCTTATCAAAGAGTGGAAAAGAAAGTTTTATCAGATCTTAGATTAGATACTAAACTAATTTTTACATTTGGTGCCGGAATAGGAGCTTTTTATCCAATAGTCAATCAGATGATGGAAAATTGTGGTATAGAATCAATACATCTTAGTAGAGAAACAGTTGTTTTATTGACTTTAGCTGCCATAACAATAGTATTTATAGAAGAAAAAAAATACAAATCTTCCGAAGAACAAGAATTACTTACAAAAAATTCTAAATCGATGTTAGAAGAGCTTAGAATGAGAGGCATTGGAGATGGAATAGTCAAAAAGATAATTAAAGCTATACAATCAATAAAAAATATATTTTCAATTATTGGAAAACATATAGGTGCTGTAGTCAGTGGGGTCATTGATATGTTTGCCTACACATCAATTTTAATTCCAATTATGAATGGCATTTTAGCCATTATTGGTAAGTATGATATGACAATGGATGCTGTAATTTCTAACTTCTTTTCAATTGGAGTTGGTATAACCACCAGAATAGCTAAACATGGACTCATAGAACTATTAAATAAATTGAGATCGAAAATAGGCATAAAGGACAAAGAGGAAATATTGAAGGATGTGGAATCTTCGGACATACAGAAATTTTCAACTTTTAATGATGGTGAAACTAAACAAAATGGTGATCTAATTAACGAGCAATAACTTTTTAATTCAAACTTAATTTGAGTGTTTAATATAATATAAAAACGGAAAAATATTAAAAATGACGGCTCAGCTTGAAAAGGTTTTCTTTTCATTTATAATGAAAAATAAAAAGTATTTTGACATTGTCAAACCTTACTTTTTCAGAAACTCTGAAATTCAATTTGTCTATGGAGTTATTAGAAACTATATAGTAAATGGTTCGGATGTCTCTATACCAACACCTCGTCAGATTTTAGATATGGTATCCTTAGAAGATAAAGAAGGTGTAATCACTAAAGATATTCTTAAATCTATGTTACAGGTTGATTTGAAGGAATATGATGAGAAAAATTTTATTGAGCCAAAGTTTAATGCTTGGATTCTTTCCAATAGACTTAAAACTGGAACCGTTGATATAATAGATGAAACTCGAAATTTAGATTCTATTTCCGATTTTGAAAAGGCAATTGAGGCTGCTGATAAGATTAGAGCAATTGTTGAGGAGATGTCATCTACTAAATTTGTACAAGATGATGATATGGGTTCAGATTTTGATGACCCTGAACAACACGTACAAGATTCCTCTAAATTCAAAGTTAAATGTGGATTTGAAACTATTGACCATATGCTTGGTGGTGGTTGGGATATTTCTACATTAAATGTAATAATGGCTGAAACAAATAATGGTAAAAGTTTATGGATGCAAAACTTTGCTGTTAAATCTGCTGATATGGGTCATAATGTTCTTTATGTAACTCTTGAAATGAGTGAGAGAAAAGTTATGAAACGACTCGGTGCTATGAGATTAAAAATTCCTATCAATGATTATGATAAATTATCAAAAGATACTGAAATGATAAAAAAGAAAATCGCTTCACTTGCAAAAGCAGAAGGCGGTGACCTTTTTGACAAAAAAGTAGGAAAAATTATTACTAAATTCTGGGCAGCAGGCACTGCTACAATTTCTGACTTTGAAAATTATATACAAAAGTTAAAAGAAAAAAAAGACATCAAAATTGACCTTATTATTGTTGATTATATAACTTTAGTATCTGCTCCTAAGGGGTTGGGTGCTGATAACCTTTACACTAAAGGCAAAGCACTTGCTGAAGGTTTAAGAGCACTTGGTGCTAAATATAAATGTCCTATAATAACAGGCGTTCAAGTAGCAAAAGATGCTTGGAACTCTTCTGATATAACATTAGAAAGTGTACCAGAGTCTAAAGCGATCGCAGAGACCGCAGACACATTCTTTGCTATCATAAGAACAGAAGAAATGAAAAGACAGAATTTGTATAGATTTAAACTGTTGAAACAACGAGATGGTGATTTTCTTAAATCACAAATAAGACTGAATTTGAATTCTACGTATTTAACGTTAGAGAATGACCAATTCCTAGACCAATAAAAAATAAAACCTATCTATGGCTAAAAAAGTTAGAGATGATGAAGATGATTTTGATTCTGAATTAGAATCTGAAGAAACAGAAGAAATTTTTTCTGAAAAAATAGAAGAAGAAACAGAAGAAGAAGTTGAATCCGAAATAAGAATAGATGACGAAGAAGATAATATCGATATCATCATTGAAATTGATGAAGATGATATTGACGATATTACTACCGGAGAAGATATCAAAGAAGAAGAATCTGAAATTGTTCTTTCAAAACATAAATTAGAAGGAAAGCACACCTTAAAGTATGATTCAATATTTAAAGGTAAAAAAGAAGAACCACTTGATGAAAATGATTTAGATGGCTATGTAGGAAATTATTTCAAAGATACGATTGAAGTAGATAAATCTTCTACTTACTACTTTGAATCTATTGATAATGAGGTTTATATAAGAACAAAACTTGTTAAAGAAAGAGTTTACAATGTTTTGAGTGAGAAAACCAGTCTTAATTTTCTCAACAATAGAAGAAAACCATCTAGGGTTGATTTCAATAACTACTATGAATTACTTAAAAATAATTTAGTTGAAGAAAGTTTTACTAACATTGAACTCTTTAATGAATTATCGGTTTATTTTTCGGATAACCTATTTAATATGTTTAAATTATTAGATAATAAATGGAGAAACTTGATAATCATTGAGCTTCAAGACCATATTGGTAAAAGAAATAATTCTAAAGAGATTACAAATAGAAATATTTTTCCAGGAACTGAAATAGAATTTACCTATGAGGATTTTGATGGACCAAAACATATAACAGGTGATGTTGTTGATTGTGATTATCAAAACTCTTTATTTAAAGTAAATTCGTATGAAAGAATGTATGAAATAAATATTAATAATATAACAAAAATATTAAATAATACAAAATTTAAGTATAATCTTAATAAACTTAATAACATAGATTTTTTATAAAAAAAATTAAAATCAATTTATAAAAAACCTCGAGAAAAATAAAAAAACAAAATTTTCACTAAGAAATTTGTTCATATATAATAGACAAAAAAAATTAATAAAAGCATGAGAAAAGAAATTTATGTATTGAAAAGAGATGGTCGTCAAGAACTACTTAACTATGAAAAAATTAATAAAGTTCTTCTTTGGGCAACCGAAGGAATATCTAGTGTCAGTGCTTCTGATGTGGCTATGAATGCCAAACTTCAAATTAATGACGGTATCAAAACTTCTGATATTCACAGAGTACTTATACAAAGTGCATCTGATATGATTACCGAAGAAACTCCTAATTATCAATTTGTAGCATCAAAACTCTTAAATTACCTTTTGAGAAAAGAAGTTTTCAATACTTATACAAACTTTCCAAGATTAAAAGATTTTAT
>Ga0172372_10013067_pt1 | contig 10333 bp, 14 predicted proteins | sample LakKiv5m_2_FD_114544 | JGI IMG/M metagenome (GOLD analysis project Ga0172372, IMG submission 114544) | Freshwater microbial communities from Kabuno Bay, South-Kivu, Congo - kab_092012_9.5m | ecosystem: Environmental > Aquatic > Freshwater > Lake | place: Democratic Republic of the Congo... | reverse complement strand
TAAACCTTGAGCCTGTAACTCTTGTTCGTCATATTTCTTCTACTCCTGCACGAACAGAAAAAGTAGTTCGTCAATTTGTAAAAGACCTATTCTAAAATAAATCTATGAGTCTTCTTGACGACTCCATACACACACACAAATCTTCCCACACAGTTAAACCCTGGTGGGAAGTTTGTTTTTATTGCAAACAGCCTTTTACAACAGATACATTTGATAAAACTTGCCAAAGATGTAAACATTTTGAAAAATATAAAGATGAGTTTACATCCCGAGTTATGCTCAAATTTATTTTATCTGTTACTCTTGTCACTATAATATCTGCAATCCTCGGCCCCTACTTATACAAATACACTCAAAATCCCTATCATTTTGCGGGTGTATTATGTATTTTAAATGTAATAATAGGTATAAGTTTATGGAGAGCAGTAAAAAAACTAAGTAATTGAAATCTTTTTACTTGCGGTGAGGAAAAACAAAAATGCCAAGACCAAAAAAAGTTGCTATTCAGGACATAGAAATTGAAACAGAACTCGTTGATCATAGTGAAATAGAATCAGAATTAATTTCTGACCTTGAAGCAAAGAAAGAGTTTGACTCTATCGTAGAATCTATCGTAGAAGAAATTCCTGAACCAATTGCACTTAATGTCCCAGAAGAAGTTGAAAATGTAAGAAGATTCAGAGTTTATGAAAAAGGAAACTTTGTAGAAGAAGTTGCTGACAACTCTAAATCACTTCAAACATATTTACTCAAGAATAAAGCACAATTAGAAAATCATATTGCTACTCTTTGCCAAACAACAACAAATGATGAGGATCTTGTTCTTTTCAATGTAAATCCTTTTGACAATAGAACTTATAAATCTCTAGAACAATATTATTTTCAAAACGGTTTAGCACCAAAACCACCAATTATAAACGATTGGATGACATATTATAAATCAAAATATCCTCTTGCAACTGAAGAAGAATTAGCAATAAATGTTTTTGGTCCTTTGGATTATAGTTTTGAAATAATCGAATAAAATGCTACTCGATTTCAAAGTAAAATTTGAGATTGCTCACGTCAAACTCATTTCCAAATCTCTTGATATTTTGAAATCATTATCAAAAGGCGAACTTACAAGAATAGAATCATTATTTCAAGAAAATAAATCGCTTTTTATAGAACACAAATTAGATCTCCCAGAAATATTTGATCTAAGAATGAAAAAGTTAAATTCATTCTTATCAGATATGCAGTACGAACATTACAATAATAAATTGTTAAATGTATTGCAACTGGGAGATTTTGGTTTTTTATTAGTTGATGTAAAACAAAAATTTATTGACACTGGAATAATAATCAAAAAGAAAAAACTAAATAAGATTGATATTCAGTTATCCGAAGAAGAAATTAAAATAATAAATATCGCATTAGAAGTATATTGGAAAATCTTAGTTGGAGATTTTTCAGTAATAAATAAAATTACTAGACATAATATTGATGAAAGTTTTAATTTAAAATTGCAAGAAGCGGGAAAAATAGCAACAGATTTAGTTACTGACAATTATATATTTTCTGTCAATGAAAAATTTATTAATCGTAAAGCAAAATGGGCTTTTGATGTTTGCCAATCATTTGACAATAAAGATAATAATGATATAATCAAAAATATAGGAACACTTCCTAAATTAAAGATGACTAAAAATGGCTAAATACAAACATTCTTTTTTTCGTTATGTACCAAGCACAGACAAATTTAAATCAGAATTTAAATTTGTCGAATCTATTGAAAGTGATTCTGACGCTGTACCTGATTTTCACGATCATTATTGCATAGATCACGTAGTAGATCTTGAAACAGGACAAATGAGAGTAAAAAATCATTCTGCTCCTGAATATTGTGTTTCTAAATATGTTGGATGGTCTCTTGATCTTCCTCCTGTCGAAAAAACAAATAAACAAGAAGTTTATATCGTAATCCATAGAAGTTCTTTCTCACATAAAAAAATAGAATTTGATGAGTTTCTCGAACCAAAGGAAAAAAGATACTCTCAAGAAGAATTTCAATGGCTCCTTTCTCTCATTGAAAATAAATTCAATAAACAAAAAGAATGGGCTAAAGATGGAATCAAAATCCCAAGCCAATATGATGATGGCACACAAGTATTCCGTACTGAAGAAGAATTTAGAGCTTTTTCACTAGGAAGACGTGCTTATTTTCTTTATCATCTTGTAAACTTACATAAATTTACGCATCTTGTTCGCAGATTAAATATAGGATACACTGGATAATGCTTGTATGTGATGTTTCTGCAATTGATCGTCTTATTGATATGTACGGTGAAAATTTATCTGTTTTATTTAAACAAGAAAAATATACTCTTTATAATTTACGAGAACATTTCGTAGACAATAATATCGAATGCTCTCTAGATAACTACACAGCATCTTCTCAAGGTATATCAAACAAAGAAGGGCTTATAGTCATTTCTATCGATCCTCACCAATCTTATGACAGAGATGATATTATAGGACTATGAAAACAAGTTTCGAAAGTTTCTTGAAAAAAATTGATTTCGAAGATCCAAGTAAATATGATTTTGATGCTGATGAAACTATAGATCCCAATATCAAAGAAACAATCAAGAATATAAATAAATCTTCTTGGTGCTGGACATTATTTAGTTGCGAAGGACATAAATATGAAAATGATGAAAAGTCTCTTCCATATTTTGTTTTTATCGTAAAGAAAAAATGTATACCAGTTCTTCTTGGGTTTCTTGCAAATACACTTGATCCAAAAATAAATGAAATAACTAAATTGCCATTGTGTAATACAAATTCTCTTCATTTTTCTTGGGGATTCACTGACGACAAATATGCTATAATATCTGCACATTGGTCTGACATATTTCTTGAAGACGAAGAACAACATAAAAAGTTGATTTCCGATTTCTACAATATGAGTTTTAAAATATTAGAGGCAAAACTATGAAAAATCTTGGTTCTGACATCGATAAAGAATTGCATCAAGAATTACTCTCTTCTTTCATTAAGTTTATTGAATATTTTTCTCCAGTATACAATAATGCTGAAGAATTTAAAAAACACGTAGCTTGTGAAAGTCTGATTGACTCTAATGAAATTACAAAAGGAAAACTTGAAACTGTTGAAGAAATAAATGAATTACTTACTTCATTAGTTCCATACTTTATAAAATTTGCACAACTAGAAAGAAAGTTGGAAAAGTTTTACGAATAAAAAAAAGGTCTCTTCTGAGACCTTTTTCTTTATCTAATAATAATCTGCTTTTCGTGTCCAACAATAATATCTGGATCAACCCAAACATCAACCCCAGCATCTTTCCACTTCCAGCACAATGATACGTCTTCAGAACTAAAATCCTTACTAATATCAATTTCGTGCATTGCTGGCTCAAACCAAGGATAAGTAACCTTTTCGAGAGCGCCTTTTCTACACATCATAAATCCCATTCCTGCATAAAATACTTTTGCTAATTTCTTAGGAGATTCATTTGCAATATTCTTTAAATCTGCAGGACTCAAGAAAGGAAACATACCAGTCTTAAGGAAGAAATCCAGATCCCAATCCTTTACAATAGTTGAGTGAGTGCCAGAAGTTGTAAGATAAATACCACACAATACTTCTAAAGCACGATCTCTTTGCATTTTTGTAAACAATTGCAATACTTGTTCTGGCTCAAAAACAATATCAGAGTCAAACCACATAATATAATCGTAATCAATCTTGCCTTGAAACGGAATCTGATGAATACCCGCTCTGTTATCTGCTCCTAGTAAGTTTGCTCTACAGTGAAAAATAACAGGGCTATAATGCCTGGAAACAATAATATCAAATGGAAGACCACGAGCAGTAGCAAGAGTTAGTTTTGTCCAAGAATCGAAAAATCCAGGAGTAAATTCTTTTCCAGGAATACAACATACAACTACAGGCTTTCTCACAGGCGCACCAACAACTGGATTTGCCATAGGAACAGAAAGATTAGTATTGAATTTCATATTCTTATTATACAAAGATCTTTTATTTATTATGGAAGGAAAACATATTTCTTATTTGTAAAAAATAAATATACCCTTCTGAGGAACAGTTTTATGAATAAATTTAACATTACAAAAGAATTAGTCAAGATTGCACAATATCTTGATAATTCTCGTTTACACAATGAAGCAAATTCTTTAACAAAAATTGCTGAAGATATGATGGATGAAAAAATGGATCCTATGGTCTACAATCCAGATGATGATGCTTCTGATGCTAGAGATCCTCAAGCTGATGATTTAGATAGATTAATTGACGCTCTTATGGCTGCACAAAGAGAAGGCGATTTAAATGATGAAGATATCGCTTCTATTATGAATATTCTTGAGCAAGATTCAGGCAGAAAATCCATCGAAATGTCATACGATGAAGATGATGATGTTGACATTGACTTGAGCGATTATGATGACGATGAAGACGATGAAGATGAATATTATGAAGATGATTACGATATGGGGCCAGAAAAGGAACCATTTGATGATGAATATCCAGAAGATGACGGGGATATGTATGGCGATGATCGTCACGGACATATGGACAAAGATAGCGATTTCTAAATAAAAAATCCCCCCAGAAATGAGGGGATTTATAGTTGGTTTAATATGATAACTATAGTCAATGGCAGAACTGAAAAAAATCCTGATCAAAATGGAGATTTTTTAATTTTCGGAGATATCTATAAAGATGACGTATTAATTCATTCTTTTGGCGAAGGCGGAACATCTTTATTTTCTTGGTGGATGTCGCAATCAGAAGAGTTTCAATATTATTACGCCTTGATGTTTAGTTCGATTATATCAAATAATTACGGGTAAAAATGGCGACATATTACATAAAAACAAACGGTAATGATGCTGACACAGGTCTTTCACCATCAAATGCCTGGCAGACAATTCAAAAAGGAGTTGGCGCCGCTGGTATCACTGGCGGAGATACTTTGTATATAGCACCTGGAGATTATAGAAATACTTCATCAACAACTATAATGGCTGGCATATATAGTACAACAGTGACCATTATCGGAGATGTAACTGCTTCACAATTCTCAGGTAATAATGCTGGTAGAGTTTTGATTACAAATAGAGGAACATCTGATTTTTCTTCTAGTTCTTTTTCAGGAACACTATTCAGCACAGGTGGTAAGTCAAACATAACTTTTCAAACATTGTTGTTTGAAAATGCCAGCACCAATGCTACTATATTAAACATTGCAGATTCGAGTAACTTAACTTTTGACAGATGTATATTTTACGGTTCATCATCTCAGCAAAATACAGCATTAGCAGCAACTGGTACTTCGGCATTATATACAAGAAATCATTTATTTACACGTTGTATTTTTTACGGTAATTCTAACAATTATTCTGAAGGCAATCATACTTCCGCCGTAGGTGTGACATACGACTATAATTTAACTTTGGATAGATGTTTGAATTTAGGAGTAAGCTTTTCAGGCAGTTTGATTACGGCATCAGGCAGGGGATTTTATATGGTCAACTGCACCAATTGCTTTATGAGTTTATCAAACACCAAAGGTTTTATTGTAGCCAAAAATTGTAATTATTTGTGGTCTGGACCAAGTGGGTCAATATTTTTACTGCAACAAGGCTCTGGTTCTTCAGCAACAGGCAATACTGTCGAAAGATGCGCTTATACAACTACAAACACATATACTCATACTGCAATTAATAATATAGCTTTACCTGGTCCCATCCAATCAATGAGTGAAAATAGACTGTGGGGTTTGAGTCCTAATTATGAAAGATCTGGTTTTGGAGTTTCTTTAAATAATCAAGGAACCTTGTACGGAACTGTTGGAATTCCTACTTTAATAGGTAGAGCAGGTTATTCAACAATGGGAGTTCCACTAACAGATTTATATGGAAATCCTTGGGATGGAAATGGAAATCCACATATTGGCGCTTTCAATGATTATTCTTTATCTTCTATAAGTCGATACATACCTACTGATAGAACCAGAACATTTTTGCAAATTGAAAGTGGCTCTACGTCAAATTCAATAGAAATGTATTTGGGCGCAATTGGATTGACTGCTGCTTCTATAGGCTTGAGTGCATATTACAATAGAACAAGATCAAATCCAGTTCAAATAACTTTAATAGATACTTCAATAACATCTTCTTGGGCATCTGGAGGATTTGCAGAAGTAGATTCTTCATTGATGCCTGGAATTTATAGAGTAGATGTTCCTAATGAAGCATTTGCAGTTGGTGCAAATGATGTTACAATATTAGTTCGTGGTTTGTCAGGATCAAACGGCGCTTTTGTTAATTGCCAATTAATGCCTACTTTGACTAATGCATCAATTGCTCAAACAGTGTGGACAAATACATCTAGAACAATCACAGGTGGAATAGCTGACACTGTAACCACTATTACAAATAGGGCTGGTTTTGCTATAACTGGTGGAACAATTACTGGAGGAATAGCAGATACAGTAACAACTTTGACAACAAGATCTGGATTTGCTATCACTGGAGGAATTGCAGATACTGTAACAACTTTAACAACAAGAACTGGATTTGCAATAACATCAAATTCTGATAAAAATGGATATACAATAACTGCTGGAATTGTAACATCTGTGCCAACAACAGAAACTTCTTATGTAGGTATTGCAACTTCTGTATGGCAATTTGCAAATAGAACAATCACCGGAGGAATAGCAAATACAGTTACTACAATTACAAATAGATCTGGTTTTGCAGTAACGAATATTTCTCAAATACAATCTGGTCTTTCAACACTAACAATAAATGACATAGGTTCTGCAATAGGAAATTCATTAACATATTCTGGTATAGCAAATTCAGTCTGGAATTATGCAACAAGAACATTATCATCAATTGGAATTTCTGCATTTGACGTATGGAATTATTACGAAAGAACATTATCATCAGGAAGTGGTATTTCTGCATATGATGTTTGGAATCACACTGACAGAACAATTACTGGAGGAACAGGAGTATCCATCACACAAACATTTCCTGAAAACTTTGAATTTATGCTCATTACAAATACAGGAAGAATTTATTTAAGCAAGCCAGACATAAGACGACTCACAACTTAATATGTTATAATGAGCCTATGAAAACTTTTTTGAAATGGGCTGGAAATAAAACCTCTGTAGTTGATAAAATTGCCCCTTTTCTTATAGGTAAAACATTAATCGAACCTTTTTCAGGAAGTTGTGCAGTATCTCTTAATTCATCTTTTAAAAACTATATTTGCAACGATATAAATGCAGATATGATTAATATGTTTAAACTTGTGCAAAATAATCCACAAGATTTTATCACAAACGTAAAAGAATATTTTAAAACTGGAAATGATCCTGATAAATATTACGAATTAAGAAAAATATATAATACAACAACAGATCAAAACATAAAATCACAATTATTCTTATATTTAAATAGACATTGCTTCAATGGTTTATGTAGATATAACAAAAAAGGAGAATTCAACACTCCTTTTGGCTCTTACACTAATCCTTATTTTCCTGAAAAAGAAATATTAGACTTCCATAATTACACTAAACTAAATTTCGAGTTTCTTTGTGATGATTTTTCAAATATTTTCTCACTTGCTGACAAAGACTCTGTAATTTATTGTGATCCCCCTTATTTAAAACTTACAGATACAGCAGACTTTTCGAATTACGCAAAAGATGGATTTTCATATAAAAATCATTTGCAACTAAGAGATTTGGCGATACAATACAGTAATGATATAGGATGCTCTGTATTAATATCCAATCACGATACAAGTGAAGTAAGAGATTTATATAGGGATGCAAATCAAATTATATCATTTAACGTAAAAAGAACGATATCTAGTAAAGCATCGACTAGAACACAGGCTCCAGAGTTGCTTGCTATATATAAGGTGAAATAAATGCCATCTACAGTTTCTGGAAAAAAATACGAAAACTTTGTTGAATCGTATATCCAAAAACAAAATATCCCAGTACTGCATTATCGAGACTTTATCAAGAATAAAGTTGATACAGATGTTCTTGTAAAAAACTTCCCGTATCAATGTGTTTTTGATTTTCAATCCTATACTGAATTTGTATTGTGCAAAGATAATAGAAGGATTAGAATCGAATGCAAAATGCAAAATACTCAAGGGACTAAAGATACAGCATTGCACACAACTTATTATGATGCTTTATCCGCCCCAGAAGAAGAAGTATTGCTTATCATAGATGGAGTTGGAATAAGACCAAAAATCTTAGAATGGCTCCAAAACGCAATCGACACAAAACTTCACTATCCAGATAATAAAAAGAAAACTGTTAGAAAAATGAACACCTTGCAGTTTACTAAATGGGTGGAAAATAATTTCCCACATCTCTCAACACTGTAACTCACATAACCCCAGTAAAATGGGGTTATTTTTTTATCTAGGACCCAAACACTTTTATCTCGTATAAAACTTATGAAATGTATTATTCAATTAAAATAAGATTACCAAAAAATAAGGTCAAACAATATGCTGGAGGTAATTTTGTAGAAAGAAACTTCAGCACTTTACAAGACAATGAAATCTTAGCATTACTTAATAGTTTTGCAAATCATATTGCACTTAAGAAAAATTTCAACAAAGATACAACAAGTATTAACTTTAATCAAGAAAAAATTATATGGGATCCAACACCTTCTCAAAAACAATTTATTGAAAACTATTACTCAAATCCTAATATACAATTTGCTGATGAAAATACAAATCCAGGCGAGAGTAATACACTTGAACAAAATACTGGACAGCAAATGTATGCCATATTTTTAAAATCAAAACTTACACTTGACGAAATAAATAGTTTTTATCTTTCACTCGGACTTCAGCAATTAAACTGCATAAGATATATTGGAAAAAATTATCTAATTCCTCAAAACATTAATCCTATATATAAAACTAAAACAAAAATTTTATTTCCAAGTCCGCAAGTTTTTGAGCAGATGTTAAGAGACTTTGTAAGAAACAAATGGGTAAAACTTCCCTTAAATACACGTACTTGGAATAAAAATACATATTTAAAATTATATTATTACAATGGACAGTATTACAGCATACCATATACAGATAAGAAATATTTTACTTCAGAATACTGGGACATATTTTATAAAGTAGCAGATGAATTTATGCCCCGTTTAGAATTACAAGATCTCACAAAAGAATCAATCGGCTCACTAAAAGAAAATATATTAAATCCTACTAGTTTTGCATACGAAGAATACAGAAAATCTCTTCCAGATTGTTACAAATCTAATACAATGCAACTTTCTAAATATTTTTCAGAAGAAGAAACTGGAATTAATTATGAAGTGCCAAACTACGACAAACTACCTGATGATGCAAAAGAAGAATTGCAAAAAGATGTCATAACTTCAAATAGTATCGCTAATTTAGTATTTCGAGATATAAGAGATAATCAAAAAGAATTACTTAATTTAGAAAATGATTTTGAAACTGAATTTAGATGCTCCAGAGATCCAAGATTTAAAGACTTCTTACTAACATTAGATAATTTTGATGATAAAAGAGGTAGTAACAATATATTCAGATTTTTATTCAATGCACTAAAATACAGAGGCATAGAAGAAGTGGCGGGTATTAGAAGTTTCAATATTTCTACCGATTATTTTAAAACAGAAAAAACAAATATTCCAGAATTTCAATTGTTTTACAATAGAGGATGGTACTGCAAAACAAATGTAATGCAAGGAAATGAGTTATATACAAATGGTGTCAAGTTGATGCCTTCAAAATTTTCCCCAGATAACTATAAATTTGACGCTGTATTACAAAAAAATAATAAAGTATACGCTATATTAGAATTTGATGGATTAGACCATTTTAAACCTAGAAATGACAATGTAAACTTTGTACTAAGATTAACTGCAGACCAAATAAAATGCGCCTTTATTGATTACTTAATAAAAAATAATGAATCAATCAAAATAATAAGAGTTCCTGACTATACAAAAATCGCAAAAAAAGAAATTTGGAAAACTGAATTCAAACAATTCATTGTAAATAAATTAAATGAATACTTTGGAAATCAACAAAATAATGAAACAATTAATCCACTAGTAAAAGCAGCATACAAAATCAAAAAGATGATAAAATAAAACTATGAATGTTTTATTATGGCTTTATGCATTCTTAGCCACCCCACTATTTATCTTCCTATTATCCAGAGCAATTCGAGCAAAAGGAAAACATAAAAAACTATTCTTCT
>Ga0172372_10013066_pt1 | contig 10334 bp, 9 predicted proteins | sample LakKiv5m_2_FD_114544 | JGI IMG/M metagenome (GOLD analysis project Ga0172372, IMG submission 114544) | Freshwater microbial communities from Kabuno Bay, South-Kivu, Congo - kab_092012_9.5m | ecosystem: Environmental > Aquatic > Freshwater > Lake | place: Democratic Republic of the Congo... | reverse complement strand
GACTGCCGTGCTCGACCCCTTTCGTGAAGAGTCGACGCTCAACATTACCTGTGATGTGGTGGAGCCGTCCGATGGTAAGGGCTATGAGCTTGATCCCCGGTCGATTTCCAAGCGCGCAGAGGCGTTCTTAAAGGCCTCTGGTGTGGGCGATTCCGCCTACTTTGGCCCCGAACCCGAATTCTTCATTTTCGATGGCGTGACCTGGAATGTTGATATGTCTGGCTGCGGTGTCAAGATCAAGGCAGAAGAGGCGAGCTGGTCGACCGGTATTGAGTACGACGGCGGCAATCTTGGCCACCGTCCCGCGGTCAAGGGCGGCTACTTCCCCGTTCCGCCGGTGGATTCCTTGCAGGATATCCGGTCGGAGATGTGCCTGATTCTCGAGCAAATGGGCGTACCCGTTGAGGTACACCACCATGAGGTGGCAGGCGCCGGCCAGTGCGAGATTGGCACCAAGTTCACCACGCTGACGCGTCGTGCTGACTGGACGCAGATTCTGAAGTACGTAGTGATGAATGTGGCTGCAAGCTATGGAAAGACCGCCACCTTTATGCCCAAGCCGGTCGTGGGCGATAACGGCTCGGGTATGCACTGCCACCAGTCGATCTGGAAGGACGGCCAGAACCTTTTTGCTGGAAACGGCTACGCGGGATTGTCTGAGTTTGCGCTGCATTACATTGGCGGGATTATTAAGCATGCCCGCGCGCTTAATGCTATTACCAACCCCGGTACCAATAGCTATAAGCGTCTGGTGCCGGGATTTGAGGCGCCGGTAAAGCTTGCTTACTCAGCCCGCAACCGCTCGGCCTCGATTCGCATTCCCTATGTGAGTAACCCGAAGGGTAGGCGCATTGAGGTCCGGTTCCCCGACCCCACCGCCAACCCCTATCTTGCATTTGCAGCCATGATGATGGCCGGTCTGGACGGCGTGATGAATAAGATTCATCCAGGTGAGGCTGCCGATAAGAACCTCTACGACCTGCCTCCTGAAGAAGACAAGAAGATTCCCACTGTCTGTTCCTCGCTCGATATGGCCCTCGAGTGTCTCGATAAAGACCGTGAGTTTCTCACCCGCGGTGGCGTGTTTACCGATGCCATGATCGATGCCTATATGGATCTGAAGATGGCAGAGGTAACGCGGTTCCGTATGACCACCCACCCGGTGGAGTTTGATATGTACTACTCGCTCTAAGCGGCTGGGAACGTGCCCGCTGTCTTGGCCGAACTGAGTCAGAAAAGGGGCGATTCGTCGCCCCTTTTTTTTAGGCCATCAGGGCCGGTGCGACCTATGAAGAATGCTGGTTTCGACGACCTCGACCTGTTAAGTACCGCCATCGTGTTGATGGACGATAAAGGCTGTCTGGTCCATGTGAATGCCGCAGGGGAAAACCTGCTGGGCTGTTCGGTTGCGCTGATCGCGGGGCATCGGCTTAACGATATTGTGGGTGACAGTAGTGAGGCCGATAGGCTAATTGCGGAATGCGGGGCCCGGCAGTTTTCTGTAAAGCGTCTGCAGATGGCATGGCAGCTTGCAGGCCGCGGGATGCAGGTGCTCGACACCACGGTAACGGTCGTGGAAGAGCCTCGCATTCTGGCGAGCATTGAGCTGCGTGAGCCCGATGCCTTTCAACGCATCGACCGCGAGGAGCGGCAGGCGGCCCTGATGCAGATGAACCAGTTGTTACTGCGTAACCTGGGCCATGAAGTAAAGAACCCACTTGGCGGTATTCGTGGTGCTGCGCAGCTGCTGGATGCAGAGCTGCCCACGCGCGCCCTGAAGGAATACACCGAGGTCATTATCAAGGAATCAGACCGATTGCAGTCTCTGGTGGATCAGATGCTTGCGCCGGTGCGCAGGAGCCTAACCAAGTCATCGGTGAATATCCATTCGGTGCTCGAGCGGGTACGCACGCTGGTGCTCTCGGAGTTTCCAAAGGGCCTAAAGGTGATTCGCGACTATGACACCAGCCTGCCGGAGATGCAGGGTGACTCTGAGCAGCTGATTCAGATGGCCTTGAATATCGTGCGCAATGCGGCAGAGGCGGTCCAAGGTGTTGGCACGATCTGGCTTAAAACCCGCGTGTCGCGTCAGGTTACCCTGCACCGCCGCCGGTATCGGCTTGCCCTGTCTTTATCGATTCGTGACGATGGCCCGGGCATACCCGAGGCGATACGCGATGAAATTTTCTATCCCTTGGTCTCTGGAAACCCTAAGGGCCATGGGCTTGGTCTGACTATTGCTCAGACCATCGTGCACCAGCATGGTGGAGTAATCGTCTGTCGTTCCGAGTCAAGGGGAACAGAGTTTGTGATTTTGATGCCGCTGGGGGGTCCCCTGCCAGCACAAGTGTAGCCAAGGAGGTTTTCGAATGAAGCCGGTTTGGATTGTTGATGATGACGCCTCGATTCGGTGGGTGCTTGAGAAGGCCTTGTACAGAGCCCAGATGCCCTGCCGGCTCTTTCAAAACAGCCAAGAGGTCATGCGTGCGCTTCAGGACGACACGCCCCAGGTGCTGGTATCCGATATTCGCATGCCAGGGGACTCGGGTCTGGCGCTGCTTGAGCAGGTGAAGGCACGTCTTCCCAATCTGCCAGTAATCATCATGACCGGGTTCTCGGATCTCGATAGTGCCGTGTCCGCCTTTCAGGGGGGCGCCTTTGAATACCTGCCGAAGCCCTTCGACGTTGAGGAGGCCACGGCCTTGATTCAACGCGCCGTGCGCGAGTCAATGCCAAACGACTCCGAGCGCAGTGTGGCCTCTCCCGAGCAGCTTGAGATGCTCGGACACGCCCCGGCCATGCAAGAGGTCTTTCGTGCCATCGGGCGGCTTTCGCAGTCTTCTGCCACTGTGCTCATTACTGGGGAGTCTGGCACCGGTAAGGAGCTTGTTGCCAGTGCACTGCACCGTCATAGCCCACGGGCCAGTATGCCGTTTGTTGCACTCAATACCGCGGCAATTCCCCACGACCTTTTAGAGTCTGAGCTCTTCGGGCATGAACGGGGTGCCTTTACTGGGGCGCAGTCACTGCGCCGTGGTCGGTTTGAGCAGGCCGAGGGTGGCAGCTTGTTTCTCGATGAGATTGGGGACATGTCACTGGATCTGCAGACGCGGCTGCTGCGGGTTTTGTCCGACGGCAACTACTACCGGGTGGGGGGCCATCAGCCGCTAAAGGCCAATGTCCGCGTGATTGCGGCAACCCACCAGAACCTGGAGCAGCGGGTGCGCGAGGGCCGGTTTCGCGAAGACCTTTTTCACAGGCTTAATGTCATTCGCCTGCGGCTGCCGCCGTTGCGCGACCGGCAGGACGATATCGCCGAACTCGCGAACTTCTTTTTGCGCAAATCAGCGAAGTCGCTTGGGGTTGAGGCAAAGCTGTTGTCTTCTGAGGCGCTTGCCCTGATGCAGGCCCATCCCTTTCCGGGAAATGTGCGACAGCTGGAAAACCTCTGCCATTGGCTGACCGTGATGGCGCCAAGCCAGCGAATAGAGGCGCAGGATCTTCCGCCTGAAATTCGTATACCGGAATACCGCGAGCCGGGTGCGGCGGGCGGGCCTGAGGCGGGAAAGGAGTCTGGGGTTTCTCAGGGTAGTGGTACTGGCCTTGGCCCGCAGGGTGAGGCTTTGGCTGCTGCGGTAGCAATCCCCTCGGGTGTGACATCCACCCCTGACTGGCGGCTTATTCTGAAAAACGAGCTTGAGCGGGCATTGCGTAATGCGAATAAAGACGAAGAGGCCGGAGAGGCGGCAAAGATGGATCGATGGGAGAAAGACTTTGAAACGATTGTCTATGGAACCGCGCTGGCCTTTACCCGTGGCAGACGCATAGAGGCAGCGCAGTTACTTGGCGTGGGCCGTAACACCATTACCCGAAAGATTGCAGAGCTAGACTTGGAGCCACGCTAGCCGAGTCGCGTTTTGTGTGGCGTCTGCGGGGTCTGTTTACAGAGGCGTATGCTGAGCTGAGTTACTTTGCTTCTGGGTCAGACCGGGGCGGACGGGCAAGCACGTAGGTCATGGCGCTTGCGAGGGCTGAGAATCCCCAGAACGCCATAAACCCCAGCCCGTAGGTCTCCCGTCGCCCCAGTTCGATGGGGGCCCCGAAGACCAGCATGTCTTGCGGGTCGAAAAACGAGAAGAACACCCCAGTCATTGCGGTGGCGGCGAGAAACGACGGCCAGGCAATACTCATTGCCGCGCGCGCAAAGCACGGGGTTTTTCGAGGATCACGAACATCTTCTTGGATATCGATAGTGGCCATAGAATGGTGAGTATTAAACAGAGACCAGGGAAGTGGCTTAGGGATCGATAGGCAGGCGGCTGCGAACCCGCCAGAGGCCAGAGGGATCTTCGAGAGACAGGTGCCAGTAGCCCGCCATGAGGTCTTGGGTCTGGGCCCGGTATTGGCCAGGCTGTACTTGCACCAAGGTAAGACTGCGGTCCTGGGCGCCGATGGTGGGGTGGGCGAGTTGCAGACGCAGAAACTCCGGCGCAGGCTCGCCAGCGCCCGAAGACAAAGAAACCGCAAAGACCACGCTGCCATCGGGTTGACGCTGTGCAGTGGGCGCTAGGCGAATGTCTCTGCGTTGGGCCTCGAGATCTTTTTCGAGTCGCTCGTTAATGCCCTTACCGTGTCGCGTGTAGTCTGCTGCAACCAGGCTGTCTTGGGTGGTAACAGCAATGTAAATGGTGACCATGCAGGCAATGATCGTGCCCCCAAGCATGGTAAGAATGATCCATGGCCAGCGGTGCCGCCACCAGGCAGAACTCTGCGTGTGAAGGGGGCGGTGGGGCATGGAGGACATTTGATTGGCAAGCTGTGATGTCATGGCGGTTTGAGTGTAACGTGATGTTGTTCCGAGGAGAGCACTTTTATCGGGGAATAAAGAAGGTGGCCTTCTGCGCAACGGCAAGGCTAGGCTCGAGTTCTGACAGCACTTCAATCTGAATTTTATGGGCACCGGGAGTCATGGCCTCAGCGACGGCAATCGGAACACGCAGGTCGATAATGGCTGTGGCATAGGCACTGGGGTCAATCGCGATACGGGTATCGCCAGCCGTGGTGATGCCATCAATGCCAGAAGACCGAATGACAAGGGTGCGCAGTTCATGGCTTTTGTTGGTGATCTGCAGCCGATAGACATTTTCGATGTACTGGCCTTCTACCTCACGGGCAAGTGCTCCGCGGTCGCGGATGACATTCACCTGCAGCGGTGAACGTAGCATAAGAGACGTAAACACAATTGCCGTGATCACCAGCAAAATAGTGGCATACACGAGCACTCGGGGACGAACAAACCGGCTTCGAATAGCGGTCTCGGCCACCTTGCCGTCTAGGGCATTGAGCGTGGTGAATCGGATAAGCCCCTGTGGGTACTGCATCTTGGTCATGATGCTGTTGCAGCCATCGGCACACAGACCGCAGCCAATACACTCGTACTGCAGTCCATCGCGAATATCAATGCCCGTGGGGCAGACCTCGACACAGACCCCGCAGTCTATGCAGTCGCCTTTGCCCGCCGCCTTGTAGTCTTCATGCCGACTGCGCTTGCCGCGCCACTCACCGCGGGCGGTGTCATAGCTGACGATCAGGGTATCGCGGTCGAACATGGCGCTCTGAAAACGGGCATAAGGGCACATGTACTTGCAGACCTGCTCCCGCATGAATCCGGCCTGCAGCAGGGTGAAGAAGGCATAGAAAAGCATCCAGAACCACTGCCAGAATCCGAGTTCAAACTGCAGTATCCCTGCAGCCAACTGATCGATGGGCGTGAAATATCCCGCAAAGGTAAAGCCGGTCCAGAGCGCGATGGCGATCCACGCCAGATAGGTGAGCAGTCTGCGCGGTAGCCGTCCGGCAAGGCTTTTCTCCTGATCGCGGCGCATACGCACGTGCCGGTCTCCTTCGATCCAGCGCTCCACCTGCATGAAGATCTCGGTATAGACCGTCTGTGGGCAGGCAAAGCCACAAAAAAGCCTGCCGGCTACTGCCGTAAATAGAAACAGCCCCAGCGCCGAGATGAGCAGCAGGGCGGTGAGATAGATAAAGTCTTGCGGCACCAGCAGCAGGTCGAATATGTAAAAACGTCGCGCCTCAAGGTCGAATAAAACAGCCTGGCGGCCATTCCACTGCAGCCAGGGGGTGAGGTAATAAACCGCCTGTGTAAGAAAGACAAAGACCCAGCGCCAGGTGTTAAACCGGCCGGTGGTCGCCCGAGCGCAGATCTTCTTGCTTGGGGCGTAGAGCAGTATGGTCTGCTCTACGCCGGGGCTAGGGTCCGCCGAGTGGGCCATGGGCTGTGCCAGGCTTTACTTGTTTGACAGGCTATGGACATAGGCCGCCACCAGGTGTGACCGCTCCTCACCCAGGATGTTCTGCCATGCGGGCATTACGCCCTGACGGCCATTGGTGATCGTTTCTTTGATGCCGGCCAATGAGCCTCCATAGATCCAGATCTTGTTTGTGAGGTTAGGGGCGCCCAGCATGGGGTTTCCTAGACCCTCTGCGCCATGACAGGCGGCGCAGGCGGCCGCGAATTTCTCTTTGCCCAGTGCCACCTTACTGGTGTCGTGCGGGCTACCGGAGAGGCTTAGCACATAGTTGGCTAACGCCTCGACATCCGCCTCGTTGCCTACTGCCGCGGCCATGGGCGGCATCATGCCCATGCGGCCTTGCAGAATGCTGGTTTTAATTGCCAGGCCATCGCCACCCCATGTCCAGTGATTGTCCGCCAGGTTGGGAAAGCCCTTTGCCCCGCGGCCGTCAGTGCCATGGCACTGGGCACAGTTATTAACAAAAATGCGTTGGCCAATCGCCAGTGCGGCGGGATCTTTGGCAGCCTCTTCGACAGAGAGTGCCGCAAACTTTTTATACAGTGGCCCGTAGGTCTGCTCTGCCTTGGCCACCTCGCGGTCGTACTGACCGGTGGAGCTCCAGCCCAGGGCGCCCTGCAGGTTGCCTAGACCGGGAAAGAGGGCCAGATAGACCAGCGAAAAGACCACCGTGATGTAAAACAGCATCATCCACCAGCGGGGCAGTGGGTTGTCAAACTCGGCTAGGTCTTCGTCCCAGGTGTGGCCGGTGGTCTGCACTGCACCGGGCTTTACCTTCTTGCGCGATAAGAAGTAGAGAAAGACCGCACAGGCAATAACACTGCCCAGCGTGAGCACGATGACATACAGGTTCCAAAAGTCGCTTACAAAGTCTGCCATGGTTTAGACCCCAATCGATGTGTTCTTCTTCTGGTCCTGTGGCCCTTCGGGGGCAACGGGATCAGCGTCGTCTTGCAGCGGAATCTGTGCCGCTGCCTCCATGTTTTTCTTCTGGCTCTTGCTAAAGGTGTAGGCGATGATTCCTATGAACACCAGGAGGCTCACCAGGGTGAAGACGGAGTGAAATTCGATCATGACCGTTTGTCTCCCAGTGCTGTGCCAAGCGACTGCAGATAGCCAATGAGTGCTTCCATTTCGGTCTTATCTTTGGTTTCCTCTGCGGCGCTGGCGATCACCTCGTCGGTATAGGGAATACCAAGCGTGCGCATCACCTTCATCTTGGCCTGTACATGGGCACTGTTGACGATGCTCTTTTCAAGCCAGGGGTAGGCAGGCATATTGGACTCAGGCACCACATCGCGTGGGTTGATCAGGTGCACCCGATGCCATTCGTCAGAGTAGCGCCCCCCGACGCGGGCCAGGTCGGGCCCTGTGCGCTTAGAGCCCCAGAGAAAGGGCCGGTCGTAGACCGATTCGCCTGCCACCGAGAAGTGGCCATAGCGCTCTGTCTCGGCCCGGAAGGGGCGGATCATCTGCGAGTGGCAGCCCACGCATCCTTCTCGCACATAGACATCACGTCCGGCGAGTTGCAGCGCGGTATAAGGCTTCATGCCGGTAACGGGCTCAGTGGTGGACTTCTGAAAGAACAGCGGAACGATCTCTACCAGACCGCCAACAGCAACGACCAGAAGCACCAGAACAATGAGTAGGCTCGGTCGCTTTTCAACAATGTCGTGGTTCATAAGTGTCTCTCCGAGTCTGAATTAGGCGTGGGCAACCGCAGGAATGCGGGCGTTGACGGGCTGGGGATTACGCACAGTCATGACCACATTCCAGGCCATGATGGCCATGCCTGCTAGGTAGAGCACCCCGCCGCCCAGACGAATCACGTAGTAAGGAAAGGTGGCCGCTATGCTCTCGATAAAGGTGTAGGTAAGCGACCCATCGGCGTTAACGGCGCGCCACATGAGACCCTGCATCACGCCCGAGATCCACATGGCGGCGATATAGAGCACGATACCAACCGTTGCGATCCAGAAGTGCAGCTCGATGGCCTTGACGCTATGCATCTGGGCCTTACCCACCAGGCGCGGAATAAGGTAGTAGATGGCACCCATAGAGATAAAGCCCACCCAGCCCAGGGCACCGGAGTGCACGTGGCCGACTGTCCAGTCGGTGTAGTGCGACAGGGCATTGACGGTCTTGATGGACATCATCGGGCCTTCGAAGGTGGACATACCGTAGAAGGAGACCGATACGATAAGGAACTTGAGGATCGGGTCGTTGCGCAGCTTATGCCAGGCACCCGAGAGGGTCATGATGCCGTTGATCATGCCGCCCCAGCTCGGGGCCAACAAGATAAGCGAGAAGATCATGCCGATCGACTGGGTCCAGTCGGGCAGGGCGGTGTAGTGCAGGTGGTGGGGGCCGGCCCACATGTAGGTGAAGATGAGTGCCCAGAAGTGGACGATCGACAGCCGGTAGGAATACACCGGCCGCTCGGCCTGCTTGGGGATGAAGTAGTACATCATGCCCAGAAAGCCTGCGGTTAAGAAGAAGCCTACCGCATTGTGGCCATACCACCACTGCACCATGGCGTCTTGCACACCGGCAAAGACGCCCACAGAGTCCCAGAGCCCAACCGGTATGGCAAGACTGCGAACCACATGCAGCAGCGCCACCGTGAGGATAAAGGCGCCGTAGAACCAGTTGGCAACATAGATATGCTCTACGCGGCGCTTGTAAAGGGTTCCAAAAAACACCATGGCATAGGCGATCCAGACCACCGCGAGGAGTAAGTCGATGGGCCAGGCGAGCTCGGCATATTCGTGGCTGGTGGTGATTCCCAGGGGCAGCGTAATAGCTGCCAGAACGATGACTGCCTGGTAGCCCCAGAAGGTGAACTCGGCTAGGCCGTCGGAAAAAAGCCGGGTATGGCAGGTACGCTGCACCACGTAGTAGGAAGTGGCCAACAAGGCTGAACCGCCAAAGGCGAAGATCACCGCGTTGGTATGCAGTGGGCGTAGGCGGCCGTAGGATAGCCATGCAATGCCCTCGGCCAGTTGCGGAAATGCCAATTGCGCGGCAATCCAGACACCCACCAGCATGCCCACCACACCCCAGAGCACGGTGGCATAGGCAAAGAGGCGAACGACGCGGTAGTTGTACTGCTCGGCAGTCGAGTCTGCGCCAGAATGTGACGAGACCAACCCCTGGGGGGTCATGACAGCAGCCATAGACGGGAACTCCCTTTTTTAGTATTCGTTTTTGTAATGTATTCCGGTTGACATAGATACCTGTTGATCTGGGTCAACAGTGGTGAAACCCGAGCAATACGCTAGGGTTTTCCCCAGACTTTCAGGGGTACCGGTTGCTAGACTCGGGCGGTTATGGAGTCTGATGCTGCTTTTAGGTGTTTTCACTGCAACGAGCCCGTGCCCGCGGGCGCGGGCTGGACTGCCCGTGTACTGGGGGAGCTGCGGCCAATGTGCTGCCCCGGCTGCCAGGCGGTTGCCCAGGCCATCGTGCAGGCAGGCGCCGATCAGTACTACCGGCAGCGCACACAGGACGCCCTGGAGCCAGACCGGCTTCAGAAGCTCGCGCCCTGGGCCGATCTGCTGGAAGACCCTGCCTGGACGGCGCGTCATGTGCAGGAACGGCCGGTGGGGTCGGGCGCAGCATCGGCGGTAATGAAGGAGACCACGCTTGCCATAGAGGGCCTGCGGTGCGGGGCTTGTGCCTGGCTGATTGAGAAGATCCTGCTTGCGCTGCCTGGTGTGGCACAGGTGCAGGCCAATCCGGTGACGGCGCGTCTTCGTCTTGTCTGGGATCCTCTGCAGACCAGCCTGAAGGCCATGACCCATGCCCTGCTGGACTATGGCTATGCGGCCCTGCCGATTGGGTCAACCGGCCTGGAGGCCAGCCGCCGCGAGGCCGAGCGACAGCAGAACCGGCGCCTTTTTGTGGCGGGACTTGGCTGGGCCCAGGTGATGATGCTGGCCATGCCAGAGTATGTGGCGGCAGGCCCGATCGACCCCGAGCATCTCGACCTGCTGCGCGGGG
>Ga0172372_10013065_pt1 | contig 10334 bp, 18 predicted proteins | sample LakKiv5m_2_FD_114544 | JGI IMG/M metagenome (GOLD analysis project Ga0172372, IMG submission 114544) | Freshwater microbial communities from Kabuno Bay, South-Kivu, Congo - kab_092012_9.5m | ecosystem: Environmental > Aquatic > Freshwater > Lake | place: Democratic Republic of the Congo... | reverse complement strand
GTGCCGCGCCAAAAGCCACTTGTCGCCCAGGCGGCGGATCGCCCGGATCCAGGCCCGCTGATTGTGCCGGTCAATCCGACGGTCGCCGGAAGACCATAGCGCCCGGGCGCGGCGCAGCATGCGGGTGTTCATCGTTGCTCCTAAGGGTTTTCGTTCGACCATGAAAAACGCCCCACACGGGTGGAGCGTTGAGTGATGTGTTGTTGTGGTTCAGGCGGCGACTTCGTCCGCCACGCGCCACACGCGCAGGCCGTCGGACATGACGGCGGTGCGGGTTGCCAATCCCTTCCAGTGCTTGCGAGCGGTCAGCACCTTGCGACGCCACGACTCGACTGCCTTCTTGTCGCTCACATCGCAGGGGATCAGAAACGAGTCGCCGATGTCGAGATCACCGAACGGGAACGTGATGGTCGCAGCGCGGCCACGGCCTGCGATCTTGGGGATGGGAACACCGGATTGGATTTGAAACATGTGTTGTCCTTTATCGCCCGCTGAGTGGCAGCGAGCAGACGTTCAGCGCACCGAGCCCGGTGCTTGATTGACGGCCACTCCGTTGGTTGATGCCTTACTATAACCGAACTTTTAGTACCTGCAAGCCACTTTGTCTGCGTGTTTTTGGGTTTGGATGATGTCCCGCATGAGGACTGCGTAGGCCCCCTCAGCGGGCGTGGTATCCACTGCCTCCACCCAGTAGGTGTTATCACCTAGCCGCCGTCCGATGCCAAGCACCGGCTCCGGGAAGGCAGCGTCGAGCAGTGCCATAGCCTCCACCAGCCACTGCGGAATCTGATCGTTGCGGTACCAGCCATCGGTGACGGGGGACGGCACCTTCGGGTAAGACTTGACGATGATCGCCAAGTCGTTGCTGCGCTGTACCCGGTAGGTCGTATCAGGGTTGCGTTGTTCGTCGATCATTCGCTTTCCTTCTCTCGACGCTCTGCCGCGTCGCGTTGCTCTTTGACTTCAGCCGCTGCACGCAGTGCAGCGAACTCGACCGGGCCGATGGAGTGCAACTTCACTGCGCCGTCCTGAAGCAATGATGCGTAGTAGAGGGAGCCGCCGTTGGCCTTCCACTCGTAGTCTTTCTTGTACACGTCATGGTTGGCGAAGAGATTGAACACGGCCATGCCCGCGTCACGCGGCACGATGTAGGTGTAGCCGCCGATTTCGAGGCAGATGAGATCGAATACTTGTTTGCTCATGATGGTTGGGGTTAGTTAGGGTTGAGATCCGGTCCCGACGCGGGGACTACCGCACTGCATCAGCCATAGCCTCCGCGAGTTCGAAGGGTGGGTTGTCATGTGGCCCGAGGTCGATGATGGTGCGCCCGGTCATCCACGCAGGACGGTCGTGTATCCAGACCGACCAAAGTCCGCTGTTTTTGTAGAGGTTCCACAGGGTGCAGATATTTTCATCGTCCTCATCATGCAGGGCGAAGCCCATACCGTGCATTCCGTGGTTCACGGTGCCCCACTTGCGCCCCGGGGCGAGGGGCTTGGGGAGATCAACGCATTGCGTCATAGAGCGCCTCCGCTATTTCAAAGGGTGGTGTTTCATGTTCGCCTAGTTCGATCACACGACATCCACCTTCACTTTGTTGTACCCATACAAGCCAAGAGTTGGTAGATCTTTTGTACGGCCATATGGAGCACAGCAGTTTGCACTCATTGTACAAAGCAAACCCCCTCCCAAATGGCAGCGTCCGAGCATTAGCCCAGTGACGTTCGGGGGACATTGGTTTGGCGGGTTCAAGTGGGGACATAAAGCGTTTCTCCTACCGGTGCCCGCAAGCCCTTGGTACTGATACACCACAGCGTGGGATACGACAGGGCGTTGGGCCATGGGGTGTAGCCATCGGTGAACACGATGACAGCCTGCGGATTGAGACCGCGCCGCTCGATGTAGTCGAACATGGCCCGCACGTCGGTGCCTCCGCCACCCTTGGGCTTGGTCACGGTGGCGATGTCTCGCACCCGCTCGCCCTCGTAGACCTCGTGCGCTGCCACCTCAGCGTCCCAGTAGATGACGTCGACGAACTGCGGGCAGACCGTCTCGCAGGCCGCAGCCACCTCACTGAGTGCTCGGCGCAGGTCCTCATCCCCGATCGAACCCGAGGTGTCGATGCCGATGACGATGCGCTCCACGCTCTCGGTGTACCTGCTGGGCAGGTAGAGGTCTTGGCCGAGCCAGCGCCGGGCCGGGCGGCTCCACGTCGACAGGTCGTTGCCCTTGGCTGTCGTCGTCAGCCAATCACGCAGCACGTCCTGCCAGGGCACCACAGGCTCCAGAAGCGACGCAACATCCCGGTGCATGCCAGCACCCATCTTGCCCGCCATCAGCGCCCCTTGGCGCAGCGCATCGTCCACAGCCTGCTTGACCTCAGCCGCCTCGGCAGCGCTGAGTGGCTTCATCCCGCCTTCGCCGGGCTCCGTCCCGTCGCCTTCGCCGGGCTCCGCCCCCGGCCCGGCCTCGCCGGGCTGGTGCTCATCGAACTGCTGGCCTTGGGGTTGGTTTTGGGACTGCTGTTTCAGTCTCCGGTACACCTCGCCGGTGTCCAGGCCCTTGTACTGCGGGTCGCAGTACGCATGCTCCCAGATCTTCAGGAAGTCGCCCGTCGGGTCCATGTCCTTGAGCATGAGGTTGATCACCATGTCCTGAGCGATGTTGCTCAGTTGTGGATCCTCCTTCGTGATCTTCGCCCACGTCGTCATGTGCTGCAACATCACGTGGAAATACTCATGTAACACAACGAAGTTCAGGAGCTTGTCGTCGCATCCATCGATGAACTTGCGTCCGTAGAGCACATCTCTCCCATTCGTCGCCGCTGTCGGGATGTCATCCCTAACTGACCAGTCGCCGATCATCAGCACAGGGCTGATCGCCATGAACGTGGGATGCCGCATGATCTTGGACCGTGCCTTGATGATGCGTTGTTCGGTTGTGATTTGCATTTAGAACTCCTAAAAAGTTTGAACGTGCTTGCCGTCGCCGTCGCCGTAGCCGGAGCCGAAGCCGTAGCCGTAGCCGTTGCCGTTGCCGTTGCCGTTGCCGTAGCCGTAGCCGTTGCCGTTGCCGTAGCCGAAGCCGTTGCCGTAGCCGTTGCCGTAGCCGTAGCCGTGGCCGAAGCCGTAGCCGTCGCCGTCGCCGTGGCTGTAGCCGTCGCCGAAGCCGTAGCCGTGCATAGCAGCCCCGGACATGTGCCAGAGTAGGTGATTCACTTTAGGACCTTAGCCCACGGCTCGCTGCACTCGATGAAGTGGCACAGACGGTTCACTGGCACCAGCACATTCGGTACGGGGTCTAGTGCCGTTTCCTTGAGCGGGCCTTCGATGGCGAGTTGGCCGAAGCCTTTTGTTGTGCCTGCTTTGCGGACGTTGAAGCCCTTGGTGACGACGTAGTAATCGCCGTCGCGGAGGATGTGACCGACATACACGAAGCCGTTGTCCACCAGTGCGAGTTGATTGCCGAGATCTTGCATGATTGCCTTCCGTTGGGTTAAAAAGTTTGAACGTGCTTGCCGTCGCTGTCGCCGTCGCCGTAGCCGTAGCCGTGGCCGTAGCCGTGGCCGAAGCCGTGGCCGTGGCCGTCGCCGTAGCCGTAGCCGTGGCCGAAGCCGTGGCCGTCGCTGTCGCCGTCGCCGAAGCCGTAGCCGTGGCCGTAGCCGAAGCCGTGGCCGTGGCCGTTGCCGTAGCCGTAGCCGTCGCCGTGGCTGTAGCCGTGCATAGCAGCCCCGGACATGTGCCAGAGTAGGTGGTTCATGAGGTGCGTTCAGCCCCCGAAGGGGCGTGGTTCAACGATACACCCAGTTGTTCTTGATGATGTACTGGGTAAACCCTTCGTTCGATGCCGACCATGTGCTGCGCTTGGGGTCACGCAGCAACTGGTTCACAAACACCGCTTGCAACTCCATCGGCAGGCGCTGCATGTAGGTCATGACGACGTCGAGCGTCTCCTTCGTCGTGCGGGACACCGCACGGTACACGGTCATCATGCACGCCACCGGGTTGTCAGGCAGCGGCGCGTTGGCCGGGTCGTTGAGGATGGCCTGCCATGCTGGCATCTTGTTCGCCAGTTGCACGAACACATGGAGGTCGGCAGCGGAGCGCTGACCGATGAGGCCCGCCAGTGTCGCCCGCAGGGCGTCCTCGTCCTTGATCGGCGCGTTGAGCACGCGGCCTGCGGCCGCGAGTGAGCGGGGGGTGCAGAACGCACGACGGCTCGGGTCCTTGCGGTGCCAGATGTGCGGGTTCTGGTCAGGCTGTGACACCTCGTCGTCGTCCTGAAGCACGGCGGGGGTCTCCTTGACCCACGCCAACACGGCAGGGTTGACGTCGTTGTCCATGGCCCAGGCGATCCACTCGTCGGCGTTCGGCTTGCGCATCGTGATCACTGACATGCGGTTGCGCACATGCAGTTGCAGGCTGTCACCGATGCCCTCGGCGGAGAGGTTGGTGGTGCCGAAAACGATGGACCCACTGGGCAGCGGACGGTTGCCGACACGCCGGTCGAGGATGACCGGCAGGAGGGCATTTTGAACTGACCTCGGTGCCTTGCCGAACTCGTCCAGGCACAGCAGCACCGACTGCTCACCGTGCACACCGAACACGGCGTTGGGGTAGAAGGTGCTCGTGCCCGTGGTGTGGTCCACCGCCGGGATCTGGATGTCACCCACGTCGATCTGGGTGCAGTCGATGTAGACGGGCCTGTGCCCGGGGAACTGCTGCGCAAGCATGTGCAGCATGGAGGACTTGCCGGAACCCGACGGACCCTCGACGAGGACCGAGGTGTGCTGACCGACAGCGCCGATGATGTGGGCGCACTGATTGATGTTGAGTTTCATTTGTTTCTCCTAAGGTTTAACGCTGTTAAACCAGGGCCGAAGCCCCGGGGGTGCCCCCGAAGGGGCGGGGTTTAACGGTGTTAAAAAGCGAACTTGTCGAGGATGTTTTCCATTGCTGTCTTCGTCGCCTTCTGCAACTCCGGGGACTCCTTGAGGGAGTCCATGTCTACGCGGGTCAGTGCCGCTTCGAGTTCACGCCGCGCTTCCTCCAAGCGCGGGTCGTTGGTGATGTTGAAATCTGACAACGTCTTGCACAACTCAAGCCCGTTCTCAAGCATCGAGTCGTAGAGTTTCGGCCTGCGTTTCTTGGTGATCTTGACGTCGATCACCTTGCCGTCCGGGTCGGTGACGGGTTGTTCCTCCACTGCGTCGGGGTCGTAGGCGAGGACCGCCTCCATCCGCTCTTTGACCCACAGCACTTGATCCTTGATGCGCTGCCACGGCTCGGCGAGGGCGGTTGAGATCCGTTCCGCCGCGAGACGCTCGTACTGCTCGGCGAGCACCTTCGCCGCCTCGTGGCCGATGTCAACACGGAAGTCCCCCGAGGTAGGCACCGGGCTGACGTTCAGCGCGAAGCGGAACTTGGCCCGCGCCTCATCCTCCGTCGGGTACTCACTGCGGTCGAACAGTGCACCGTTCTCGAAGGCCTGCTTGCTGATCTCGGTTTGGTACACGCCAAGGAACGCGTTGACGAGGGCGTTGAACCTCTGCTCGTACTTCGCTGCCTGATCCATGGTGCTCAGGTACCGGCGGGTGGTGATGAGCCTGCCGCCGTTGTCGTCCCAGGGCATGGTCTCCTTGCGGAACCACAGGTAGGCTTCACCGCGCAGGGTCTTGATGGCATCCAGTGCCGGGCACTCGGAGAAGAGGTGCTTGGAGACCGATGCGGCACGCTTGGAGCGGGCACCCTTGGTGGCGAGCACCTCCTCCTTGGTGGCCTTGTCCTGTATCCTCGCTTCCCACGAAGATATGTTGAGGTTGCCGATCATGGCAGCGGATGCGATGGTGATGACGTTCATTACCTTACTCCTTCACTTTCAATTGGTCACGGACCCATACGGCCAGCAGCCGTGCGTCTGCGGCACTGCCGCAAACTTGTTTCAGTTGCTCGGGTATGTCTGCGAACAGCCGCTCCTCGGTGTACGCGTCTATCGTCCGCATGATGTCGGCGAGCAGGTTGTCGATGTGCCGCAGCGCATCGTGTACGTTTTTGGGTGGGTTCATGGTCTTCGCCTTTCATGTGGGCCTGTGGCCCGTTGTGCCCCCGAAGGGGCGGGGGGTTTAACGCCGTTAAACGGGGTTGGGGTTGGTGAGGTTGGGGTCAGATGAAATTGATGAAACACACGACGCACTCGCCACGGGGGCGGAGTACGACTTGATCGTGGTATTCCTCACGGACACAGCGCTGGCCGGTCCAGCCGATGTGCCGCTTCACTTGCCGCACCACATAGTCATTGGTGCACATGTCTGGCAGGTCGAGGGTATACCTACGCACCCATGTGTAGTTCGCTTCACCGCCGAACGTGTCGGTGATCTCGATGTTGACTTTCATACCGGCTTCGCCTTTCTTACCGCCTCTTCGGCGGAACGTGCTCTGATGTACTGCACCGTCCACGGGCGGGGATACCACCCACAAGTTTCCGCGAAGGTGTGTGGCTTCGAGTTTCATCGGTGAAAACCTCCTTTGTTGTTGATACCCCTCGCCGCTTCGCGGGCGAACTCAGGGGTGAAGAGCATCGCGCCTTGCTTGTGTGGTGTGAGGATGCACCACCCGGCACGCTCCTGACTGGCGGCTTCCTCTCCACAAGGCAGGCACAGCCGTCGCCCGAGGGCGACGCGGGCAGCGGGGACAGCGTCCCCGCACTGGGGGCATGTACTCATTGCAGTTCCTCCGGGATGTCGACCTCGTCGCCCAGCTTGCTGGCGACATAACAGCGCATGGCTGCGATCAGGGGGGTGGGGCCGTCTTCCTCATACAGCGGCATGTCTAGGTCGGTGGAATCTTGTCCACAGGCTGTCCAACAGTCGTACTTCGGATGTGTCAGTGTGATGATTTCCCGCTCAATGATCGGGCCACCTTGGGACCAGTCGGTGGAGTAGTTCATCTCCCCGTCCTCATGGTGGGCCTTGAAGCGCCACATTGACCAGACTGCGCCTTGGACAAGTGCCACAGCCCAGTCGAGGGCTGGGCCGATCAGTTCGTTGGTTTTCATGTCGTTCCTTTCGTGGGATGTGGGCCTGCGGCCCGTTGTGGCGGTGCTTCGGCACCGCCGGGGTTTAACACCGTTAAATAAACGCCATCACCTCACCGTCCGACAGGACGGGCTCGATCACCTGAAAGGTGAACGTGCACCTCTCGCACCCGCCTGGGCCATCGTCACCCGACAGGGTGAAGTCTGCGTCGTCGGCCACGCCAACGCACGGGCCCGGGGCGCACACCACCTCCCACGCGGAGGCCTCGTCGGCTTCGTCATCGGTCATTCCCGTCGTGTCTCCGTAAAGCAGGCACGAGGCCCAGTACGCGGGCAGACGGAACTCTTCGGTTTTCATGGTCATTCCTTCATTTGTTTAATGGTAAACCCCGGCACCGCCGGGGGGTCAGCAGGTGTAACGCCCGACGATGACGCAGGCGTCGCCTGCGGCGGACTCGTCCGCGAAGCGGAACAGGACGCCGGAGAAAAACGAGTCGCTGATGTACCCGTCCCAGCCTGCGAACGCGTTGCGCGTCGCTTCGGGGGCTTCGGCACCGGGGCAGCGCATGCTGTCCCACACGTCGTACCAGACGCCCCGGTAGCACACGAGGCGCGCCTCGTAGGCCTCGGCTTCGCCGATGTAGTCGAAGTCCTTCGCCGCCTTCTCGGGGAGGTCCGACAGGCACTGGAGCGGCCTGGGGATGTGGTTCGTGATGATGTTCATTTTTACCTCTTTCGGGGTTGATGCCCCCTGCGGGGGCGGGTCGCAGCACATGCTGCCTAGAGGACTCCACCCTGCGGACGCAGGGCACGCCGCGTTTAACGGCGTTAAACCCGCGAAGCGGGCGAAGCCCTCTAGGCAGGGGACGAGTGTTTCCATCCCCTGCGATAGCCTGCGGATTCGCCGCAGGTCGGTTCCCGTTCGAGGCACGGGTTAGCCTGCCGTGCGTCTTTCCGCACGGGCCTATGCGCCAACGGTCTCTTACCGCCGGTCACATCGAGGAACTGGCAAGTCGCGCTGTGTCCAAACACCTACGCGAATACGGGCGCGTCTTCTGTCTCGCCTATGTAGTGTTACCAAGCAGAGTCACATGACTGCCGAAATCCGCAGCATACCGACGTCTTACGCGGCGCACGCACCGCAGCGTTTGAAGGCTTTGCTGTTTCATTCCATCCGAGTCATGCGTAACTAACCCTTCACCTACACTCTGAATGCTGCTTCCGCAGCCCTTTGGCGAGTTGTGTACGCTTTGCACTGATCCAGTATCTTGTCAGCACGCTTATGGGTAAGCGTGCGAAACCCCGGCCAATAGCACGTTAGTGCCGACGCCGGTGCGAATTGTTAAAGAGCGGGAGTTTAACGCCGTTAAACTCGGTGTCGTTAGGCTGATCTCCCACCGACAAATACATTATAACACAAGGTGACCCTTATGTCAAGCCCTAAACTCCCTGAGTTTAACACCGTTAAACTCCCAGGCACATCGTGCCCGACGGGGGCCTCGGACCGGATCTCACGCTAGGAACTTGTTCATCATGTGCACCTCCTCAGGGGTCAGCGGGTGCTTAGGCTTGCGGGTGGTGGGCACCACCGTGGCTTCGATGGCTTTGAACGCCTTCGCACTCATGACCAACACGTTGCTGCCTGAGAAAGGCTTGTAGGGATCTTTACGCCCGACACGCACCAGCCCCGGTGCGTGCTTGTTGTGCAAGTCATAAACGAGGTCGATGCCCAGCACTGGGCACACCCTAGGAAAGACCTTCGTCCCCCCATGCCTGACCAGACAGTCGTCGATCTTGATCGACACGGGCCCGGCACCGGGCACCTTGAAGGTGTACACACGGGCCAGTTGGGCGATGGTGCGGAGGACGAACCACTCCTCTTCCTTCTTGTAAGGCGTCTCGGGCGGGGGCGGGGCTTTCGGCACCAACTTCTGCACCGTGCTTGATCCCACGTCGAACATACGTGCTACGGTCTCGATGATCTCCCTCGGCGGGGGGCTATCCTCCGTCAGGCCGAGACGGCGCATGAAGTAGTTGACGTACTTTATAAGCGCGTGCCTACGCACCCTGTCAGTGTTGTGTGATATGTGGAATCGCCGGAAGTGATCGAGCACCTCTTGGCATTGGGCTTCGAGGGCGGCGGACTCACGCCCGCCGGGCTCACGCCCGCCGGGCTCACGCCCGGCACCGGCCAGGAACATCACCGCACCGTGCGGCACGATGAGGCGATAAGTTAGGAAATACCACCGCACGCTCCCACTGTCGTACGTAGGCACCTTCTTTCCCCACATGGCGGGGTCGACGTCCTTGTGGTGGCGGAAAACGAGCCCGGGGGCGGAGGAGAGAGGCGTTTCGCCGGGGTGGGAGACGGAGGAGGCCGAAGGCCCGAAGGAGGCCGAAGGCCCGAAGGAGGCCGAAGGCCCGAAGGAGGCCGAAGGCCCGAAGGAGGCCGAAGGCCCGAAGGAGGCCGAAGGCCCGCCCGAAGGGGCGCTCGAAGGCCCGCCCGAAGGCCTAAAGGCGACGAGGGAGGCGATGTCGGCGGTGCTGATGGGGATGCGCATGGGGGCTCCGTGGTGGGGGTTGGGGGGCGTATGATAGCACTTTTCTTACACTTTTTGGCCTGCGGGCTCTTTTCTTACGCCTTTCCCCGGGTTTTTTGCTTTCTTTTGGGCCTTTGGCGTTCGTTAGATGTTCGGCGGCGTTCTGGAAATATTAGGTTGGTAAGTCGTTGATCCGCAAGGTGAAATGGGAAATGTTCGAATATTCGCTTGGTACGGGTATGAATACCTCCCAAAACGAGTACGGTAATCGGTGATAAGTTTTAAGAAATTGCCCTTAAAAAGACGATTATGAAAAAACTAGGGGTTTCCCTCTAGGGCCTAGACCTATATATACTTTCAAGAAGATGATACATTGGAACACGGAGCGCTTTCGCCAGCCAGATCAAGGACTTGCGAGATGCTTATTTCAGGAACGCGAAGGAACATCTAAGGAACGCCGGGAGGGCCAGTTTAACGGTGTTAAACCCCCTGCGGGACCGGGTCTCGGCCTAGTTTAACGCCGTTAAACTCCTGCCTACCACAAGTTGGTGCTTATGTCAAGCGTATTTCGTGTTGGGGTTTAACGCCGTTAAACTCCCTCGGCGTGGCCTCGCGTGCTGGCGTGGCCTCGCGTGCTGGCGTGGCCTCGCGTGCTGGCGTGCCCTCGCGTGCTGGCGTGCCCTCGCGTGCTGGCGTGCCCTCGCGTGCTGGCGTGCCCTCGCGTGCTGGCGTGCCCTCGCGTGCCCGCGTGCTCTTGACACC
>Ga0172372_10013062_pt1 | contig 10337 bp, 12 predicted proteins | sample LakKiv5m_2_FD_114544 | JGI IMG/M metagenome (GOLD analysis project Ga0172372, IMG submission 114544) | Freshwater microbial communities from Kabuno Bay, South-Kivu, Congo - kab_092012_9.5m | ecosystem: Environmental > Aquatic > Freshwater > Lake | place: Democratic Republic of the Congo... | reverse complement strand
TTGGCTACTTTGATCAAACCGCTATAGTTTGCCGTTCGCACTTCCCCTACGTGATCGAAAAAGTCGGGTTGTTAGCTCAGTTGGTAGAGCAGGTGACTCTTAATCACCGGGTCGGGGGTTCGAATCCCTCACAACCCACTCGCTTCTTTGATCGCCGACACCTCTCGGAGCAGTACTTGACCAGTTCCCAGTCCCGCTCCCACTTCTTGCGCCATTCGAATTCCCTCCCACAGTGAAGACAGACTTTGGGTGGGTGACCATTCTTCGTCTTTGCCTTCATCGAGGGACTACTGACCGAATCAAGTGGCATCAAAGTCGCCACCGCGACCAGTGAGCTTCTCTTCACTGCCACCGCGCTCAAAACGCGTGATGATAATGAGGACGAGAAGGGCAAAGGTCGCGATGATGATGAGTCCCACATCCATGATCTATCCCAGAACGCTCCACACGACCAACGCGAAGATGGCCAGTCCTAGCGCGACCAGAGCGATAGACATCAATGATAGGAAATCGCGGGATCGGGAGATGGTCTTTCCAACCATCGAGAGATCCTTTATGGCAGAGAGATCTCCGATGATGGTGACCGCCTCACGAATCGCTGCATATTGCGAGACGATCGCAAGAAACCCAGTGACTGCTGCCACGCCGATTGCCAGATACTTCGCAGACTCTGGTGCATCCGCGAACTCACCACGAACTGCCAATACGGTGAGGGCGATGAGGACGAGGGAAGGGGCGATCTGAGCGAAGATAATCTGTGAACGCTTTTCATGCCAGAGTCTTATCAAATCCTTCTCATTCATAACACACTCCTAAAGGTCACGGGCAAAGTCGAGTCCACGATAGGGCTCGCCCGGTCATTATGAGCATAGCGGGCAAATTGACCGGCTGCCATCCAGGAGTCCCACCTCACATGAACTCCTGGCGACATTGCGTATTACAAGATCAATTCACAATTCACTGGCGAGCTCTTCGATGACATCAAAGAGAGCCTGTACATCACTCTCTCGGGTCCGGAAGTTGGTGTAACAAGGTCGAAGCCATGTCTCGCCATTGATCTGGGCAGTCGAGATGTAGAAGCGCCCATCCTCAATGATCCGTTCGCAGAGCAGGGCATTGAGAGCACTTGCATCTCCCTTTGTAGAACTCAGGTACTGAATTGGCACTATGGAGAGGTCTGGTGCATGAGGCAGTGTCTTGAAGTCATCACGTTGTGAAGCAATCTGGTAGGTCAATTGGGCTAGTTCGATGTTCTTATCGATTGCCTGACGGAAAGCATCGGCGCCGTGAGTCTTGAATGCAATCCAGAGCTTGAGGGCGCGCAGAGGCCGTGAATACTCCAAAGTGAGATCAACCGGGTTGTAATCGCCGAAGATGTGAGGCATGTAGGCCTCATGATGGGAGAATGTATTTGCGAGTCCCTTATGGCTCTTCATCAAGACCGATGAGCATGCTTTTGGAACGAAGAGCCACTTGTGGGCATCGATTGTCACTGAATCGGCACGATCGAGTCCGGTGAAGAGCGGGGCCCTCGAAGTCCCGCCTGCCGGCGCTCCATATGCGCCATCGACATGGAGCCAGATTCGCTTCTCTTTGGCGACATTTGCGATCTCATCGAGAGGATCGACAGCGCCGGTGAGGGTCGTGCCACAGGTTGCAACGATGGCGATTGGTGTCACTCCTCGCGCGAGATCCTCTTCGATGCGCTCCCTGAGGATTTGGACTCGCATCCGATGATGATCATCGATCGGTATCGATCTAACGGCATCGGTACCGATTCCCAGGACCTCAACCGCCCGAAGGATCGAGTAGTGAGCCTCAGATGATGCGTAGATGGCGACTTCGCGATTGATCCCTGACTTTCTAGAATCTGGTAACGCCAGACTTCTTGCTGTCGCGAGAGCAGTGAGATTACTGACCATGCCACCTGAGGTGAAAAAGCCCACTGCATCGGTATATCCGATGAACTCTCCTACCCACTTTGCTGCTTGTCGTTCCAACATCGTGGCCGCGCGAGAATCCACCGCTTGATTGATGTCATAAGAAGAGGCAAGGAAATCCGCTATCGCTCCTACCTCAAGACCACTCGAGCCTATATATGCAAGGAATCGAGGTCTTGATTGCGCGATTGATGCCTCAAGAATTTCGACTGATGAGCCGAGGACGTCAGTGATCTCGCTAGGACTCTCGGGCAAGTCAGTGGCAAGAAGGGATTTCAACTCTGCAGTGATCTCGGGTTCTTTCTCGCGAGGTTGATCGAAATTCGACCAGATCCGCTCCATCTGGCGAGCGAGGAAATCAAGTACCGAACGACGCTCGTCTCCGATCCGTAATCGGTCCATCAACGCCTCATCAAATGCATCGAGATGGCCAGTTGCGCACGATGAAGTCGCGTGACGAGTTCCGATTGCCTAATCCCCAGGTCCTGAGAGACATCTGAAAAGGTCCGCTTTTGATAGAAGATTCCCATCGCGACCTCTCGTAACGGGTCAGGAAGTGTCTCGATCGCAGCGAGAAGATCCTTCGCAGGAATCTTCGAGAGATCGACGCCTTTGCCCTCATCTTCAAATGAGATATCAAGATCGAAGAAGTTACTCATAGTCGAATCTCCCCCCGGAGCTTGTTGACCTCACGGCGCATACCGATTCCGGCGACACCGACCAGTTCACCCTTTCTACGATAGCCAAAGACGAACGCACTCGCGAGATCACCCTCGATGAGCGTGATCTCATCGGCAAGCTTCGGCTCGCCATAGGAGAGGATGCTCATGGCAAATTGATCACTCCAAAAAGAGGGCAGCGGATTGAAGTGCTCACCCATGACGAAGTCGGCAACCGATCCTGGAGCGTCGTGATGTGAGATCTCGCGCCCCACTCGCTTCGCAGATTCGATCGGGATGTTCCAGTGTTCGATCCTCCGTGGCGGAAGTTGATGATGCGCATAGGGAAAGCGTGCGATATCTCCGACGACGAAGAGTTCATCAACCGAGGTGCCATCTTCACACATACCTCGAAGGCTCTGGTCGGTGAGAAGGCCATTGCTGAGGTCGAGTTCGTTTCCTTCGAGCCATTCAGTATTGGGAAGCGATCCGACGGCCTCGATGAGAACGGAACACTCGATGACTTCCCCACCATTTAGGCGCACGCCTTCCACTCTATCTGTGCCAATCAAGTCTTCAACGGTGCGCTCCAAGTGAAAACGAACCCCCTCCGATTCATGGCGTCGCCGGACTTCTTCACCAAACTCTTCACCCAGGATCGGCGCAAGTGGAGTCGATTCGATTGCAACTACATCAACGGTGCAGCCAAGCTTTCGAAGCGTTGCTGCTAACTCAAGGCCGATGAAACCTGCACCGAGGATGACGACTCTGCTTCCTGAGGTTGTGGCTTTGCGAAGGGCCTTCGCATCATCGTATGTTCGAAGTGAGAATCGACCGGATCGAAGATCGTTAGGAAATGTCATCTGCCGTGATCGTAGCCCGGTCGCTGCAACGAGGTAGTCGAATCCGATGCTCTTGCCTGAGGCGAGAGTCACCACGCGGTCAGCAAGTGAGAGCGCGGTGGCAACTTCGCCCAGAAGAAACTCCGCGCGAAGTTCCTCCTCCTTGATCGGAAAAGCGACAGCAGATAACTCCTTATCGTTGGCGAGGAGATCCTTGGAGAGTGGTGGTCTGTTGTAGGGAAGATGTCTCTCGGCACCAATGAGTGTGATCTCGCCATCGAATCCAGAGCGTCGCAACGACTCCGCGGTACGTAGCCCACCCATCGACGCCCCTACGATCACGACCTTACTCAATGTCGATCCGGTCTCGACTAGTCGACGATGGTGATGGCTTGCATCGGGCAGACATCCGCTGCCGCTTGGACATTAGCTCGCTCTGCATCATCAGCGGTCGCTAAGTACTCCAACTTGTCCTGATCGTTGAGTTTGAAGATCTCGGGTGCCTCGAAGACGCACTGTCCATAATGCTGGCACTTTTCCATATCGACATGGATCCTGATCATCGATGCTCCCTTGCTCTAACTCTGACTACTTCGTTGCTTCTTCGACAGTGGATGGATAGAGGTCCTTGGACGGAGTTCGAATCCCTCTAAACTCCCAATCTCCGCCAAGAGCAGTCGAGATGACCTCCTCGCTCTCGGTTGGTTGAGCACCAACTTCGGCTCGAATCGAGTGACCTTCAATGATCCTGTTACTCAATCGACCAAGTCCCTCGACTTCGACCTCAACGAGATCACCTAATTGAACTGGCCTGGAATTGGCAGGCGTCCCAGAGAAGATCATGTCTCCTTCGACGAGGGTGATGGTTCGAGCGATATCAGCGACGAGATAATGCATGTTCCACTCCATATTGTCAGTGTTGTCCTCTTGCTTCAGGACACCGTTGACATAGGTGCGGATCATCTTGTTCTTGAAATCCCAATCGGTGACCATGCCAGGTCCAACCGGTGCCAAGGTGTCAGCGCCCTTGACTCGAAGCATCGATCCGGCATCGGTATCGCGGAAGTCATGGAGCCCGAAATCGTTTCCGACGCTATATCCGGCGATGTATTCACCCGCTTCTTCGATCGAGATGTCCTTACACCTCTTTCCGATGATGATGACGATCTCGCCTTCGTAATTGAGCCACTTGCATCGCTGTGGTCGAACTACATCACCGTGATGGGAGTTAAGTGCGGTGATCGGCTTGTGGAAGTAGGTGGGGGCAGCAGGTAACTTTGTGAGGAACTCTTTGGTGCGACTGTCGTAGTTGAGATGTACAGCGATGATCTTGGTGGGGACTGCGGGAGCGAGATGCTTCACCTGATCGATCAGAAAGCGCTTTCCATCCGGCGCGACGAGCGCATCTCCCTCACGCTTGACCAGGAGCGGATGACCATCGACTTCGATGCGACGAAACTCAGTCACGTGAAAGGACCAGATCCTTCGCAGTAGCGAAACCGCCTTCAGGTTCAGGGAAGTAGATATGTACCTGTCCAGTACCGACCGAGTTCTCGTACTCGCTGTAGAGGATGCCTTTTGCTTCGTTCCGTTCCTCGCCCAGTGCTCCGGCCATCGCTAGGTAGTGGAAGAAGCCCGCCTCTGGCTTGTACTTACGGAATGTGTCGAAGTCGGCCAGGATCGCGCCGTGGTTACCTTGCTTCATCCACTCCAGGACTTTGAGATCGTATTGATAGGCCTCGGGCGTGTAGATATGGATCGGATCGCTCGCCTCATGTTTACGCAAGTCGCGCAACTTATGGAAGGTATGTGAGAGCGCACCGGATGCGATCAAGACAACCTTCCGATCGCTATCCCTGATCGCCTCGCCTAGTGCACGTCCTGCGCGGATGAAATCCTCTGGAGTTCCAGTCTGACAGACCGACATGCTGATCCAACGCTTGTCGTCAAGGCCTCGACCGAGATAGTGCCAGAGGTTGACGGTCGCGTAGAAGATCGGAAGATGTGGATCTGCGATCGGTGTGATCCATGTCCCGTTCTTCTCGTCGTACTTAGAGAGTGAGTTCGCCAATTCTGGATCACCTTTGATGGAGTAAGGGATCTGCGTCATGCCGCGAGGCAACTCCTCCGAGGTGAAGAGTCCGGAACGCTCGGCAGCAGAGGTGATGACGAACTCGACCGTCGTCGCCCAGTGGCTGTCGAGGACTACGACTGTGTCATAGTCAAGCGTTTCGAAAACATCCTTACGCAACTTCTTCAAACCTGGAACCAGGCTGATCTCCTGACCCTCATTGAGATCTTTGCGAACTCGCTCTGGCAACATGATGGTGGGCACATGTGCCAATAGCGCTGCTCCGACTACCTTTCCCATCGCTCCTACTCCTTCCATCCATGTGGTGCGATCACTGTGTTCTTCACATCTGCATAGAAATCGAATGACCAGGTACCGCCGTCGCGGCCGATCCCAGACTTCTTCGAGCCACCGAAGGGAGCGCGGAGATCGCGGACAAAGAAACAGTTGACCCAGATCGTGCCTGCGACGAGATTCTTGGTGATCTTCGCGGCATGTTCACGAACTCCCGATACCACCACTGCTGCGAGACCGAACTCTGTGTCGTTGGCCATCGTAAGTGCCTCTTCGTCGGTCGAGAAGGTCTGCATACATAGGACTGGACCGAAGACTTCCTCGCGGACGATCTCGCTCTGCGGATTCGGTCTCATCACCAGGGTGGGTTGGTAGTAGAGACCACCGAGTGAATCGTTTGGCTTTCCGCCGAGGACGATCTCAGCGCCTTCATTTCGCGCCCGTTCTACGAATCCAGCGATACGAGCGAAGTGCTCGGAGTGGATCTGTGGGCCAACTTGAGTCTCTTCGACGCGAGGATCGCCTTGTTTGATCGCACTCGCCTTCTCGATGAATCGCTTCGCGAACTCATCCGCGATCCGCTCGTGGACGAGAAGTCTCGTTCCAGAGAGGCAAACCTGTCCGGCGTTGTCATATTGCTCAACTGCCAAGGTGGTGGCGAGATCCAGATCTGCGTCATCAAGGACGATCAGAGGACTCTTGCCGCCAAGTTCGAAGGTGATCGGCGTGAGGTTATCGGCAGCGGCTCGCGCGATGATCTTTGCAGTCGGAACCGAACCGGTGAAGGAGATGCGCGAGATTCCAGGATGTTTGGTCAGCGCTGCTCCAGCTTCCTCTCCAAGACCGAAGACGACATTGAATACGCCGCGCGGAACTCCCGCCTTGATGGTGAGATCTGCGAAGAGAGATGCAGTGAGTGGAGTCCACTCCGCTGGTTTCAAGACCACAGTATCTCCAGCAGCGAGCGCTGGACCGATCTTCCAAGTCGCAAGCATGAGCGGTGCATTCCATGGCGTGATCAACGCCGCTACGCCCGACGGATCCCAGGAGACATTATTGGTATGACCACGCGTCTCGAATGGTTCATGCTTCAAATCGTTGATCGCCCATTCGGCGAAGAATCTGATGTTGGCCGCTGCTCTCGGCATCACTCCCTTGCGATGCGATCGAAGCAACGCTCCATTGTCGAGAGTTTCGACTTGCGCAAGAGCCTCTACGTTCTCTTCGATCAACTTTGCAAGTCGCTGCAAGATCTCGCCACGGCCTGTGGGGCCAAGGTCTCGCCAAGCGGGGAAGGCATCGCGTGCCGCCGCTACGGCAAGATCGACTTCCTTCGCACCACCAGCGGAGAAATCGCCCAGGAACTGTCCGTCGATGGGAGATGTGTTGCGCAGGGTTTGCGCGGAGAAGATGCGTTCACCATTGATGAAATGGCCGGTGGAGATCTCTACCCCCGCTACTTCGACGCTCTTCACTCACTCTCGTTTCAATCGGATCCCACACCAGGCGGGATGCTTCATAATCGTTAGGATACTAACGAGATGGCTTAGGTTACTCTAGGCATTCTTCGGCTGGAAGTATGGAATCAGGAAGTGAGGTCGCAGATGAAGCGCGCTCGTCCTCGCATCGCCATCCCAGGGCGCCTCGCGGAGACGACCTCTGTCACCCGCTACGCCGGAGTCGTTACAGCACGCAGACTTGCAGAACTGATCTGGGCCGCTGGTGGCGAGCCCCTCACCTTCCTGCCGGTCGCCGATCACGCATGGGGCGAGCGTCTCGACGGAGTCGATGGCATCCTGATGCCGGGCGGAGCGGATGTCGACCCAAGGCTCTACGGGCAAGAACACCTCTCGTCGGAGCTCTACGGGATCGATTCGCTCCAAGATCAAGCTGACATCTCGTTGGTTCGATATGCACTCGATTCCACGATTCCACTTCTGACTATCTGTCGAGGCACACAAGTTGCCAACGTCGCACTCGGTGGCTCACTCCTACAACATATGGAGTCACCACATATGAATCATGCCTCCACCATCGAATTCTCAACTTTCGATGCCGCGCTAGGACTCGATGCAAGGACGCTCACTCTCTCCTGCTTCCACCATCAGGCGATCGATCGAATCGGCGATGGGATCACTCCACTCGCCTATGCAAAGGAAGGGCATGTAGAAGCGGTGCGCTACTCGAGTAAAGCCTGGGCCTTTGGATTGCAGTGGCACCCGGAGGACAACTACGACCAAGTTCCAGGTCAGTTATCAATCGCAAAAGCCTTTATCGATGCCGCGCGTGGTTAGCGCTTCTGAATCTTCTTTCGCGTTCTCTGCTTCGTTGACCGCTTTCGCTGACCCGGTGATGACTTAGAACCGCCTTCAGCATGGAGGGTTATGGTCCGAAGTCCATCTGCGGTCACCTTACGATCGTTCGGTCGTAGCGATGATGCGAGATATACCTCTTCCTTGTTGAACTCCGGGAAGATCCGTTCCATCAACTTCTTGCCTTGAGCGGTCAGTGTGACCAGGACCAGACGGCGATCACTCTTACTCTGCCGCTTGGTGATCAACCGCTCGCGCTCCAAGGTCTTGAGTACGCCGGTGAGTGTTGCCTTCGAGGTTCCTACCTCTTCTGCGATCTCGCGGGTTTCGATCTCAACCCAGACCCAAACCACCCAGAGCACGACGAAGCCAGTCCAAGAGAGCGAGTGCTTGGAGAGAACCTCTCGCTCCAGGTGTTTTCGGACCGCGCTCGATGCGCGAAAGAGATTGGAGACCACTGCCATCGCCTTGAAGTCGATCTTCATGCCACGGAGCAAAGTTGAGACTTGGCGTTCCGTCTCATTGAGGGTGTGAGCGCCAGCCATGAGTGAAATCCTATCTGTCGAAGCTTCTTCTCACTGATCTATGCCAGTGGTATTCTCGTTTCGTTCGTATCCTAACGAGTGGAGCAACGATGGGTTCCTCGATCAATCTCGCTGACCTAGATCTCTTCGAGTCAGGCGCACCATGGCCGACATTCAAAGAGTTGCGCGATGAAGATCCACTCCACTGGAGCGAAGAGGCGTCGCCTAACCATGGCTTCTACTCCGTGACCAGGTATCACGACATCGTCTCCGTCCTGCGAGATCCTGCGACCTTCACAAGCGAGAGATTTACCAACCTAGAAGAGGTAGATGCCGAGCAAGAGGAAGCAAGACGCTCACTCCTTGAGACAGATGGATCCCGTCATCGTGCGCTCAGACGCCTGCTCCAAGGTCAATTCACACCAGCAGCAGTCGCCCACTATGAGACTTTCCTTCGAGGACTCACTGCGACAACGCTCGATAACGCCTTCGCCAACGGCGAGTTCGATTTCGTCAAAGAGGTCGCTGCTGACTTTCCGATCAACGTCCTTGCAAAACTCTTGGATGTCCCAGCGAAAGACAATCGTCAACTGATTGACTGGGGAAATCGCATGATCGGATTCGATGATCCAGAACATGCTGACATCTTGATCAGTGACCCTGATAGTGAGAAATATCGATTGGTTCCATTCCGATCCCCGGCAGCCCTTGAGGTCTTCGCATATGGCGATGCGCTTGCGAGAGAACGCCGTGGCAAGGCTGGCAACGATCTGATCTCGATACTTGTCAATGGAGAGATGAGTGATGGCATCCCACTTTCAGAGCGAGATTTCCATACCAACTTCCTCTTGCTTGTCGTAGCCGGCAACGAGACCACTCGACACACCATCTCCCACACCATGATCAACCTGATCCATCACCCCGAACAACTCGCACGCTTGCAGGAAGACCCAGAATTGATCCCCTGGGCGGTCGAGGAGTTCTTGAGATTTGCAAGTCCGGTCTATCACTTCCGAAGGACTGCGACGAAGGATGTCGAGATGCATGGCAGGACGATCAAGTCTGGCGAGAAGATCGTGACCTGGTTCGCCTCAGGAAATCGTGACGAAACGATCTTCTCTGACGCTGACCGATTCGATGTCACGAGGAATCCAAATGAGCATATGACCTTCGGTCGAGGCGGACCTCACATGTGCCTTGGTAATGCATTGGCGAGGATCGAATTGCGTGTGATGTTCGAAGACCTCATCTCGCGAATTGACTCGATGGAGATGGCCGGACCAGTTGACTACTTGCGTTCCAACTTCGTCCATGGCATCAAGCGGATGCCGGTGAAGGTGAATCTCCGCTGATTGAATTGCAGTGAAGAGAGAAGTTACTTAGATCAATCGAGCGACCCGCGACAAGAAGGCATCGACAAGATTGAAAGTGCGTTGCCTCGCTGCCGCTTCATAGGCTCGGGTCTGCGCCATCATCACATCGGGATCTTGTCCATTTGCGATCACTTCCTTATCGCCACCCCAATCAAGCCACTGCCGTAACGATGAGGAATCGACCTCGGGATGGAACTGGAGCGCGAGCGAGTTCTTGATGATGAAGGCTTGCGATGCGATCGGATTCCGTGCGATCTCCTTCGCTCCCGGCGGTAGCTTCCAACGGTCATAATGGAATTGGAACCATGGTCCATCAGAGACG
>Ga0172372_10013061_pt1 | contig 10337 bp, 12 predicted proteins | sample LakKiv5m_2_FD_114544 | JGI IMG/M metagenome (GOLD analysis project Ga0172372, IMG submission 114544) | Freshwater microbial communities from Kabuno Bay, South-Kivu, Congo - kab_092012_9.5m | ecosystem: Environmental > Aquatic > Freshwater > Lake | place: Democratic Republic of the Congo... | reverse complement strand
GCCCACGACAAGCTAACACTGGAATCTGTTCATCAAAAGCACGCCTGAGCAGGGTTTGTGAGGCTGGGCTTATTTCCGACTGAGAATCGAGCAACAACAGCAATTTCACTCCTTTCATATCAGAGGTGGCATCTATATCAGGTTTATATCGAATCACGTCCAAACCGAATTGTTGCACCAAGTCCAAAAACTCTGAACCACCCAAATTGTCCTTGCGGTCCAATTCCAATTCACCCTGCCCAGACATCACGAGCACTTTGCCCTTGATGCGACTCTGTGTTAATTGATTGACCGCCCGCACCAACTGGTCTTCGCCGTTGAACGCGTGCAAATAACGATGTGGCTCATTATCAATGGTCATTGTGCCTAGACTGACCCACTGGTGATAAGGAATATTGATTCTGTCCCCATTTAACGCAATCGATACAAATCCAATTTTATTGTCACTTTTACCGCCACTTGCCCTCAATCGCTCCATCGCAGCTTGATCCACATCTGGGTCTAAAATCTCCACTTCCATCCCTTTTGCCCTCGCTTGAGTTTTTTGCATAAAAGTGACCAGACAGCCACGACTTTGTTCGTAAGAAGGCGCATTCCATCTAGCGGGCAATGCCAAAGTTATTTTTATGCCTGTTGGAAACTGAGCGACTAACCTTTGATAGTCAACACTCAACTGCCCTTGTCTTTGACTAGACATATCCCACATCCAACTGCGACTATGACAAATCATCATCGCAAAAATCAACGCAAAGCCACAACCAACAATATAAACACTTCTAGACACCAATGCCTTCAACCGCTGCAATCCTATCGACCGCTCCGCATTCAAGCGCAAAATTGTGCCAGCCAAAAACAGTGCCGTTGCCCCCCAGAGCCAAACCAAATCATGGGCTAGAACAATGCCTTGCGAGGCCCTATCTAAAATCCCTCTCAGGTCGAGCGTCTCAAATATTGGTCTATAATAAGGATCCGGCCATAACACCACCAAAAGTGGAAACAAAAAATAAAGCAACAACACTCCGCCGGCCTTGAAGTAGGCCACCACAAAACTTTTTGTCTTACATAACACACCATAACAAAGGGCTAACCAATGCATTCCAAGCGACACCATTACACTCATAGAGCACAACAATATCGAGACATCTACCGCAATAAAACGCGACAAAACCACCGGAAACACCAAACATAGGAGCATCCAAAACACAATCTGTACGACATTGGCACAAAACTTCGCCAACACCAACGTTGAAACATCAACACCCGTTGTCAGCAAGGCCTCCCACGTTTTTTGATGTCGCTCCTCGACTAGGGCTTTTTGAGCCAACACCGGGATAAATAAAGTCCACAACATTAACAATTCGCCCGAAAACAACGTTCGCAGTGGTGATATGGGTTGAGGCTGTGGACCGGATGATGCACTGACTATTAAATCAAAATATATCGCGTAGGCAAAATAAAATGTTGCAGCAGCAACATACCATAATCCCGATCTAAACGATCTCAGTAAATCTCTATAAAATAAGCTTAAAAAAATGCTCAATGTTGTTTTCCAGAAGTGATCTCTAAAAAAATACTCTCCAGCGTTTCACACTTTGGTCCATAGCGCATCACCTTTACACCCGCTTGAATCAATTGGGCTAAAATAACTTCCGGTCTTGAGTCCTCCTCCATTTGCAATTGATATTTAATCCAATTTCTCCTTAACCCCTGCGCTTGAACTCGCCAAGGCAGTGGCGGCTGCACGACTCCACTTTCACACTCCAATTCCCACAACAAGGAATCCTGAAGAGGCAAATTCACATCTGCCACCAACTTTCCCTCATGTAAAATTAAACAACGCTCACACATGAGTTCCACTTCTGACAGCACATGAGTCGAAAGCAGTAAGGCACAATCACTAGCAAGGGTTTTGATCAACTGCCTGAATTGATCGACCTGATGCGGATCTAATCCTGCCGTTGGTTCATCCAATAAGATCAATTTTGGCTCATGCACAAAGGTTCCAGCTAACGCCACGCGTTGACGATAACCACGACTTAAATGATTGATTGGCCGATGCAAAACAGAACCCAACTCACACAGCTCAATCATCTGCTCCAATTTTTCCGATTTAGCCCCAAATAAATTCACTTGAAATTTCAAATGTTCCAAAACCGACAGTTCACGGCATAGCGGAATGTCTTCGGATAGATAGCCCATTTTTTTTCGCACCGAATTAGGAGCCTTCATCAAATTGCAACCATTGAATTCAATGCTACCTTGCTCTGGATGAAGCAAGCCGGAAATCAACTTAAACGTTGTAGATTTACCAGCACCATTTAAGCCTAACAATGCGACGCGCTGATTTGAGTTGATCTCAAAAGAAAGATCAGATACCCCTCTGGCCTTTTTTGAATAACGCCGACTGATCTTATCAAGCTTTAATAGTATGGCATCATTCATTCGAGTTTAACGCATTTAGAAGAAGTATTCGACCTCTCCATTTAAACCTATATCTCAACGCGGACCGTAGATTAAATGCCAAGCTTCAATGCCACCATCCAAAATAAATAGTGACGAGTACCCCTTCTCCTCCAACTCACGATAAACCGACTCCAATTTATTCACCTGCTGCCCAGAGCCTATTAACACAAACACACTTGTCTTCGCCAGTTTCAATTGCTCGACCTCTAGCAAAGATTTAGAGCCCTCTATCGCACTATACTTGCTCTTGACTTCCTCAGGAGTTAGATCGATTAAACACACTGCGCTTGATTTCAACCACTCTCTCAACACCCGTGGGCCTACCTTAGCAGCTCCCTTGGCATCGATTTCAAACATTTTTTGAGCCAGCACCTGAGGGTTGTCAGATTCCAAGGGGGGATTCGCTCTAGGGTATGCATTTCCAAACGGATTTTTTTCTAATCCTTTTCCCTTTTTTTGACAGCCAAGACACCCTAAAAGCATCAGTGAAACTATTATTTTTGCTAGGTTAGATTTTCTCATAATCAAGATCCTAGCCACAAATTAACGCGTTCAATACACTAACACAAATGTCTTGCATAAACTCAGGTCTTGTAATCATGCTCGAATCGTTACCTGGTAAATCTATATTATGAAAGAAGAGCTACTCAGGCTCGTAACCCTGCAGAAATACGATCGTCAGATCATAGAAATAGATACTCATCTTAATAATTTAAAACAACAAATTGAAAAGGATGAGGCTCGGCTAAATAAAGCAAAAGCTCAATTTGCAGATAAACAAGACGAACTGAACCATCGCAAACTCGATTCAAATAAATTGGACTTGGAGATCAAACAAGCGGAAACTCGTTACAAAGAGTGCAGCTATCAGTTGATGAGCCTCAAAGACACAAAATCCTATGACACCATGAAAAATCAACTCATGGAAATCAAAGAAGATATTTCCATTAAAGAGACTTATGCCATTGATCTCTTAAACACGATTGAAGAACTTGAAAAGACACTTTCGATGTACTCTGAGAAAATTGCCGAAGAGGCGCTTCGCATTCAAGGTCTAAAAGACCACGCCGACAAAGAGAGAGAAAGCCGTTGTGAAGAAAAAGACGAACTGCTTAAACGCCGTATGGCGTTTGCCTCAGAGCTCACCGCAGGCACCATGAGTAAATATCAACGATTGCTTAAACTCCCAAACGGTGTAGCTATGGCCACACTACAAGGCCGCACCTGCACGGGTTGCTACTCGAGCATCACGATGGACGATCTTGAAGCCGTGAAACTCATGGACAAATTGATACAATGTGGTTCATGCCAACGCATCATTTACATTCCTAGTCTATTAGGCTCTCCCGAATAAATGCCTGAGCTCCTACTGCGTGCTGAGCAGCTAGGAAAAGCCTATCCGAGTGGTCGAGAATCCCATTGGGTTTTTAGACATCTCGATATTGAGATCTTCCAATCACAAAGCTTATCCTTAACCGGTCCAAGTGGCTCTGGCAAAAGCAGCCTCCTCAATGTTTTGGGATTGCTCACCAACCCAAGCGAGGGCAAACTCGACTTCAAACGTTCAAATATCTCAACTTGTCCACAATCCGAAATAGAAGCTTTGCGTGCTAAGTCGATCGGGTTTGTGTTCCAGAAGCATCTGCTTTTACCTGAACTAAATTTATTGGAGAACATCTGCTTGCCTCTCGCCCAAAATCTGGGTTGGTCACATGAAGTTTTGACACTGGGCAAAAGCTGGTTGCAACGTTTCCAACTTGACCATCGTGCAAAAGCAAACCCAAGCCAATTGAGTGGTGGTGAAGCACAACGCGGGGCCATCATTCGCGCATTGATCCACAAGCCGGAATTGCTCCTCTTGGACGAACCTACCGGAAATTTAGACCCTGATCTATCTCATGTCATCATCGACCTTTTGCTGGACCACGCAAAGGCCAATGGCTGTGCCGTCGTGCTCGTCACACACAATATGGAATTGGCTAAAAAAACCGAACGCCAAGGGGATCTAAGATCACACCGCGTGACTTGGACAACAGCATGACAGGGCTTCCATACTCTTTTCAGGCTCATGAACCACCTATAAAACTAGCAAAAAAACTACTCCTCAAGAAAGAGGCTGAAGCACTCAACCTATGTCTGGTCGAAGGTTGGAAGTGCTTCAATGAAGCCCAAGTAAAAGGTGAGCCCATTGCCCTGTTTTTACTCGAAGGGATAAACCCGCCTTCGACATTTAAGTCAGCAGCGCCTTGTTTTACCTTGTCAGAAAAACAATTTAAAACTTTGTCAAGCACTCAAACTCCAGAAGGCGTCGTGGCCATTTTTCATCGCCCCTTGATTAAAAACTCTTTCCCAGCAGCAAAAGCCAATGAGCTTCATTTGATCTTATATGAATGGCGTGATCCGAATAATCTAGGCGCCGTTGTCCGCAGTGCCAGAGGGCTTGGCCTCAAAAGCATCACACTTTGGGGAACCGGACCTGATTTTTTTTCTGCAAAAGTCATCAGAACCTCTATGGGGAGTGTATTTCACCTCGACTTGCATCACGTTGGACTTGCGCAAACGCTGGCTCCTGAATCACAGCTTTTTCTGGCTGACGCATCCGGCACTCCACTTGAATCTTTGCGCTTGGATCCTTCGATTCCAGCATTTATCCTAATTGGGAGCGAATCGCATGGGTGGCCAAAAAATTTACAAACACAAGGTGTAACCTTTAGCATTCCGCTTAAGAACCAGTTAGAATCGTTAAGTGCCCCTATTGCTGCTTCACTTTCAGCTTATGCCTTCATGCAAAAGCTATCGAAACAAACCTCATTTGCCTAATTTAAAACTCTAAAATAATTTGACATACTCGGCCTTTTTCTACACTTTTAAAGCACTTTAAAAAGCAAACTCTGTCTTGCCCTATTCGAAAGCATTTCGCCATTGCCTTTCTCTTGCAAAAGAGCAGGGGTTTAGTTGGCTCATCACTGCTATTGTGACCCTCACTTTTGCTTTTTTTATTTGCCCAGAAGATCAATCTTTAACGCAAATCACTCAAGAGGTTTCCCAAAAAAGAAGTGACGTCTTGCAACTTGTCAAACGCACAGAACACCTACAGACTATGTTGCAATTAGTTGAAGACAAAGATCCATTTACCATGGAACGTCTCATCAGAGATGAATTTAAATTAAAACGCATCAAGTCCCTTTCCAACGATTGAAACATGGCCGCTAAAGAAATCATCGAGACCATTGCCGAAGCTGTAGCAGAAGCGTGGGGAACCCTTTTTATGAAGAAAATAGCTCTTCAACCCGAAGAGCTTGAGCCCACTGGCGAACTTGGCATTGAAAGTGGCGACTATGTCCTCAGTTCCATAGAATTTTCAGGCGATCTGTCCGGAACGACCAAAATTTACTTGCCCAAGACAGAGGCCCTCACGATGGTCGGCATGATGATGTCTATGGGCACCGACGACGCCTTGATTGATTCAACGCGTGAAGGTGAGCTAGAAGATGAGCAACTCGATGCCATCAACGAGGCTTTCAATCAATTTTCTGCTACAGCGGCTTCCGTATTGAGAAATAAACTCGACTGCAATGTCTCTGGGAGCTCTAAACCAACCGAAAAAATCACGTTGGAAAGTGGGCTAGCCGAAGAGGGCGAAAGCTGTAAGTATGTCGTTGAACTCGAAGGTTACGATCAAGGCGCCATGTTCCAAACCTTCTCATCTGAGCTTTTGGAAGGTTTGAACGCTGAAATTCAAACCGACTTGGACGATTCTTTCTTTGAAAGCACTCCCCCAACTGAGAGTAGCACTCCAAAAGATCAAATGATCGATTTAATTCGAACAAGAGGCAATCTGAAAATCAAAACTGATATTGTGCTTGCCGAAAGAAGCATGGAGGTCAATCAGTTTTTATCCATCAGCATCGGCTCGGTCATTGAATTCTGGAAACCCTGCGATGATCCCGTCGAAATGGCTATCGGAGACACTACTTTTGCAAATGGCGAAGTCGTAGTTAGCCAAGACCAACATTTTTGCTTGCGTGTGATTGAATTGGCGCCGCAAAAAAGAACTTATCAAAAAGGGACTCATTGACCGAATCTTCGTGCCCCGTCTCTATTATTTATAGTGACGATCATTTCCTTGCCATCAATAAACCCGCTGGAGTTTTATCCCAACCCAATTCAAATAGTGATGGCGATAGTATCTTAAAACTCGTCCATGAGATGGGGTATCACATCGTCGGCGGCGATGATCCTACTCGCCGAGGTCTCATCCATCGTTTAGACAGAGACACGTCCGGCCTTTTATTGCTTTCTCTAAGCGAAATAGCGCATCAGAAATTTCAAGCTTTGTTTAAAGCGAGAACCGTCAAGAAAACCTACCATTTCCCAGCCTATGGGCGTTTAAAGCGCATGGAATTCACTCGTCGTGACAAATTAGGTCGCAATCCATTTAAACATACCACTCGACAAGTTGACCCCGAGGGCAGGGATGCGGAAACACATTTTAAGTTGATCAAAATTGGCCTTTTCAACACGTCATTATGGGAAGCGCATCCCAAAACAGGTCGCACTCACCAGATTCGAGTTCATGCAGAAGTCGGAGGGCTGAGTATCTTGGGGGATCCCCATTACGGCAAAAGACTTCAAATCAATAGAACTCAAGATTTAAACTTGACTCACACCATGCTCCATTGCAAGAAACTTGAGTTCATTCATCCCTTTAGCGAGGAACCCCTATCACTCGAATGCCCTTATCCCGATGACTTCAAATCCTGTCTGGATACACTGCAATTGAATTGAAGGCTTCAGGCTTCAAAAAAATGCTCATTTAGAAAAATCAAACCGAGCATCAGAGCTACCATTGCAATAAAAGCCCAAAACACGTAAAGTATTTTCTCAGTCAACGTTTTTTTCAACCGCCTTTTACTACGACGGATGAAACTTTTGTTACGGTAAACAAGAAAATCTTGAATTTTTTTCAATTGAGACTGATCTTCCAACTGGACCTCAATGGAGACCATCGCTTTACTTGTGATCACGTCTGTATAAGGCTTCCATTTGACCTTATCGATTTCTACACTGACAAACCCAAATTGCCTCGGCACTGAAAAAGAAATAGTGAAGGGCTTGCTGCTATCTCTTGCATCCCAAATATCTTTATCGATCTGATCTGCAACGAATCCAAGCCAAAAAAAACCTCTAACGCGAATGTTCCTTTTATCAGGTAAATGCGAGAACTGAATTTGACACGCTTCATTGCACTGAACAGTGGATTGCTTTAGCCTGTCACTGTCATCAGGCGCATCTTTAAAAATATTCAACATCGTGAGAATTCTATTCTAAGGATTCACTCCCACAACCTTTGGTTTTAGTAAATTGAAAGGTTTGCGACCTCGGTATAGTCCTCGCTCATCTAAAAAGCATAAATATACCATGTTAAAAAAGAAAGAAAAAGACGCTTTAAAAGAGCTCTTAATCCAAAACCATAAAAAACTGGTTCACGATGCTAAGAGTATGGAAAAAGATGTCCATCATGGAGCTTCGGGATCTGATGTCACCTTCAATCATTTAGCCGATGCCGGATCGGACACTTATGAATTGGACTTTTCAATGGAGCAATTGGAAAATAAAGAACACCTCATCATTGAAATTGAAGACGCCCTTAAAAAATTCGAAGACGACACCTATGGGATTTGTGAGGCATGCAACAAACCCATCAACATCGAGCGACTAAAAGCCATCCCGTTTGCGAACAATTGCATCTCTTGCCAAGAGAGTTTAGAAATCAACTAAATCCCTTCGCATGCCTGTCTTCTTCATCTCCACTGCTTTAGCCATCGCTATTGATCTTTGGAGCAAGCATGCCGCGTTTGATTATTTTGAAACAGTGTCCCTCTCAACGCCACTGATTGAACCCTTTCTCTATTTCACCAGAGCGGAAAACACCGGCGTTGCTTTTGGAATGTTACAAGGCATGAATCAAATCCTATCCTACGCTTTACCCGTCATTTTGATTGGATTACCCCTATACATTTACAAGCACCGTCACGAGCCTAAAACTCAACTTTTGTTGCTAGGCTGTATTTATGGCGGGGCTCTAGGCAATTACTACGATCGACTTAACTTTGGCTACGTGCGTGACTTCATCGATGTTCGCCTTGGCTCTTATCATTACCCCGTTTTCAATATTGCGGATGCCTTTATCTCCTGTAGTGTGATCTTGCTTTTTTTAATCAGTTGCTTTAGTCCAAAGAGTACAAAAATCACCACACCATAACTTTTTTACAACTCGAGAGCTCTTTAACTATGCCAAAGCTGCATCACTCTCGACCCACTTTGGATCAGTTAGAAATTCAGGCCGTTTGCGAGGTGATCCATTCCCATCATCTCGCAAAAGGTCCTCTCAGCGCTAAATTCGAAGCTGAGCTCTGTTCACACTTTGGTCGCAAACACGCCATTTTTGTGTCCAGCGGAATGGCAGCACTACATCTAAGCCTTCATGCCTTAGGGATAAAGACGCATCATCAAGTCATTTTGCCCAGCTACGTTTGCAGTGCCCTACTCAATGCCATCCAATTATGTGGAGCTAGCCATGAATTAGTCGACACACCCCATCAAGATTTCCTCATAGATCCTAACTTAGACGCACTTAAAAACTCCGCCCAAGCTATCATCTACCCTCAACTCTTCGGCGCTCAAACAAGCTTACAGTATAGTGGCAAAGCCCACCTCATCGAAGACTGTGCCATGAGCCTCGGCCCGTGTGCACTAAAGCAAGGCATCGTTTCCATCACCTCATTTTATGCTACAAAAATGATGACCACTGGACAAGGCGGTGCCTTGCTCACCGATGACGACGGGCTTGCTGAACAACTACGCGACCTCATCAACTATGACAATCGCGAAGATTACAAACTGCGCTTCAACTACGCCCCAACCGACATTAGCGCAGCATTAGGTCTGGTGCAGTTAAAGAAACTTCCCAACCTGTTAGAACAACGACATCAACTGGCACAACTTTACGATCAAACGTTCAAACAACTTTGTCCAGAAGTATTGGCCCTAAAAGAAGGCTTAGGCGCAACCTACTCTAATCTATTTAGATACTGGATCCGAGTGCCTGATCCGCCAGCTTGCATTTCCTTTTTAAACCGGCATCAAATCGAAGCGAAGCAACCCGTATTCAAACCTTTGCACCGTTATTTTAACTTATCCGATCAGCTATTTCCCCATAGTAGCAAAGCACAAGATAGTTTTTTATCCTTGCCTTTTTATCCCCAACTCGGTTTATCGGATGTGAATCGCGTGGCTCAAACTGTCCTGCAATTTATCAAGCAACGCTAGTGCACTCCGTTTGAGTATCACATCAAAATAACCGCAGCAGACTTAACCAAGAAGGATTCGACCCTCATTGTCTTTTAGGAGTATTTCTTTTAGCCAGAAGAACATATTGATTTTAAAATAGAACAAATTTGTAAATCTATGTCAAAATAAGATACTAAATTGTATAAATATAAAGCTATTTATGTTTCAATCACTGTATTTTGAAATTGGCACATAAATTGATTGAGTAATACAAATTTATATTTTCTTATTACTCAGAGGCACGTTGACATGTTTAAATTAGGAAAAGGTCTCATGACCTTAGCTTTAGTATGGGTGGCTTCCGTTATTCAACTTCAAGCAGCTCCATTAAAAATCGCTTATTCAGACTGGCCGGGTTGGGTGGCATGGGAAATAGCGATTCAAAAGCAATGGTTTAAAGAGGCCGGTGTGGACGTTGAATTTAAATGGTTTGAATATGTCCCCTCGATGGATGCTTTTACTGCTGGTCAAGTAGATGCGGTATGCATGACCAATGGTGATGCTTTGGTAACAGGCGCCAT
>Ga0172372_10013060_pt1 | contig 10338 bp, 9 predicted proteins | sample LakKiv5m_2_FD_114544 | JGI IMG/M metagenome (GOLD analysis project Ga0172372, IMG submission 114544) | Freshwater microbial communities from Kabuno Bay, South-Kivu, Congo - kab_092012_9.5m | ecosystem: Environmental > Aquatic > Freshwater > Lake | place: Democratic Republic of the Congo... | reverse complement strand
TGGACAGTTCTTCTCGCACGGTTGCCACTACATCGATCTCCTGCTCTGGTTCCTCGGCGAACCCGAAGTTGGTGTTCATTTAGGTACACGAAACCACACTGAGTGGATGGAGAAAGAGGGCACGAGCGATGCGATCATCAAATTCGCTAACGGTGCTATCGGCCATCACTTTGGAACCTGGGGCGCCCGCGCCACCCGCCATGGTTATGCGATCCACGCACATTGCGAACGCGGAATGTTGGAAGCCGACATCACCGGCGGAACCCTCTACGCCCATCATGGCTTTAAAGGCACGCCCCCTGCTGGTGGAATCGGCGGCACCGCCTCTCCCGACCCCAAGGAGGCTGAGGTGATCCTCGCGATGGAGGGCGAATCGAAGTTCCTCCAGGGCGAGCTGGAACATTTCGCTCATTGCATCGCCACCGGCGAGAAACCCCTCACTGATGGCCCTGGATCGCTCGCTGGTTTACGGGTGATTTGGGCGATGACGGAAAATGAAGAAAAGAGCGCTTTCGGCGATTTGCGCGGTATGGGTCTTCCAGTTAAGCGGCACTTTATTTAAATTCTCCAATTAAAAGCCCAACAATAAAGATTGAGGACCGGAAAGATTCGCTTCTTCAACTAAACTTTTTATCTCGCCGATAATTCTATCCTTAAGGGCTAAATCACCGTAATCGTGAGCATGAATTATTTCATATCCCTTGGATTCTAACGAACCAATTAACTCGTCTGCTGTGTGAACATAATACGGAATAAAATCACCATAATAATTTTGATAAAGAACTATTTTATCGCCATTCGAAATTACCAAATCATCAAAAAGAATATGTTTAGGTTTAATAAATTCTATAAGACTTGTGAATGTGCTAATTTCAGTCAAATACTGAATGGCAGAATTTGTATAAAGCAAAACATTCTGCTCACTATTCTGTCGATACCTTTGCATGAAATCACTTAAAGTCATTATAGAAATTTCTGTATCAAGAGGATAATTCTCCAAGAAAAGAGATGACTCAATTACAATATAGTTGTCAATGTCACATAATTGACTAATCCAACCTGATCCACCTCCGAAATCTATTACTAAGTTGGGCTTTACATTCTCAACTACCAATGGTAACTCGCTGAAACGGGGCATCACTCCATTTTTTGCTTGAGTCCAAAAATCTTTTTGGCGGGCTATCCATCTATTACTTCCAAAAGCACCGGAATTAAACGTACGCTTCTCTATATCTTCAGGTAATTGGAAAATATCCATAACTAATTTCGATCATTCAAGAGGCGCATCAGCGAACCTTTATATGAACTTGTTGGCATTCGACTAATTAAATCTAAAAATTGCAATTCGGATATATTCCCCATTTGAAAACCTGCTTCTTCTGGTGATCCAACGAGCATTCCAGGTTGACTCTGCAATAATTTAATGAGTGTTGATATTTCTAATAACGATTCGGTTGACCCTGCGTCTGCCCAATAAGTTCCTCTTCCCAACAGATGATAATCAAGTCTCGAATCATCCAAGTATCCATTTAATAGAGAGATAACTTCAAATTCATTTCTCTCCGACTTGATAACCGCTGCACACTTATTGCTCAAGTCTGAAGGAAAATAATACATGCCTGTCACAGCATAATTTGACGAACTACTCGTTGGTTTCTCTTTTAAAGCTCTTATGAATCCATCGTGATCCAGTTCTGCGACTCCAAAATGAGAGGGATCAATCACCTCTTTTAAGAATATTTTTGCTCTGCCTCGTTCAAAAAACTCACTAAGACCTCTACCCATTCCCGAACCAAAAAAAATATTATCGCCTAGAATCACACAAATGCCCTGCGATAAATCTTCTCCAACAATCCCAGCTCTAATTGCGTCAACTATGCCCAAAGGCGAGTCTTGTTGAGAATAATTTATCTCTATTCCAAAAGCTCGCCCATCGCCAATTAATGATTGGAATTGAGGAATTGCAGAAATTGTTGACACAATCTTGATTCTTCTAACACCCGCAAGAATGAGAGTTGAAATGGGGTGATAAATCATCGGTTTATCAAATACCGGTAATAGGTGCTTGTTCGTTATTTTCGAATTAGGGTAAAGACGGGAACCCGTACCGCCCGCAAGTATAAGACCTAGCACCCTCGAATAATAGAGGAAAAAACGTAGAATGTGTAGGCTACATCCGTGCACTCTATACTTGTAACTGGTGGAGCCGGATTCATTGGCTCTCATTTCGTGGATGCTTGCCTCTCTAATTCGTATCTCGAACTACAAAATCCACGCTTAGTGGTAGTCGATTCTTTGACCTACGCGGGCAATCTTGAAAATTTAAATCCCCATCTTCAAAATGGATCTATTACTTTCAAAAATGCGTCAATCCTCGATACAGTGGAGATATTACCTCTGGTACGTGACACTGATTGTATCGTTCATTTCGCTGCTGAAACTCACGTAGACCGGTCCATAAACAATCCTGATATATTTCTCGAAACTAATGTCGTCGGAACCCACAATTTAGTTAAATTGGCAACAGAATTTGATAAACGTATTATAGTAATTTCCACTGACGAAGTGTATGGAAGTATTTCTAAAGGTTCCGCAACTGAGAAAGATAATCTAAACCCATCTTCTCCCTACAGTTCGTCTAAAGCAGCAGCTGATTTGCTTTCGCTAGCTTACTTCAAAACATATGGAACCAAGGTTGTTATTACAAGATGCACAAATAATTATGGGACACGGCAGTACCCTGAAAAGCTAATTCCTTTTGCAATTCGAAAATTAATTCGAGGCGAAAAAATCGGAGTATATGGAGACGGCATGAATATTCGAGATTGGATTCACGTTCGAGATCATGTTGATGGTGTCGTAAAATCTATGATTTACGGAACAATCGGAGAAATTTACAATTTTGGCGGAAACAACGAAATTTCGAACATAGCATTAATAAATCAAATGCTCAGAATTTTAGGTAAGAGCGACAATTTAGTTGAATTTATTGAAGATCGGCTCGGACACGATTTTAGATATTCTTTAGATACTACAAAAGCACAGCGAGAATTAAACTGGTACCCTATATACAACTTCGAAGATGAGTTTGTGCATCTTGTAAAATGGTACGAAGAATACTTTCGTTCTAGTTAATACTCAATCTTGGACTTTTTTTATCTTTATCTGACACAACAAATTTTTCTTTTGGCCAAAAATCAGACAAATTAAAAGATTTCCAGTGGAAGTTCATCTCGTTCGCTTTATTGTAATACTCACTACTCTTGTAACTCATTACTAAGTTGTCAGCCAAAGAACAGAACCCGTGAGCAACCCCGGGAGGCAACAACAACTGGTCTATCTCTTCCCCTAACACGAACTTTTCAATTTTGACTATATTTTCGCTCAATCTTCGAATGTCACAAATAATATCAATCGCGGACCCATCTAAAACCGTTACGAGTTGCCACTGATTGAGTTGACAATGCATACCTCTGAGAACCGAAGCTTTAGAGATACTGACAGAATCTTGAACAAAATCAAAATCGTGCCCAATATCATTCAATCTAAATTCTTCGAAAAAGGTTCCTCGATTGTCGAAATGTTTCTCGATAGATCTAATTAACACACCAGGAATTGAGGTTTCCCGCCATTTCATTGTTTTAGACCTGCTAATGATTTCATAACTTTATCAATTTCAAATTCAATATCATCTTTGGGAATGAATCCAAGTCTTTTCGCCTTTTCGGCACTAACGCTAAAAGATAATTGATTCATAATTGGACTTGAGACAAAATCAATTAACAACTCTTTCTCAGAGGTTTTTTTAATAGTCTCTAGAATTTCATTTACCGAACAATTAGTGGTAACTATATTAAAAACTTCTTTTAAGGGCGTTTCATCTAACATACACTTTGCAAAAAAATTAATTGCAGTTACCGCATCGTCGATGCCAAGATAAGGTCGCAACTGATTCATGGCAGTTTCCCACACCGTTATCGGCAAGCCATTTGAGGCTTGCCAGCAGAATTTGTTTACGGCAGTATGAAATCGCATGCCCTCTGAAAACCCGAAAATTGTGCCAAAACGTAAGATTACATAATTTGGGAGATTACTCGCTAGAAGAACATTCTCTTCCTGAAGCTTACATTCTGCATATGGACTTTGTGGATTTAAATAACTCGTACTTTCATCAACAACATTTTCTTGACTGCCGTAAACGCTAGTGCTTGAAATAAAAATGAGAGGAATTTTGTTGCTTTCAGCAAACATAGTTAACTTTCGTGTGATTGCAAGATTGTTTTCGAAAATCAATTCCGGATTATTCGCCGTTCCAGCTGCATCAGTCGTCGCTGCCAAATGTACAATTACGTCAAATTTATTTTCTTCAAAAAATACTTTATCGAGTTCTAATATATTTTTAGTGCACAACTTCAAACTATTTCTTCTTGGCAGATTGAAAATCGACGAATATCTCTGTGTTCTTAAATCATCAACAACAGTCACATCTGCTTCTAGATTGGAGGTCAATTGTCTAATCAACTTTGAACCAATATGACCCAGCCCTCCCGTTATGAGATACTTCACCCTTGCTTTTTCCTCTCTACAAATTCTCCATAATTGCGAATATATTCTTTCTCGTCATAGATTGTATCAGTGAGAACTAACAAACTGGATTTAGCGTGATATTTCTGGGTCGCCCATATTCCTCTTGGAATGTAGATTGCCGATCCTAATTCCTGCAAGAGCAATTCTTTGGAATCAAATCCATCATCGATTTTCAACTCAATTCTACCTCGCAATAGGTAGAAAATTTGGTCTGCCTGTGAATGTGCATGGGCACCCCTGTTTTCGGATTGATTCACATCTATTACAAAAAAGCGACGTAATGACATGCTTAAATCTTCGAACTGTAGAATATTTAAACGCGAATTTTCATTTAGAATATTACGAGGAGTAATTTCGAAAACATCTGCAATTCTTATCTCTTCAAACTTTTTGTTCACCATGCTTTCTCGCCTAATGTTAAAGAAAAAGCAATACACAAAAACCAAATAAACGTAAAGAAAACACTATTTCCAAAAAAATGATTTCTATATCTCATTTAGTACTTCGCACACACGTAAAACATTTTTTCTTGGCATTTCAGGGTATAAGGGTAGCGAGATAATTGTGTTAGCGATTTTTTCTGTTATTTTAAGTTGATTTTCTTTACTGTACTTTTGAAAAGAAGGGTGAAGATGATTAGGAACTCGGTAATGGATCCCTAATGGTATTTTTTTCTTCGAACAAATTGTCATAACTTCATCCCTCTTATCACTTTTTACAACAAAAAGATGAAAAACATGAGTACAATTTTCACGAATCGTTGGTAAGACGTATTTTGCCGAGTCTAAATTCTTTAGGTAAATGTTAGCTAGTTGATTTCTTTTTGCATTCCACTTCTCGATATACCTAATTTTTCTAACGAGTATCGATGCTTGAACTTCATCCATACGACTATTTATCCCATTGATCTCAGATACTCGATCTCTATTCCAACCATATTGAGCTATTTTGCGCGCAAATTCAAAATGAATTTTATTCTTTATAGCCAATGCGCCCGCATCGCCTGCTGCACCGAGGTTCTTGGTAGGATAAAAACTGAACGCAGCTATATCACCAAAACTACCCACTTTTCGACCATGGTATTCAGCACCAGTTGCCTGTGCGCAATCTTCTACTAAATGGATTCCTTTTTCCTTACAAAGTCTTTGTAAATTTGCAAGATCACATGATTGTCCATAAATATGTACAGCTACTATAGCTTTGGTCTTACTCGTGATAGCTCGTTCTACTCCCTCAATGTCGATTGTGAAATATTCTGGATTAATATCAACAAAAATTGGAGTACCTCCAACGGCCAAAACTGCTGAAATAGTAGCTGTTGCCGTATGAGATGGCACAATTATTTCATCTCCACTGACTACACCAATACTCAACAGCCCAATAATAAGAGCGTCTGTCCCAGAATTCACCGCTAAAACATGATTGCAACCGATATATTCCGTAAATTTCGCTTCAAACAATCTATTTTGCTCACCTTTAATATAATTTGTAGATTTTAATACTGTCCTAAAGGCCTGAATTTCCTTTAATCGCCATATCAGTCTATCCTCGTTTGGCTTAAAAAATTCAAAGTTTTTACTCATATTGATATCACTTCTATCTCTGGAGCCAATAAAATCCATCTACTTTGTTTTAGAGGCGATGTTTGTTCTTTGATTGCAATCTCATTGAAATGATTCCAGGCAAACAATATAATGTAATCGGGTTCAATTTCTCTCAATTCCTCAATCGAAATAACTGGAATTCCTGTACCTGGAGTGAAAGTACCTTGTTTTTCTGGTGTACTATCTCCAATGCCAAGAACCAAATTATCATCAATTCCGCAATAATTCAGAATTGTTGTGCTTTTCGACGTTGCTGCATACCCATAGACTCTTTTACCCTCGCTTTGTAATTTGAGCAACAAATCAGTTAACTCTTTGCGCCTCTTTTCACATTTTCGAGCAAATTCAACATATGGATCAACAGAATCCATCAAATAATCTTTTTCTACCTGCTCTAATTCGTAGACGGATTTATCAATTTCGTATTCTCCATTTCTTGCAACCACATAGCGAAGCGATCCGCCGTGAGTTGATTGTCGGGATACTTTTATTAACTGCAAGTTAAATTCTTTGAGTATGTTTTTTATTGAAAGAATTGAAAAAAGAAACACATGTTCATCATAGATTTGGTCATAGGACACTTTTTCTAGAACATCCAACATATATGGTTCTTCAAAAATAAATAATCCATTCTCAGCTAGCAAGTTTGATACGCCAGAAAAAAAATCTTTTATATTATTGATATGACAAACGACATTTGCAGCGAATATAAGATTGAACTTGTTGTACTTCTGCAAAATTTGGTGCGAGAAATTTTCTGAGAAAAACCCAACTTGAGCCGTACAACCTTTCTTCAGAGCTCTTTCAACAACATTACTAGACGGATCAATACCCAGATGCGGGATTTCTTTCAAAACAAATTTTTCAAGAAGTGAACCATCATTACAACCAATCTCTAGAACATTGAACTTAACTATTTCTTTACTTAGCAAAGACACGCCATAGTCTGCCATACCTCGAAAATGTTCTACCATATATTTTGAAGATCCTGTAAAAAATGGATATCTTTCATTAAACATTGATGATGCACTAGGTTGATTTTCGATTTGAAAAAGCCAGCAATTTGTGCAGATATGAATTTTAAGTTCATATATCTTTTCTCTCGCTAAATCCAAGCCGGCAAAGTTATTTGCAAGCGGCATTCGTCCAAAGTCTATTAAAAAGAAGGTCTCTTTTTCACAATTTCGACAAAACATTAGGCTCGCTTTCTTACTTGGACTGCTTTTCTACTATTCTACCTGATGGAAGAAACCACTTCAATTACGAACTATATCCATATCATGCCAAAAAAATGTGTTTCAAGCGTTTCTTCGTCAAGATTTAAGGGTAACGTATTCAACATTACTATCAACATATTCCTGGTGATTTTGATACTATAACGGCGTGAAGAAAAAAAAATATTTCTTTTTTAGAGTAGTGAAAGACGCGTTTTATCTTCTCGACAAAAAAGAAATGGTTTCATGTTCTATGTATACATTCAGTCTCTTAGTTTTGTCGTTACTTGATATTTTTGGAATAATGATTATTTCACTCGTAGGTTCCTTGTCTTTTTTCAATACAGCAAATTTTAACGAAAGTTTTATTGGGGGTTTGATTCCTGAGAATGAACTCAATTTTATCCCGTTTTTAATCGCAAATCAATTACTGATTCTTGTATTCGCTTTTTCATTATTAATTATTAAATCTATAGTGAATATACTTCTCATCTGGCGAATACTTCATTTTTTTTCCAGAAAACAAGTTGATTTTGCGAATCAAATGATCAGAAATTTATTTTCCAACAATTTTGCTACTCAAAGAAACCTCGGAAATCAAAAAACTATTTTTGCGATGAACGACTCTATTAATAGTATTTTTACGGGCGTTCTTTTTCCATTTATCAATATTTTATCTGATGTTTTTCTCGTTTTTATACTTTTTGTTTTTCTCTTTCTTACTTCAATTCAATTAACACTTTTAAATGGAATTGTTTTTATATCAATATTTTTGCTTGTTAAAAAAATATCTTTTTCTATTTATGTAAACGGCCAAGTGTACACGCATAGTTCAATTGAATCTCGTCACTTAATTTCGGAGTCATTCGAAGGCTATAGAGAAATTTCTGTTTTTAACATTAAGCAAATTATGATATCAAAATTTATAGATTCTAAACTAAAAAATGCTTTCAGTTTTATGAGGATTTCATTTATGCAATTACTTCCTAAATATATTTTTGAAGTTATTCTTGTTTTTATCTCTTTGGGGATAATTTTTTTGGGTTATTTTTCAGTTCATCGAAATACGTTACTTAGCTTTATACTTATATTTTTGGCAAGCGCTTATAGAATTTTCCCAGCACTCTTGCGACTTCAAGCAAACTTTTTGCAACTGAAATCTCAACAGCCCTCAGCATCCCTCGGTATTAATTATTTCCACAATAGTCTTGGGAAAAGGTTGAAAATTTTCTCAGAAGAAACACGCGAGACTTTAATTGAAAGTCCATCTATTCAAGTTAGATCACTCACTTTCAAGCACGATGACATGAATACTGAACTTTTCCGCGATTTTAATGTGCTATTCCCATCGAATTCTTTTAGTGTTCTTATTGGTCTGAGTGGTAGCGGAAAGTCTTCCCTAATCGACATACTCCTAGGCTTTATTCCCCCAGAGTCGTATCAGGGCAAAATTGTAGTAAATGGTGAAGTGCAGTCATTGTTGAAATTTGAAAATGTTGCGTTCGTACCTCAAAAACCATTTATTTTTGGAGGAAGCGTAATAGAAAATATTACTTTTCATGATGATTTATCAAGTATTGATTTTGACTTGCTTGAGAGATCGTTGATTACCGCGGGCTTGGAGGATTTAGTTTATTCATTACCGCAAGGTTTGCAGACTTTGATTATGAATTCGGAAAATAGATTGAGTGGTGGTGAACTACAACGCCTCTGTCTCGCTAGAGCATTATATTGTCAGCCAAGAGTATTGATACTGGATGAAAGTTTGAATGCTTTAGATGTGGATAGTGAAAGAAAAATTCTTTTTAATCTTAAGAAACTTAGTGAATCTTGCACCACGATACTAGTTTCTCATGGTCAATTACCCTTGGAATTTGCGGACAACGTGGTCAAGCTCTGATGAAGAACTTTTCCCTATATCTTCTTATTTTTGATTAATCCGTTACCGAGACGGATTAATTTTGCTTTAGGTAATGTTTTCGAAATGTAGTCTGCGTCGAAAAAATTGCGGCCATCATAAACTACGTCACAATTTATGAATTTCTCCCAAGACAAATTTTCGAAGCTGGAATGATGAGTATGCAAAATTATTATTTGAATGTTTTCATAATTTCCATTCCAAGTTTTAATATTCAATTTATCCATTTCTTCTTTGGAAAAGAGTGAATCTAGACAATAGACTTCAGCATCTTTTTGTTCCAATTCTCGATATAATTCAATTGCGCCAGAAAATGAGGTTTCTTTCACCTTTGATCGGTAACTTATTCCAAGAATCAAAATTTTGGTTTTTGCAATTGTACAAATTTCTTCAATTTTTTCAACAGCATAATGGGGCATGTACTTGTTAACTCTTCTGGCCTCTTTAACAATGGTAGCGGTCTTGTCTGTGCTCAAATAAAAATGAGGATAAATTGGTATGCAATGACCTCCAACCGAGATTCCTGGTTGGTGAATTTGCGAAAAATATTGAGAATTGGCTGCTTCAATCACTTCATAAATATTCATACCAATTGAATCAGCATGAATTGCGAATTGATTTGCTAATCCAATATTCACATCTCTATAGGTGGTTTCAGCCAGCTTGACAAATTCCGCACTTTCTACTGACTTAACGTTCCATACACCATTTGGCTTTGTTAGATCTTGGCGAGAGTCAAAATCCAAAACCTGCTCATAGAAAGCAACACCCCTTTGTGCGCAAGCTTCAGTTATTCCACCGACTATTTTGGGATACTTTCGTAGATCTTGAAAAATACGTCCTGTAAATACCCGTTCAGGTGAAAAAACAACAGCAAAATCCTTGCCAACTTTTAACCCTGATTCTTGTTCAAGCGCAGGAGTGAATCTTTTTCTTGTGGTACCAATTGGCAGGGTTGTTTCGTAACAGACTAAAGAATTCTTTTTGAGATTCTTACCGACATTCCTCGTTGCGC
>Ga0172372_10013055_pt1 | contig 10340 bp, 14 predicted proteins | sample LakKiv5m_2_FD_114544 | JGI IMG/M metagenome (GOLD analysis project Ga0172372, IMG submission 114544) | Freshwater microbial communities from Kabuno Bay, South-Kivu, Congo - kab_092012_9.5m | ecosystem: Environmental > Aquatic > Freshwater > Lake | place: Democratic Republic of the Congo... | reverse complement strand
GTATAATGAGTCTAGAAAAGGAAAATGAATGTCTAAATTAATTCAAGCAATTAAAAAGAAAACGAATATAACTTATACTGAAAATAGTGCTTTAACTTATAAAGATACTGGTTCGTATGTTCTTGATTTTTATTATCATACTCCTGCTAGACGTGGGAAAGATAATACTTCTTTGTTTTCAAAAGCTTTGAGTGAAGATGAATTGTTGGCATTAAAAGCACTGTTCTATGTGCGCGATGTTCGTGGGGGACAAGGTGAACGACAATCATTTAGAGATTGTTTAACTTATCTTTGGATTAATGAATATTCTTTATTTGAAAAAATTTTTCAATTAGTTCCTTTTTATGGTCGTTGGGATGATATTCTTTCTTATGTTGAAGATGAAAATGTTGTTGCTTTTGTTAATAAACAATTGAAAAGTGATTTAGATTCTGATAAACCGTCACTTTTGGCAAAATGGATGCCATCTATTAATACATCTTCTAAAGATACAGTGAAGTTAGGTAAGGAATGGGCTAGAGCTTTATTGTTAACAGAAAAAGAATATCGTAAAATGTTGTCATTTTTACGTTCTAAATTGAATGTTGTTGAAATTCCGATGTCATTTAATGATTGGGGTGAAATCGAATATAATAAAGTACCATCAAAAGCTTCTTTACTTTATCGTAACGCTTTTAAAAAGCACGATGCTTTTAGATATTCTGAATATATTCAAAAAGTAACGGATGGTAAAGAAAAGATTCATTCAGATGTTCTTTATCCTTACGAATTAGTTGAAAAATGTTGGATTGGGCAATGGGATCAAACTGTCGAAGCCTTATGGAGAAATTTACCCAATTATGGTAAAACTGATAAAAATGCTTTAGTTGTAGCAGATACATCAGGGTCTATGAGTGGTAAACCTATTACAGTATGTATTGCATTGGCTATTTATTTGGCAGAACGTAATGAGGGTATTTTTCATAATAAATTTATTACCTTTTCAGCTAAACCAGAATTGCAAGATGTTGTGGGTAGAAATTTAAAAGAAAGGGTTAGTAATTTATCTCATGCACATTGGGATGGTAATACCAATTTACAAGGAGTTTTCGATTTGATCTTAAATACTGCGGTTAAAAATGAATTACCAGAAGATGAAATGCCATCTCATATTTTTATAGTATCAGATATGGAGTTTGATAATGCGTGTGGTTATAGAACGCCTAAAACTAATTTAGATACGATAAAAGAAAAATATGAAGAAGCTGGTTATGAAATGCCAATTTTAGTATTTTGGAATGTAGATTCTAGACATAATCAAGTTCCTGCTACGGCTGATGAAAAAAGATGAGTGTTTTTGGTATCGGGTTGTTCTCCAAGTATTTTTCAAAATGCAATTAATGCTGGCATGGTTACTCCTCATGAATTAATGATTGAAGTTCTTAATTCTAAGAGATATGATTTAGTGGAGAAAGCATACAATGTTTAAAAGTATAAGTATGTCAAATAGTGGTGATTCACAAGTTGTTGAACATTATTATTTTGGTACTATGTTAAATGGAAATAGTGCCAATTGGTATGAACCATTAAATAATAATGTTGAAATATATATGTTTCAATGTAAATATTGTGGTAATAAATATAGAGAAAAAGATTTAAATGATATGAAAATTGTTATGCAACATAGATTGAGTAATAATAGTTGGGCAGACACTTTGAAAAGGAGTATTATGGATAGCGAAATAAATAATTGGCATAAGTTTTTTGAAGAGTTAGGTTCATCCCTGAATAAGTATAATTTTATGATTTCAGAGTTTGTGCTTGGCGTTTCCGTTGACAACCGAATTAGGGTAGTTAGTTTCAATTCTGATGGGAAGAAAGTGTATCCCGTTTACAGTATTCCCGAAGATGTACAATCTGTCCAACAAGGCGTGCAGTTGACCGCCTTGCGGCGTGACTGGCGCAGTCGTTTTGGTAATTGGCTTGCTTCTTTGGGTAATCGTATTGCTCAAAGCGGCGGCAACTAACGCAAACCGTTATCCCAAATTATATCCCAATTATTAATAAACCTTATTAATTGGGATATAATTATTTAAGCTATTGACAAAAAATATAAATAATAGTATAATACAATTAATAGGAGAGATAATATGAAATTTTTAACTGTACCTAAAGGAATAGGAATATGGTCTAGTATCTATTTGTTATTGGGCATTAGTTTAACAATTGGGTCTGGAATATTTTGGATTTTAAATGTTCTTTTTTCCGCATTTGGTTTGATGGGATTTACAGGTGCTGAGATGAAGATGAATGATGTAGATATTTTATTTTCATTTATACCTATTATTTCAAATGGTGGTAGAATTGGGTTAATATTAGCATTTTTAGGAGGATTAATTGCCAGTGCAGTAGAAAGTATTGTTTGGTTATCTCCCAAAGAAAATAAAACTCATGGGTCTAATACAACAATAGATCAAAAGAATTTATTTATTTGGTTTTCGATTATAATTTTAACTTATGATGTTTTATCTACTCACTATTTTTTAATGGGCAATACTTTTATTGATTTTTCACATGGTTTAACGTGGGGAGAGAAAATAATAAATGGAATATTATCTTTTATAGCAGTTTTTGGAATTACAATTATTTTATTCAGCATTGGGTCTGAATTATTTTTAATTTATGGAATTGAATTAGTTATTAATAATTATAAAGATGGATTTATTAATATTCAAACAGCTATATATACTATTTTTGGAATAAATGGAAACATTGATGATTCAATGGATAAGATAAAATCGGATAGAAATAATATTGAAAATAAAATTGAGAGGCGTGGGCGTAAAAAGAAAGAACGCCCATTTGTAAATTTAGAAAAACAAAGACTTCAAGAACGTGTGTTTGAAATTAACAATCGAAAAAATAAACGTGAAGATTATAATGGTGGTGGAGATATAATATATCCCGATTTTCTAGGTGAAGAAGCATTTCAATTTAACAATGAAAGGAAATTGATTGATGGATAACAATAAGTATTTGATATATACTCCGCATAATAGAACTTTAATAGAAGTTAAAGGTGATCAATTAGCGGTGGTGTTACGGAATGATGTGGCTATGTTAGTATTAGAAGAAAAATACCAAGACGCTATACCTTATTTAAAAGGACTTAGGCGTAATTGTGAATCATGTGGCAGTGCTAATAAATATATGTTTAGGGAGGCTACAGAACAAGAAATAAAACAATGGAAAAGCGCATAGGTGTTATTGGTTATAAAGGGAGGTTGGGTAGCGAATTGGTATCTAGGGGGTGTTTTCCAATAGATTGTGATCTTTTAGATATAAAATCAATTAAAGATGGTATAGAAGAACAATCCCCTGATGTTATTATTAATTGTGCGGCATTTACAGATGTAGATGCTTGTGAAAAAAACATTATTAAAGCATATCAAATAAATTCTTTTGCCCCTAAAACTTTAGTAAGTTGTTTTGATAAAAAATTTATACATATATCTACTGATTTTATTTTTGATGGTAATAAAGATGGCGGGTACAACGAAGATGATATTCCATTTCCTATAAATCAATATGGATATAGCAAACTATTTGGGGAAATAGGAATTAAAGGTTATCATGATTTATTAGTTGTTAGAACAACTGTATTATATGATGCTAAAAGTGAAAAGCCCAATTTTGTAAAAAGTATTTATAATAAATTGAAGAATAAAGAAACCATTACTTTGCCTAAACTTTTAGGTTCTCCAACATATGTGCCTCATTTAGCTGATGGGATATTGTATTGTATTGAGAAAGATTTAATAGGAGTTATAAATATAGTTGGTAAAGATATTCTTAGTAGATATGAAATGGGTAAAAGAATTTGTCAAAAATTTGGATTTAATTCCAATTTAGTTCAATCTGGAATAGCGTGGGGCGATGCTAAACGAGGGGAGAAGTTGGGATTGACAACTAAAAAGGCAGAAAGTATGGGAGTTCCTATTTATTCATTTGATCAAGGATTAGATGAATTTGGAAAGATATATGGAAGTAGAAATAGTTAAAGCTACTAGATATAAACAAGAATTTGAAAATGGATTGATAACTATTCTTTGGACGATACCTTATTATATCCATGTTGAAAATATGACTCATAAAAGATTTGCCAGAAATGCTAGTTCAGCTAGGGCGCAAAAATCGGATAAACATATTGCTATGGGTTATTATGTTCCCCAAGTTTTTTATAAACAAGGTAATGGTATGAAATCGAGCAAGATGCCTATTGAAAATCAAGAAAGAGCTAAATTATTATATCATTCTATTTGGGCAGAATCGGAAAGAATAGCAAACGAGTTGAGTAAACTTGGAGTTAGTAAAGAACAATCTAATAGAGTTTTACCAACATTTAAACATATTAAAGTTATTACCACAGGCACAGAAGATGCTTGGAAAAAATGGTTAAATCTTCGTTATAATGAAAATGCTGATGTGGCTATGCAATTATTGGCAGAACAAGTAAATGATTTAATTGAAAATGTTTCTTGGAGTTATTCAGATAAACATATACCTATGGGTAATGAGAATGATAATTGGATAGAAGTATCTGCCAGAATTGCTAGAATTTCATATAGTAATCCTAAATCTGGAAAAAACGATTTTGATTTGGGAAACGAATTAATTAAAAATAAACATTTATCACCAACCGAACATATAGCTCAATGGGAATATAATCCATTAAGATCGGCTATTAGTTCTAAAATGGAAGATTTACATGAAAATTATGGTTGGACTAATTATAGATCGATGATTGAAAGAGATTTAAATAATTGATTATGAATGATTTAGAATATAAAAAATGGAAATTAGGTGATTGGATTTATATTAATCGTTTACAGTGGGGTAAAGAAGAAATTGATAAAATCCTTGAATGTTTAAATGAAAATTGGTTTGCTGGTAATTCTCGTTTTAATAAAGAATTTGAAACTAAAATGGCAAATTTTAGTGGTTTAAAATATTTTCAAACCACTAATTCTGGCAGTGCGGCATTAGAAATATCTATTCAAGCTTTAATTCAAAGTGGTAGAATTAAAGAAGGCGATAAATTCTTACACCCAATACACACATTTCCCACATCATGTTCAACGGCGATCATGTACGGAATGATACCCGTTTTCGTAGATGTTGGTGTTGGAACATATGTTGTAGATGATGGTGAAATTGAAAGAGCTTTTAAAGAATTTTCTGATATATCATTTGCCATAATTCCAGCGTTGATGGGGAATGTACCCAACATGGAATTATTATTGGAAAAATTAGACGGAAAACCATTGATTTTAGATTCGTGTGATTTAATGGGATGCACTTGGGATACTAAAGAATTTGCATCTTATGGCACTTTAAGTTGTTATTCATTTTATGGTAGTCATACTGTATCAACTGCGGGGGTTGGTGGTGGAATTGGCACAAATGACGATGAATTATATAAAATTATTAAATCTCTTACTTTTTGGGGCAGAGATTTTGAGATAGATAATTTATCACCAGTTCAAAACTTTTTAAAACGATATTCATATTATACAAAAGGATTTGATGCTCAAATGTCGGCAATACAAGCGGCATTTGGTTTAGGTCAAATGGAAAGGCTTTATGAATTTTTGGGTAAACGAAAATTTATATTTAATAAATTAACAGATTTATTTAAAACTAAATTAAATTATTTTATTCTTCCTACTAGAGTGTCAGATAGAGCGGATATTACATGGTTTGGGTATCCTCTATTTATCAAAAAAGAAGCTCCATTTACGAGGGAAGAATTTGTAGAATATTTGGTGGAAAATAAAGTTGAAGTTCGTCCAGTTATGGCATGTAATTTATTAGATAACAAACCTTATCAAGATATTGAATGTGTTGCCGTGAGCAACTTTTCCAATGCTAGAGAAAACCAAATAAGAAGTGTTTTTATTCCAGCTTGTCCTATGGAGCAAGATGAATTTGAACATTATTTTACAATTTTACAAACATTTTTAGAAAGATATTAATGAATCTTTCGATAATAACCCCTGTTTATAATCAACATTTAATTACATTAGATTATCTTAAAAATATTTGTCCATATTTGAGTGATGATATGGAATTGATAATAGTAGACAATGCGTCAACATCTGAAACTAAACAAATAGTTAATTTAGTTCAAAATCAATATAAAAATATTGATTATATCAGAAGCGATGTTAATTTGATGTTTGGTGGGGGTAATAATTTGGGAAAGCATCGGGCAAAATCAAATAATTTATTATTTTTATCTAATGATGTTAGATTGATGGGTAATGAATGTTTGAAAGAATTTAAAGATGAATTGAAAGATCGTGGTGAATATTGTATATTTGGGGGCAGACATATTGAATTTGAATCGGGGTGGAATAAATTTGAGAATAAATTAAGTCGTGAAATTTTAGTTATTGATTATTTAGAGGGTTGGGCAATTGGCATTACAAAACAGATGTGTGATAAATTGAAAGTTTGGGACGAAAGATTTAAAATAGATTTTGAAGACATGGATGTATCATATATGGCTAGATTGAATGGAATCAAATTACATCAGATTAAAAATTCTAATCAATTAAATCATTTGGGAGGACAAACGGCATATAAATTGGAAGGTGGTAGATTGCCATACACATTAGAAAGTCAAAAGAAGTTTTGTGATAAATGGGGATTGAATGTAATAAAATGAATTTTTTTAGCAGTAAAATTTCTGATAGATCAAAAGAATATGTAAAACAAGTTTTAGATTCTGGAATGTTATCGGAAGGGGAATGGACAGATAGATTTGAAAAAGAATTTAAAAGTAAGTTTTCAATAAAATATGGATTTAGTGTTAATTCTGGAACGTCAGCATTACATTTAGCATTATTATTGGCGGGTGTTAAACAAGGAGATGAGATTATTACATCTCCCCAAACATTTATTGCTACAGGGATGGCTATTCTTATGTGTGGGGCTATTCCTATTTTTTGTGATATTAATTTAGATGGAACATTAGATTCTAATTGTGTTGAAAATTTTATTACAGATAAAACTAAAGCTATTTTAACTGTTAATTGGGGCGGTTATATATCGGATTTGAATAAATTAAAGAAAATTTGTGATACTTTTGATTTACAATTAATACAGGACTCAGCACATGCGTTAGGAGGAGTTTTTGAGAAGAATTTTATAGACGATTTTGGATTTAATATTTATTCATTTCAATCTATAAAACATCTTACTACGGGTGATGGGGGATGGGTTACTGTTCCCGATTATAAAACAGAAGAAGAAGGAAAAAGATTACGCTGGTTTGGGATTGATAGAGCGCATAGTAAAATTGAGTTTTTAGGAGAGAGAGAATATGATATAGACCGAATTGGTTATAAATATCATATGAATAATGTGGCGGCAGCTATTGGTCTTGGTAATTTAGAAGATTATACAGATGAACGTAGACAATATATAGCAAGTTTGTATAATTTTTATTTGAGAGATGTTAAAGGATTACAATTAATGCCATATGTTAGACCATCGGTATATTGGTTATATCCTATTTTAATTGAAAATAGGGGAAGATTTATTAAAAAAATGATGAATAATAAAATTCCTGTATCTATTGTTCATAAAGGAATTGATAATTATAAATTATTTGGTGGTCAAAATATTTATGATAAAAAACCATTGAAAAATCAAAGATATTGGGATGCACATCAAATACATTTGCCAATACATGACGAAATAACAGATGATGATGTATATAAAATAACTAAATGTATAAAGGATGGTTGGTAATGAAAATAATAAATATAAAAGAACAATATGATGAATTGATAAAATTACCAATTATAGAATGTTATCCCGATCTTATTTGTAGACGTGATTATGATTCTAATGGCGGATATGTTATTAATGTGGTTAGTGGCAATGTTGGAAAAATATGGGCATGTGATTCATATTCTGTAGAATATGAGAAATTTACATTTGATTATGATGTTATTGCTAAATCTAGAGATGGTGGTTTTTATTTTCTAGTTAAATCTAATTGGTTTATAAAATATAAATTTTATTTTATTTCGTGGCTTAAGAATATAAATCGTAGGATTTTATGGACATTTGATATTTGGGGATTGATGGATAGAGAAATTGGAAGATACCCAACTTGGCGGGATTTGAAAATGTTTAAAAGATCGTTCTAAAGAAATGGTTAGTAAAGCCGTGAAGTTGGGATATAAATATGAAAACTTATAAATATGATGACAAATTATATTTTGATACTTGTGAACATTTAGTTTGGAATGAAAAAGACAAGATATTTAATTTATTAACTAATGATTCTGGTTTCCCAATTGGAGTTGATGAGAGTGGACATGAACATATATTATTTATGTGTTTATCATGTTGGGAGAGAATGGAAAATAGAGCATTTACAGATTTTATTTCCAAATTAAATATAAAATTTCAAATAAAAAATGGTAATGTGATTGAATTGTCATCTAAATATTTATGGAGAAAATTTTTAGAACTGTTGAAAGTAACAGATTTGAAAGTAGATTATGATGAATGATTTCTGGAAAAATAAACGAGTAGCGATAATGGGCGGGGCAAGTTTGATAGGGTCTACATTAGTAGAACAATTATTAAACAAAAACCCTAAAGATTTGTGGGTTATAGATGATTTAAGTAGTGGGAAAAAGAAAAATTTACTTTCTCATGTCCCTATAATGGTAAAGGATATAAGAAACTATATTTAGATTTAAAAAATAACGGTATTAATTTGAGTTAACCCCTGATTATTAATATGAAATATGGTATAATATATTTATATGAAAAAGATTAAAGTTGTTTTATTTTCACATTTTTTTGCGGTAACTGCGGCATCTGAATATTTTGTTAGGGCATTAAAAAGAAGGTCAGACGTAGAATTAAAAACTGTTGGATCATATCATGGTTTAGATATGTCAGTGTGGGGTAATGGTATATCTAATATGCCCAATGATTATGATTTTAAACCAGATATATGTTTACCCCCATTACCTATTGGAGATAGTAATATTCCTGTTCAAATGGTTGAAAATCTTTTAGGAGGATTTCAGCCCGATTTATGGCTAACAGTAGATTCAGGTATTCGGATGGTTGGTAAACCTAAAAATGGCATTAATACTGTATTTTATACTGATCCTCATACTGGATTGGTTGAATTTTATAGAAGAACACAAGAACAATACGATTATAGATTTAATCCTCAACGACAATATGTGGTGAGTGATAATGAATATTATATTCCATATGGGGCAGATAAGGAATGGAACGCCCCTCTTGAAAATGTGGAAAAAATTTATGATTGTGTATTATTGGGAAATTATTATCCTCAACGTATTGAGTTAAGAGATAGATTAAATGGATTGGGTTATAAAACTCTTTTGAAATTAGGAGTAGCTAAAAAAGATGCTCAAATAGTGCATAATCAATCTAAAATATGTTTAAATTTAACTAGTATGAAAGATTTAAATGCAAGGGTATTTGAAACGATGGGATGTAAAGTTCCGTTGTTGACTAATAGATTAGAAGATTTAGATAATTTATTTGTAGAGAATGAACATTATTTTGGTTATTCTACTATAGATGAATCTATTGATAAGGTTAAATGGATTTTAGAAAACTATGATAAGGCATTGATTGTAGCGGAGAATGGTTATGATGAAGTCCATAGATTACATTTGTGGGATAATAGGGTACAAACCATTTTTGATTTGATTGGAGTAAATAGTGAACATTAATAAATATGGTGTCGGCAAAAGAAAAAGTATGGTAGACACTAGGGGTAAAACACATTCCTATAAAGATAAATTTTATTTTAAAGTGGGCGAAATAACACAATTGATTGATGCGGTTGGGCAAGATGATTTGATGTATTATCAATTTAATATGCCAATTGAACGAGAAGAATATGAAAAATATCGGCAACGTGGTATTCCAATACCTGAAAGTAGATTGGGATTTTCTGTTATGTGTCAATGTGGAAGTGAAGTAGTTTATGCAAATGACCCCAATTGTCCTGAATGGATGTTGGGTAAATTAATTTGTAAATCATTAGCAATGTTTGGAGTGCATCAAACATCTATGGTTATTTCAGATGGTAAAATTAAATTGCCTAAATATATTGAACAAGATAAATTATTATTAGATAGTGACATGGAAAAACTATGGGGTAAAAAAGATAAATAAATGTCGAGAAATTATAAACACGTAGAAAGATACCTTAATGAATTATTACAAGATATATACAATCAACCTCCTGATGAGGGGCATACAAATTGGGCGAGAGATGTTATTAC
>Ga0172372_10013054_pt1 | contig 10341 bp, 11 predicted proteins | sample LakKiv5m_2_FD_114544 | JGI IMG/M metagenome (GOLD analysis project Ga0172372, IMG submission 114544) | Freshwater microbial communities from Kabuno Bay, South-Kivu, Congo - kab_092012_9.5m | ecosystem: Environmental > Aquatic > Freshwater > Lake | place: Democratic Republic of the Congo... | reverse complement strand
CTTGGTTTGAAGGAAGCACCCTCGAACCGTGGGTACTCTTTTTAATCAATGTCGTTGGCGTAACAACCCTCATCGTCTTTATTGGCGAGGTTATTCCGAAGGTATATGCCACAACCAACAACCTTAAAATTGCAAAACGCTTTGCGTTTTTGTTTCTCATTCTAGACCGCGTGTTTGCTCCCATTATTTGGTTGCTTACCACCACCTCTAAGATCTTCGATAAAGATGCCGACAGTATCGCTTCGAATATTTCTGTCGATGAATTGGGACACGCTTTGGAACTGACAACCGACGACAACAGAAGCGAAGAAGAGCACCGCATCCTCGAAGGCATTGTGTCTATTGGTGAAAAGGAAGTAGTGCAAATCATGACGCCACGTACCGACGTGGTTTTCCTAAACAGTAAATTAGATTTCGCTTCGGTGAAGCAAATAGTTTCCACTTCAGGTTATTCACGCTTCCCCGTTATTTTAGATAACTCAGACTCTATTAGCGGTGTGCTTTACGCGAAGGACCTTATTCCATTTTGGACTTCGGAACAAATCGATTGGATGATGCTTCAACGCAAGACCATGTACATTCCAGAATCGAAGCGCGTGGACGATGTATTAACCGAATTTCAAAAAGACAAAATGCACTTGGCTGTGGTCGTCGATGAATACGGTGGAACATCTGGGATTGTCACGTTGCAAGATGTCTTAGAAGAAATTGTGGGCGATGTAAATGACGAATTCGACGATGCTTCTGACGCTCTTTATTCGCGATTAGACCAGAACACCTTTGTGTTTGTCGCGAAAATTGGACTGGTAGATTTTTGTCGAGTGGTGGAAGTGGAAGATGAAATTTTCGAATCGGAACGCGGCGATAGTACAACACTTGGCGGATTCATCGTAGAGCAATTGGGTCGCATTCCTGTGCGTGGTGATAAATGGAGTTTTAGAAATTTTGATTTTGTTATTGAATCGGCCGACAACAGAAAAATCAATCGCATAAAGGTTAAAAAGAATGGGTAAGAAACAACGCATAGGTCTTGTGTTAATCGCACTAGCGATAGTGGCTTCGCTCACCTACATTTTTGCCATTCGTCGTCCTGCCCCAACACCCAGACCCCGCGCGTATTTCAGAATAGATTTGCCGAAGAAAGAGTATTTCCCGTTCATGGCAGAATGTCCTGTGAATTTCGAAGCACCCATGTATTCGAAGATTGAAAACAAAGCTCCCGATCCGCGCGAAACAGGCTGCTGGTTCAATGTAATGGTTCCACGTTTGAAGGCTACGTTGTATTGCGCTTATATCCCCGTGCATAACGACTTAGATCAATTGGTTCAGCGCGCTTATGATTACACCATCATGCACGACGTGAAGGCCACTGCCATTCGCAGAACCGATGTGGAAATAGATTCCACTCATGTTTACGGAATTATTTACGATTTAGAAGGCGATGCAGCTTCACAGTTACAATTCTTTGTAACCGATAGTACGAAACACTTTTTACGTGGCGTGCTTTATTTCCGCGACAGACCGAACGCCGACTCGTTAGCGCCTGTTCTTTCGTTCATGCGTGAAGATGTGATTCACATGATTGAAACGCTGCGCTGGCGCGACTAACGAATAGCAATCATACTAATTTCCACCTTGGCTCCTTTCGGAAGTTTGGCTACTTCTACCGTTTCTCTTGCAGGAAAAGGCGCTACCATGTACTTCGCATACACTTCATTCACCACTGCAAAATCATTCATAGACTGAAGGAAAATTCCTGTTTTCACTACTTTGGCAAATGAGCTGCCCGCCGCCTCCAATAGAGCGTTTAGATTTTTCATCACCAGTTCCGCTTCTTCTTCAATGCTTGCCGGTTCGTAGTTGCCCGTTGCCGGGTCAATAGCAATTTGTCCGCTGGTGAAGATCATTCCATTTACCTCAACCGCTTGTGAATAAGGGCCGATAGGTGCAGGAGCATTTTTTGTTTCAATTACGTTTTTCATTCGTATTGTTGCCAATAATTTTTTCAAACTTCGTCACAAATTTCCACATGCACAACTTGAACATTTTGTTCATAGACAACTTCGATTCGTTCACCTATAATTTGGTGCACTATGTTGAAGCGTTCGATGCACAGGTTACGGTGGTTAGGAACGACGAAATTCCGTTCAACGATATCCATAAATTCAATGGGGTCTTACTTTCTCCCGGTCCTGGCTTGCCCGCCGAGAGCGGTGAGCTAATGCGGTTCATTGAGCTATGGAAGAATAAAATGCCTATGCTTGGCGTTTGTTTGGGCATGCAAGCCTTGGCCGAAAGTTGCGATGCAGGGTTGAAGAATTTAGATCAAGTGCTTCACGGGGTGCAAGGCCTTGCGGTTCGTGTAAATGATTCGAAGTTGTTGGAAGGAATTCCTGAACAATTTCATGTCGGACATTACCACAGTTGGGTGGTAGAAGAAGCGTCGTTGAACAGCGATTGGGTAGTAACTTCGCGAAGCACCTCGAATGAAGTAATGAGCATGGAACACCGTGTTCTTCCACTTATGGCGGTGCAGTTTCACCCGGAATCTATTTTAACACCGGATGGAAAAAAGATGATAGAAAATTGGTTGAAAAGCTTGAATGAGACAACATGAGAAACTGGATGACTAAACTCTTTGCATCGACTTGCTTTTGTGCATTGTCTTTCGTGGCCTTTTCACAAACCTATCAACTAGCGGTAATGAAATACAAGGGGGGTGGCGATTACTACGCCAATCCCACCAGTTTGCGCAACTTGGTTTCGTTTGCCAATAAGGAATTGCGAATGAACATCAACAAGGAAACGCCTTATGTAGAAGTTGGAAGTACCGATTTATTCAACTTCCCATTTGTGCATATGACGGGTCACGGGAATGTGGTGTTTTCGTCGCAAGAAGCGCAGAATTTACGGATGTATTTAGAAGGGGGCGGCTTCCTGCACATCAGCGACAATTACGGTTTAGATCCGTATATCCGTCGAGAGATGAAGAAAGTATTTCCCGATTTAGAGTTTGTAGAAATTCCATTTGGTCATCCGGTATTTCATCAGAAGTATGAGTTTCCCAATGGCTTACCGAAAGTGCATGAGCACGACAACAAGGCGCCACAAGCCTTTGGAATTTTCATAGAGGGCCGGTTGGCTGTGTTCTATGATTACGAATGTGATTTAGGCGACGGTTGGGAAGATGCCAGTGTTCACAAAGACACAGAGGCCACGCGCACCAAGGCTTTGCAGATGGGTGCTAACCTGTTGCAATATGTGTTCGGTGAAGATGAATGAGATAAAGGCCTGCCTCGACGAGGCAGTTGATTTATACAATCGTCCGGCCTACTTAGACCACGATCCCTTGGCGATTCCGCATACGTTTTCTAAAAAAGAAGATAAGGAGATTGCCGCTTATTTTGCTGCAACCATTGCATGGGGTAATCGGGTAAGCATTGTAAAAGATTCGTGGCGCATAATGGATTTGATGGATCGTTCGCCGTATGAATTTGTTATGACTGCGAAGAAATCAGATTTTCCAAGGAACATAACATCATTGCACCGCACTTTCATGCTTGAAGATTTCGAGTTTTTAGTCCAAGCGTTACGTCGCATTTATCAAAAGCGTGGGGGAATGGAAAAGGTATTTACCGAGGGATTTAAATCGGGTGGAAGTGCTGAGGCCATTGCCTTATTTAGAAAAGAAATGTTAAGCGGGAAAGAGCACAGAGCGGCGAAGCATTTAGCAGACCCGTTGGCCAACAGTACTGCCAAGCGCATGAATATGATGCTGCGCTGGCTGGTTCGCAGCGACGAGCGCAAGGTTGATTTGGGTATTTGGAAGGACATTCCCATGTCGAAATTATCTATCCCGCTTGACGTGCATGCTGGAAGGATGGGAAGAGAATTGGGACTATTTCATCGCACGGCGAATGATTGGAAGGCGGTGTGTGAGTTAGATGCGGTGCTGCGGAGTTTCGACGCTGAAGATCCGGTGAAATATGATTATGCCTTATTTGGCATCTCGGAGGCTCGCAATAAAAAAAGGCCCGAAGGCCTTTAGTTGTTGGGTAAGTAGCTTTGGTTATGAAAGCATTTGTTGTCTTAACAAGAACTCGAATTGTTGATTTTGTTTAGTCAACTTCTTCAAGCTTTCCTCCGCTTCATTTAATTGATTGTAGCGTTGGTATGCATCGTTCAGCATGTTGGTTACATCGTCCTTTTTGAACGGTTTCATTAACACACGGAAGACATTTGCTTTGTTAATAGCGTCGAACATTGCGTCGGTACTAACGGTATTTGTCAAGAGGATGCGTTGTGCTTTTGGGAATTCCACGCTCATACGTTGTAAGAAGTCGATTCCATTGATAAGCGGCATAGCTTGATCAACGATGAGGATATGGATGTTTGATGATGCCAGAATTTTATACGCTTCGAACGGGTCATTTGTCGCGAAAACTTCGAACTGTTCACTGAACTGCGCTTTGAAATTATGTACAGCAACAGCGTCGTCATCTAAGAAAAGCACATTTGCCTTTAGCGCGTTCATTGCGTTGGTTTGGTTGGCGGCGTGTGTATGTTTCATAATGTTGGGAGTTTGTTCGCTTATAACGCAGCGTAGAGAAGTAGGGTTACGTTTTCTGAGAATATTTTTTGTAAGAAGCTGTTTTTGAGAATGTTGCAGGGAGTTTTTCTTGAATAGACTGAATAGCGGTCATCAGCTTTTCAGCATTATCTAGGGAGGATCTGAGTTGAATTTGCAGGAGTTTATTTTCTTCCACGAGGCTTTGAGTGTGTTTTTTAGTTTCCTCGAGGAGTTGTTGTTTATAGACTTCCAGGTCTTGGTAGTTATAGTTTTCGGCTACCATGAGCATAGAGGGGGAGACCTTATAGATTTGCGCTAATTTTTTGAAGTCTTCGACGCGGGCGTTTCTTCTACCGTTTTCTAGGCGTGAGTATTCGGCTTGTGAGATGCCTAGGACTTCAGCGACGTACTCTTGTTTGTACGAGAACAGCATGCGCATTTCGCGCAGTTTAGGGAAAGGGTTTGAACGAGAATAAGATTTCATGGGTTTTGGTTTTTGTTTGTCCAAATATTCACTGGACAAAATCTCCAAAACCTCAGATTCGAAATTTTCGAAAATTATTCTATCCGCTCGAACATCATGTCTTTGATGTTTTGCGGAATCGGAAGTAGCCCGAGGGATTTGAGAATTCCGATAGATTCAGGCTCTGAAGTAGCACTCATTTTGGAAAATGACCAAATCCTATTAGTTTCAGAAACTTTTTTTCTGATAGTCTTAGCAAAGGTGTCGCCAATGGATTGTTCGGAGAAAGGGTTGATTGCTTGACCTTTTGAGTTAATTCTTGAGTTGAGGTTATTGGCTACGTCTTTATTCCTATCAGAATGAATCCGTTCATCTAACATGAGCAAATATTTGGTAGGAAATCCAATTAAAAAGGCGTTTAGAAGATATGTAAGTGAGTTGATTGCAATTGTTTGATTATGATCAGATACAAATTGAGGTCTAACAGTGAAATCTTCTTGATCGTAATTACAAGTCCAAACGTCAAAATGAAGAGACGGGAAGGATAGATCCTTGTTTTCGTTGCTAATTGTTAAATATGACTTTTTCTCGATTTGTTTAATACCGGTCGCCTTGGTTATTTTTTCATTCGGTCTGAAGGAAATTTTGTAATACTCTTGATTGACCTTGAATGAGAAGATTGGCATTGATAGAATAGAGTAGGCTATTCCCGCCCATCTAATTACGTGGGGATAATCTTCTTGGTTAATAAATCCATTTTCTGAATTATCTAAAAACCAGTCAATTGAAAATTCCTGAGATGATTTCCCAAGAATTTCACTCACCTTTTCATCTACAAAGAGATACCTGTTCTGTTTTGAATCGTAAACTGTATAGAACTGGTTATTTCCAATTCTGTAATGGTTAAGGAATGATAGAATTTCATTGTATGAAGTGTTTGGGATGTAATTTCCCTGAGAATTATTCATAATTCTCATTGCAGCTTCAGGCTGATTGTTTTCAAATAAATTTTGAACTTCGGTAATCCTGGATTCAATTGATTTCAGAAAATCTGTTAACTCAACATCAGATTGTGTTTGTTTGAAATATTCTATAAGCAACTCTTTCCAAGTTGCGAAACTTACATTATTCCCGACTAGATTCTTTGGATTAGTTTCCATTGCTTTTTTATTAATCTTACACCAAAAGGTGTTAATAATTGTAATTGGCTAACTTCAAATATACTAACCCCATATGTAAATTGCATTATGAATCTAAAAATGTTAGAAGGGAGGGAATTAAATAAGGGGCCTATCATGCTCCAATATGCTGAAGTAAATGACATTTTGAGTGCCCAAAATCACAATATTGGTATAAAAAATCTAGATATTTCGGCATTATCAGAGTTAAGGGAGAACTTCCAGAGTTTTGAATTGCATATTTCGTCTCAAGAGTTGCTTAACTCATCTCCGACTGCAATTCCTGTAGAATACGGTGTGTGGTTTTATTTTCCATGGAGAAACTCAATTCTTCAAACTCTTCCTGAGGTTGATTTTTGGAAGCTGAGAACTATTCGGAACAGATATAAAATCTCGTTGGAAGAACAAGAGCTTTTAAGAACAAAAGAAATATCGGTCATTGGACTTTCAGCTGGGAACGCAGTACTACAAGTGCTTTCCATGGAAGAAATCGGAGGCATATTCAACATTTTTGATTTTGATCGCTTTGAAGTTTCAAATTCAAATCGCCTTTCACATTCGTTGTTCGATGTTGGCCTGGAAAAAGTTTTTCTATCATCTCGTGAGGTCTGGGAAAGAAATCCCTTTATCCGAATTAATCTTTTCCCAAACGGCTTCAAAGGGGATGAAATTGATTTAGCAGCGATTAGCAGTTCAGACTTGATAGTCGATGAATGCGATTCTTTTCAAATAAAAATTCAATTAAGAAATCTCGCTAAAGAATATAAAAAGCCTCTTTTAATGCATACTAGTGAAAAAGGAATTACTGATATTGAGAGATATGACAATGAGTCAATTGCTATTTTCAATGGTTTATTGGAGGGGGTTGATTTAGGAAATCCTAGAGCGGTGTTAACCTCAATCATTAATCCTAGTATTGTATCCGAAAGAATGCTTTTTTCATTTAGTGAAATTGGCAAGAGCATTAAATCATGGCCACAACTAGCTAGTGAGGTAATCGCAGGAGGCGCAAATATTGCGACGATAGCGAGGTGGATATTGTTGGGTGAAAACATCCGTAGTGGTAGATACTTACTGAACTGTGATTCTGTCCGTGATTAATCTTCCTAACTCAAATATCAGTTCAATCTTGGATGACCTTGATGTGAGAATTAGCTTTTATAAGGCTAAAGATCACCCAAGAATATGTTCTGAGTTTTCAGCAGGCCATAGAGCGTTGTTGGAGATAAATGATGTGGATTTAGGTCCGCTTGATACTTCGTGGTATACGTCAGAATTTGTTTATTTGTTAGTTGTAGAAAGTGTTGAAACGAACGAGATTTTAGGAGGTTCGAAGCTTGTTATTTTTGATGGAAACAACAATCTTCCACTTCAAAATTTGCTTTTGGATGACTATCCAGAATTAGATTCACTCTTAGACAAATATTATCGTGACGGTCTAGTGGAAATTTCTGGTTTGTGGAATTCAAGAGCGGTAGCAGGACTTGGATTGGGAAGTGAACACTTAATAAGAACAAGCATTGCAGTGAGTAGTTTTTTACCAGTTAAAACTGTAATTACTTTTTGCAGCCCTTTCGTAACTCGTTTTGCCTCACTCTATGGTTTTAAACCGATGGCGGAATTTGGAAGTAATGGTTCTATTCCTTTTCCAGACGAAAGATGGATGAGCACCATCAATTACTTAGATGATATTTTGGATATGAACGGTGCTGATTTAAAAGAGAAAGATCGCATTAAACTATTAAGGGCGAATCCAATTGGAGTTCAAGATTATAATGATAGAGGAAAGAAACTTCGTATTGAGTATAAGCTAAAATTGTAATATGAGAAGGTTATACTTATTGTTGATTGCCATATTTGGATTGTCACTGTCTTCCCTGGCTGGAATGACTTTCGATATTAATGCTAATACTACAGCAATCTCACCCAATTTAGGTTTATCTAAAGATACGATTGAAGTTGACTTGAGAATTGGAGATATTTCAGATCAAAGGTCAACATTGTATTTTCGAAGTTCAAATTATGATTTTATAGCCATATACGATGAAAATGGAGATTCAATAATTTGGACTGATTCAGATTTCCGTGATCATCAGGGCGTCTTTAGTCTTGATACCAAAAAAACTGAATGCAAGCTCAAAATAAAAATTCACTCAGGTGAGCAAGTAATCTTGCCGATGGTAGTTGGAACTCAGAATGAAATTATTTCTGAGATTAGCAGTAAAAATGTTTTCTACAACATTTTCATTGGAATCTTTATTTCTATCATTCTATATAACCTGTTCCTGTTCTTTTCGATTGGCGATTCGCTCTATATTATTTATGTCTTAACGACCCTTTTTATTGGATTAGTTCAACTTCAGTTCAGCGGAAAACTTGAACAATGGTTTTTCGGAAATAGTATGTTCATTAGAAGGTATGACACCCACATTCTTGGAGCGCTTAGTGGAATCACCACTATTTGGTTTAGCAATATTTTTATTCGTATAAAGCACTATTGTAATTGGGTTTTTCAGGTTTCAAAAGTTGCAATTGTTGTATACGTTATCAGTGTGATTTTGACATTGTTTGGACAGTTGACATTATCCTATCAGCTGATCAATCTTAACGCTAGCATATCTCTACTATTAATAGTGGCAGCGGTTTACTCAATAAGAAAGGGGTATCGCCAAGGTAAATTCTTTTTGATTGCATGGACCTTTTTCTTATTTGGAGTTACTGTATTTGCTTTAAAAGATTTCGGCCTACTACCGTTCAACAACTTCACAAACTTCGCGTTGCCCGTAGGTTCGGTCGTGGAAATTTTGCTGCTGTCATTCGCCCTGGCAGACCGCATTAACGTGCTGAAACAAGAAAAAGAACTCTCTCAACAACAAGCTTTCCTCGCTATTCAAGAAAACGAAAAACTAGTCCGTGAACAAAATATTCAACTCGAACAAAAAGTACACGAACGTACCGTCGATCTCGAATCTCGTAACAACGAACTAAATCAAGCACTCCTCGAATTAAGAACCACTCAAAAACAACTCGCCGAATCAGATAAAATGGCGTCAATCGGACAAATGACCGCCGGTATCGCCCACGAAATGAATAACCCAATCAACTTCGTGCAAAGCAATGTGATTCCTCTTAAACGAGATATCGACGATATCCTCGACCTTATCTCAGACGCAAACGCACTCGAAATAAACGAACAACTTCCGCTCAAAATCGAAGCGTTCAAAAAGAAATACAAGGAATACGATGTCGATTTTGTCAAAGACGAAATCGTTCAACTCCTATCAGGTATCGAAGATGGCGCAAAAAGAACCGCCGAAATCGTACGAGGTCTCCGCGTGTTCTCTCGTATGGATAGAAACGAATTGGTTTCTGCCGATATCAACGAATGCCTCTACTCAACTCTCGTGGTCATGAAAAATATGACCAAAGCCGAAGTGACCCTCAACGTCGACCTCGGTGATAATATCCCGAAAATAGATTGCTACCCAGGTAAACTCTCGCAAGTCTTCATGAACCTCGTTACCAACGCCGTGCAAGCTACTCGTATCGACGGAAGACAACCCAAAGACCGTGTGATCGACGTGAAGTCATTCATGGAAAATAACCGCATCTGTGTAACCATCGCAGATAACGGGACAGGCATACCCCAAGAACTTCAAGAAAAAATATTCGAGCCGTTCTTTACCACCAAAGGCGTGGGCGAAGGAACAGGTCTCGGCCTCTCAATCGTTGCAGGTATCATCGGTGAACACAAAGGCGCAATCAGTTTTGAAAGTATTTCAGGAAAGGGTACCACTTTTCTTGTAACTTTACCTGTAACCAACTGACCTGAATCCTATGGAAAAGACGAAAATTCTTTACCTCGATGATGAAGAAAATAACCTTATTGCGTTTAAGGCCCTCTTTCGTCGTGAATTCGATGTCTTTACCACTACCTCGCCACAGGAAGCCGTTGCTTACCTGAACGAAAACGAAGTAGCCATTATTCTTTCAGACCAGAAGATGCCGGGACTCAGCGGTGTCGAATTCTTTGAACTTACACTCTCAGATTTTCCAAACGCCGTTCGAATTATTGTAACAGGCTATGCAGATATTGAAGCGGTGATTGATGCAATTAACCGCGGACAAGT
>Ga0172372_10013051_pt1 | contig 10341 bp, 10 predicted proteins | sample LakKiv5m_2_FD_114544 | JGI IMG/M metagenome (GOLD analysis project Ga0172372, IMG submission 114544) | Freshwater microbial communities from Kabuno Bay, South-Kivu, Congo - kab_092012_9.5m | ecosystem: Environmental > Aquatic > Freshwater > Lake | place: Democratic Republic of the Congo... | reverse complement strand
TGTTGGAGCCGGCCGGGAACGCGTCCCAGGGAAGATGCGCGAGCGTATCCACCGCCCGCGCGGCCGCCTGCGCACGCTGAGCGTCGAAGGGCGCCTTGCCCTGAGCCATAGCCGCCAGACGCCCCATCTGGTTGCTCATCACCGTAAAGGCCGACTGGCGATACTTGATCGCATCCTCGGGCTTGGCGAACTGCGCAGCCGCCGGAGCGGCCCAGATCAGCGAAGCCGTAGCGACCAGCCCGGCCAGGGTCATTGAAGGAGTCTTCATCGGTCGGATTCCTGTAGGGGAGAAAGAGGAAGGATGGTTCTGATCACCCAAGCTTAGCAGCGGCCCATGACGGATGGCGCACACAACCCACCACGACGCTCGGATCCTGGGCCGGGCGCGCTGGCGGTGAGAGCCCGTTCAGACCCGCCGCGCAAATTCGGCGGCAAGCCCGATGTAGTCACCCGGACTCAGCGCCTGCAGCCGCGCACGGGCGTATTCGGGGATCGGCAAGGTGGCGACAAAGCGGGCAAGCGAGTCTGCATCAATCGACTGGCCGCGCGTCAAGGCCTTCAATTGCTCGTACGGATTTTCGACGCCGTAGCGACGCATCACGGTCTGGATCGCCTCGGCCAGCACCTCGGGGTTCGCCGCCAGGTCAGCCGCGAGGCGGATCGGGTCAAGCTCCAGTTTTGCAAGGCCACGCAAGCAGGCCTTGTAGGCGAGGAGACTGTGACCGAACGCAACGCCCATGTTTCGAAGCACTGTTGAATCGGTCAGATCGCGCTGCCATCGCGAAATCGGCAGCTTTTCCGCCAGATGCCGCAACAGCGCATTCGCCAGTCCCAGGTTACCCTCGGAGTTCTCGAAATCGATCGGATTCACCTTGTGCGGCATGGTCGAGGAACCGACCTCGCCCGCTTTCAGCTTCTGCCTGAAAAAGCCCATCGAAATGTATCCCCAGACATCGCGATTGAGGTCGATCAGGATCGTGTTCAGGCGAGCCAGCGCATCAAAAAGCTCGGCCATGTAGTCATGGGGCTCAATCTGAATGGTGTAGGGATTGAAGGCGAGCCCGAGTGACTCCACAACCCCTCGCGCATGCGCCTCCCAGTCCACCTCCGGACACGCCACAAGATGCGCATTGAAGTTACCCACCGCACCGTTCATCTTGGCCAGCAATCGAACGGCGCGAATCCGGCCCAGGGCCGCCTCGAGACGTGCCACCACATTGGCGAACTCCTTGCCAACGGTGGTCGGTGACGCCGCCTGTCCGTGTGTCCGCGACAGCATGGGTACGGCTGCATGCTCATGGGCAAGGCCCCGCAGCACCCCGATCACTTGTTCGATCGACGGAACAATCACCTCGTCACGCACAGCGCTCAACATCAAGGCGTGAGAGGTGTTGTTGATGTCCTCGGACGTACACGCGAAATGAATGAATTCCGAGGCGGCCTCCAGTTCGGGATCGCCCTTGACTGCGTCCTTCAGAAAATATTCGACCGCCTTGACGTCATGGTTGGTGCGGGCCTCGATCGACTTGATCTGGGCTGCCTGGGCCATGCCAAAGCGGCTGACCACATCGCGAAGCCGCTCGCGTGAGGCCTCAGAAAAGCGCGGTAACTCTGGCAAGCCCAGATCGGAGAGCGCAATCAGCCACTCGACCTCGACTTGAACCCGTCGATGCATGAAAGCGGCCTCCGAGATCAGCTCGCGCAGCGCGACAAGCTGCCCAGCATAACGTCCGTCAAGCGGCGACAGCGCACCCAGTGCAAAACGGGTTTCCTCGGACAATTCCATGATGAGTACCGAATGAAAGAAAACCGCGATCGTAACAGGCCAATTCAGCACTCGAGCCAGGGACCCAGCACGATCCACGGCCTACGGCGGCTCGCGCGCTTCGACGGATCTGCGCGGGATTCGGGGGATCCCTTTGATATACTCGGGCGACTCCTCCAAGCGAACAAACATGAAACTTCTCGGTGCCGATCTCAGTCCGTACGTCCGAAAGGTGCGCGTCGTGCTCGCCGAGAAAAAGATCGACGCCCAGTACCAGCGGCTCGACCTCAGCCAGGATCTCGATTTTCTTCGACAGTACAACCCACTGGGCAAGATTCCCTGCCTGTTGGTCGATGATCGCAGCGCCATCTTTGATTCACGCGTCATCGTCGAATATCTGGACAACCTCACGCCGGTCCACCGCCTGATTCCGCCGTCGGGTCGTCAACGTGTGGATGTGCGAACGATCGAGGCACTGGCCGATGGCCTTCTGGATGCGGCCGTACTGATCAGGCAGGAAGCCAATCTGCGCGCCGAGGGCGAACGCAGTGCCACCTGGGTTCTGCGCCAGCGCGCAAAGGTCGACGCAGCGCTCGCTGCCCTTGAGGCCTACCTGGGTGAGGACGCCTGGTTTGTCGATGGCCGATATTCGCTGGCCGACATCGCCGCAGGCTGCGCCCTGGGTTATCTGGATTTTCGCTTCCAGGATATCGACTGGCGCAGCCAGTACCCCCGACTGGCCCAGCACGCCGAAAAAATCTTCACGCGCCAGAGTTTCATCGACACTGCGCCGCCCCACAGTTAGGCGTACGTCGGACCCCCTGCCACAGACCGGCTGACGCGAGAGGGTCTCTGACGCTGATCGTTGCCCGAAACAACAATTTATTCGAAAGCCGGGCGGTTCGTTGACCCACACGACCTCACTGATCGGCTGATCAGCCTCTGCTGCGTACCGCCCAGCGCCAGAGCCGTTCGGGCTGCATGGGCGCAATCAAGAGGGCGTGCTCGATGATGGCAAGCACCATCAGTGAACCCAATAAGCCCATGGCGGCGCGCTGGTGGGCGTCATCGGACTGAACCGCCGCCGACCAGATCAGCGCAGTCACGGCGCCTGACACCACGATACTGAACGGAAACAGCAGGTTGAACCGTCGACGCTTGAAATAACTGAACAGGTAATGCAGCGACGGCGGCAGAAACGCCTCATAAAAATTCTGCACGCCCAGAAAAATGTTCAGTTTCGCGCTGAGCCGCATGCTCCAGAGCACGAGCCATGTTTGCCAGGCAACAGGGTTCGGCGCATCGATGGTCGGGATCAGGACGGCGAGACCCAGAAGCAGCAGAGCCAGTTCGTGGTGGGCGATAGCGGGAAAGGCGAACCACGCGCGGCGCCACCCCTGTACGGGCGGACAAGGACCGCGATTGGGCCCGGTGACCAGGCCCAGCAGGAATGCGATCTCTTGCCAGGCCCAAACCATCACCGCCGAACCGAATGCCCAATAGGCACCCAGCGCCGTATCCTGCGTGCGAGAGAGAACGACCCCAGCCATACCGATGACCAGCAGGACCGAGGCCCAGAACATGCCCCGTCGCTGCCCTCGCACGCCCTCAGGCCCGATCACCTTCAGGATCAGGCCGGTGGAGAGCCACCAGACGGCCAGTGCGACCAGCGCCGGAATCATCAGGCTCATGGATCGCTCAGGCGAAGCGATACGGCATGACGACCGGCGCGCGCGTCATCACCAGGTGGGCGCGAGGCGCGCGTCTTCGGGCAGGCGATTTTCGCGGACCGGCAGGAAGTACAAACGTGTGAACACCAGACCGGCGCGCGCTGCGATCCACCCCCGGCGAAGCGTACTGAGTACACCCGGGCGCGCCTTCGCCTCATCGAGTTCGGCTTGCAGCCGACAGAGCGCATTCAGGCCTTCGGTGAACCGGGGATCGTCCCAGCTGAGGGTGACCGGAAACACCTGCTTGCAGATCTGCGTGGTGATGTCGAACACCTGCCGGTCATACTCGGTCGGGTTCAGGCCGAGCGCCTGATGAAGCACCGGACGGGTGTGGTCGCGAACGTACATCGTGGCAAACACAGCCAGCTGGAAAAACCGGATCCAGAAGCGATTGAGGCCGGTAAGCAAATGCGGATTGGCGCGCATCAGCAGGGCAAACGCTTCGCCATGCCTGAACTCGTCATTGCACCAGCGCTCGAACCAGAGAAAGATCGGGTGGAAGCGGAATTCGGGATGGCGCTCGATCTGGCGATAGATGGTGATGTAGCGCGCATAACCGATCTTTTCGGACAGGTAGGTCGCGTAAAAGATGAACTTGGGCCGAAAGTAGGTGTATTTCTTGGCCTTGGTGAGAAAGCCGAGATCAACGCCAATTCCGAAGTCCTTCAACCACTGGTTGATGAAGCCGGCGTGCCGCGACTCATCGCGCGCCATGTAGCCGAACAGCTTCTTCATTTCGGGGTTGTCGACCTTGCGTCGGAGCTCGGCATAGAGCACACATCCCGAGAACTCGGACGTGATCGAACTGATCATGAATTCGGTGAATTCCTGGTAGAGCTCGGGCGGCAGGTTCGAGTAGTCATGCGACATGTCGGCCGGACGCTGGAAATGATCGATGTTGTTGTCGCCCTCGAATTCGGCCATCAGCGCGTCCCATTGCGGGCGGATCGACTCAACCGATATCCGGTTGATGGCGTCGCTGTCGGTGGTGTAAAAGCGCGGCGACAGCATTGAGTCCTGCTGCGCTTTGCGCGTGGACTCGTTGGGCGCACTCATGCGTGGATTGACGGCAGTGTTCATGATTGCCCTCCGTGAGAATCTTGTTGTCGAAGATGGAGAAGACTTTGGAAGACGCGGGCATTGTCGGGACCGAAGCCGGTCAGATCGACCACCCGACCCGTGACGGGGTCACTCAGGCGTAACGCACCATCGGCCTCTCGGCGCAGAATGAAGGGCTCGGCAGGCGTGCCTCCGGCGCGCAAGCGCGCCTGCGCCAAGCCGCGCAGTACCCCTCTCGCAAAACCCGCCTCGCCTTCGATGGACGGCAGAGCGAGGCCACTCTGGGCATCGCGTACCGCCACATTACCGTCCCGGCCATCTGAAAAAATCAGCGCCCGGCTTTCGAGTACCGCCACAACGGGGCGCTCGGGCTGACGTGATTTCTCAAATTGCGACCACGCCGCATACGCAATACTGACCGCGATCGCCAGAGCGATCAGTGCCAGAGGCCAGCCCTCGACGCGGGGCGATGAAACCAGGCGATCCGAATGCTCAGTGGGCCGCGACATGGTGTCCTCGTCCAGAACCGAGCGTATCGCTGGTACGCGCGGGCAGGCTGTCCGCGCCGGCGACGGGGCGCGCTTCGGAATGGGCCCCCTGCGGCCCCGCCTCCGGATGCTGGGCCATCCAGGCTTCGCGCAACACGCGCGACGGCTCATCCACCGATGCCAGACCGCGCAGCATTGGCTGCGGCCAGGCCATCCGCCAGGGTCTGACATGGGGCCAGAGGTGCGCCCACGCGATCTTGTCGCCCGGGACCAGTTCGATCACGAGATCGCCCCCCCCGTCTCGTCCACGCCGGACCTGGCCCGCCTGAACCCGGGCCAAGGGGATATTGAAGGTCAGGCTCAGAACAATGCCGACCCGGAGAACGACACGCCGATCGGTAATCGTATAGACCGTTGTGTTCGCAACGAGATGCGCGAGCGTCCAGAGCAGGATCAGCCCGGTGGCAAAGATCGGAACCAGCCAGGTCGACGCCCCGAGCGACTCGGCAATCGATCCGGTGTCATGGTAGTGAAACACGAACCGCATGGCGAGGATCACCAGGAAATAAGCCGCCACCGCGCGCAGATGAAACACCTCTCGGGCGATACGACTGCGCACGGGTGAGCCCTGCCACAGCAGGCGCTCTCCGGCCGGCAAGGCCTCCGGCAACCCGTGCTGTGGCTCGAACTCGTGCTCGTGACCATTGTGATGCGCGGTGGTCACGCCAGCGGCTCCCTGCGATCGGGCGTGGCAAACAGGGTGCCCCCGCCGTAGTAGCCCATGATCCGCTCCTCTTCGAGCAAGGTGATCTGGCCCGCGGTACGCAACCCCGGTACGCCCTCGAACTGCGCGCCCAGGATCGACTGCACCTTGACCTTACGGCCACTGACCCGATCGTCCTGCACACGACAAAAGTTCATCGGCAACAAAACCTGCCGACCACCCTGCGTGCGGAGCTCGAGAAATCGAACCATGTGCTCGGAGCGGTCGACCCAGACCTCGGTGACCTCGCCGCCGGCGGCGCCGTCGGCACCGAACACCGTCATGCCGCGTGGATCCGGATCGCGATGGTAGAGCGAGAACCCGGGCGCATCAGACAAGGGAACGATCTTGATCTCGCCCTCGGCTGTGCGATCGGGCAGATCGGTTCGTCGTGTCCAGGCGCCGGGGCCGATGCTGCTGGTCATCGGATCGCCCGTGGGCTCGAGCGGCATGCCTGCTGCCAAGCCGATCCGTTCGCCCGCGACCGGTGGGTCGTCGAAATCGCGCTTGTGCGGTGAATCAAAGTCACCGTGAAAGCGTGTGCGATAGACCTTGACCTTCGGCATCGAGAGCAGACCTGGCTCGCGCTTGATCGTCCCATCCGGACGATCTGACTCGAGCGGAAAGCCCTCACGCTTGCTTTCATAAGTCAGATAAAAAATCAGGCCTGCAAAAAACACCCAGAACACATAAAGCACGACCTGAGCGACGTCGATGTACTGCGTAATTGCACCCGTTCCCATCTATCTCTCCTTGAACGCGGGGTCGGTCAGCTGGGAAACTCAGCGAGACCAAACTTGCCGCCTGAAGGCGGCCTGACTCTGCTCAGGCTCACCAGTGGTCCGACCGCGACCAGCGTGATGAACAGAAGCAGTAATTCGAGGTGGTAGACCGCGGCGTAACCCACGCCGGGTGAATGCAGAACGGGGCCCAGGGCACCCGAGGTCGCCATGGCACTGACCAGATCGCGCAATAGTCCGCCAAATGCCACTGCCAGACCCGCGGCGCTTGCCTGAACCGCGCCCCAGGCACCCAGGGCCAGGCCATTGAGGCCCTCGCTCTCGAGCCCCATCGCGGCGGTCAGCGTACCCATCGAGAAGAGGCCTCCACCCAGGCCGATCAGAAAGGTGCCGAGCCTGAAGAGTAGCGGCGCATCCATCGGCTCGGCGAAAATCACCAGAGAGAAAGCGACGACGCCAACCAGAGCACCCGCAGCACTCAAACGGTGAGGATTGAATCCGCGATGAAGCGCGCCCGCCGCCAGCACAAACGCGATCAGGGCGCCAGCCGCCATGAAGGCCGTCAGCAGACTGGTCGCCGACACGGACAAGCCCAGTACCTCGCCGCCATAGGGCTCGAGGATGATGTCCTGCATGGTGAAGGCAGCTGTGCCCATGAACAGTGCGACGAGAAAGCGCATGTGCCCAGGGCGGGCCACGAAGGCTCGCCAGGTGTCGCGAAAGGAGCGCTGTGAAATAGTTGTCCGAGACAATGAAGGCTGACGGGGTTCCTGCTTCCAGAGCGCGACAACATTCAGGGCAAATGCCACGAATGCGGCGCCCTGCACCACCTGGATCAGCTTGACCTTGCTGAAATCGGCGAGCAAGACGCTGAACACCAGGCCGCTCACGAACATGCCGACCAGAAGCATCGTGTACATCATGGCAACCATGCGCGGCCGCATCGCGTCCGGCGCGAGGTCGGTCGCGAGCGCGAGCCCCGCGGTCTGCACCGTCTGGATGCCGCTCCCCACCAGCAGGAAGGCGAGCCCCGCACTCAGGGGACCGATCCAGGCGGGCCAATGCGTATCGCCGGACAGCAGGATGAGCGAAAACGGCATGATGGCCAAACCGCCAAACTGCAGCATGGTGCCGGCCCAGATGTAGGGAACGCGGCGCCATCCCAGTACCGAGCGATGGGTGTCAGAGCGAAACCCCACAAGCGCGCGAAACGGCGCAAAGACGAGCGGTAAGGCAACCATGGTCGATACCACCCAGGCTGCCACGCCCAGCTCGACAATCAACACGCGATTCAGTGTGCCGACCAGTAGCGCAGTCGCCATACCCACCGACACCTGAAAGAGCGCCAGGCGGAGCAGACGCAACCAGGGCAGTTCCGCCGTGGCGAGATCGGCGAAGGGAAGCCAGCGCGGGTCGATTCTTGACCAGCGTCGGGGCGAAAGCAGGTCGAGCAGCATCATCGACGCAGCAGCTCCTGCGCCTGTGAGGTGTAGAAACCACTGGAGATGCGCTCGGATCGCCCAAGCTTCCAGCCCATCGGTCCCAAGGCATCGAGCAGCATGCGCTGCATGCGCGCGGGTGCGACGGGGACAATCGACGGCGAGCGGTCTGAGCGCGGGAAGAGGCGCCCAACCGCCATCATCAGGTGCAGAGGGACCGAGCCGGGCGCGAAGGTAAAGCGCATGGAATGGCGGATCCGTGGTGACAGGCGGATGAGTGCATCGATCGCCTGCTCGGGTGTGTAGTGAATCAGCGAGTCCATGGCCACCATGTGATCGAAGTCACCCAGCTTGGGGTCCAGCATATCGCCGGATAACAGCTGCACGGAGCCCGGTGACAGGTCGGCAGGTAGCCGCTCGCGGGCAAGATTGATCAGCGTGGGCGACAGGTCGATCCCGGTCACGTGAGCACCCAGTCGGGCCGCGTCGATGGCAAGCAGTCCTGTGCCGCAGCCCGCATCGAGCACGCGCGCACCGCCCAGTGCTGCACCGTCGGCCAGCCAGGCGATCAGCCGTCCCCGCATGGACTCGCGTCCGGCGCGCACGGTGGCACGAATGCCGCTGACCGGGGCATCCGAGGTCAGGCGCGCCCAGGCCTGCGCGGCGGTCCGATCGAAATAGGCTTCGATCCGACCGCGACGCTCGATGTAATCTGCCTTGCCATTCATCAGTCGAACCCCAGCAGGTCAAAAATCTCGCGATCCTTCAGCGATTCGGGTGCCATGGGCGGTGTGCCGGCCCAGAGCGACTCGGCCAGCCGGATGTACTCCATCTGGACCGCCTCGAGTTCGGGCGAGGACTCCATCTCGAACAGGGTGGCCTTCTTCAGCCGGCTGCGGCGGATGACGTCGAGATCAGGAAAATGGGCCAGACGATTGAGGCCGACACGATCGGCAAAGCGATCGATCTGATCGGTCTGCGCGCTGCGATTGGCAATCACTCCACCGAGCCGCACACGATAGTTTTTCGCCTTGGCGCCGATCGCCTGAACGATTCGATTCATCGCAAAGATCGAGTCGAAGTCATTGGCCGCAACGATCAAGGCGCGCTCGGCATGCTGCAGCGGCGCGGCAAAACCGCCGCAGACGACATCGCCCAGCACATCGAAGATGACGACGTCGGTCTCATCGAGCAGATGGTGTTCCTTCAGCAGCTTGACGGTCTGACCGACGACATAGCCACCACATCCGGTGCCGGCAGGGGGTCCACCCGCTTCGACACAGAGCACACCGTTATAGCCCTCGACCACGAAATCTTCGACGCGCAACTCTTCGGGATGGAAATCAACCGACTCGAGCACATCGATGACGGTGGGCTGCAGTTTCTTGGTCAAGGTAAAGGTGGAGTCGTGCTTGGGGTCGCAGCCAATCTGCAGGACCCGCTTGCCGAGTTTGGAGAAGGCAACGGACAGGTTGGACGAGGTGGTGCTCTTGCCGATCCCGCCCTTGCCATACACCGCAAAGACCCGTGCGTTGCCGATCCGCACCCGTGGATCGAGTTCGACCTGCAGGCTGCCCTCGCCATCCGGCGGTGCAGATCGACGTCTGAGTTCAGTGACCGGAACCGATGCGATATTCATGTGCTTGCTCCCTGATAGACCCCTTCGATCCGGTCCTCGAGTTCTTCGCCGGCACGGCGCAAAGCCTCGAGCATTTCAGGATCGGGGTTCCAGTAATTACGATCGGAGGCCTCGAGCAGGCGATTGGCCACCCGGGCCGAGGCAGTGGGGTTCAGCGATGCCAGGCGGTCCCGCATCTGTGGATCGAGCATGAAAGTGCGGGTCATCTGCTGATAGACCCAGGGCTGAATCTGACCGGTTGTGGCCGACCAACCCATGGTGTTGGTCAGGTGAGCCTCGATCTGACGGACCCCTTCGTATCCATGGGCGAGCATGCCCTCATACCATTTCGGGTTGAGCACTCGGGTGCGGGTTTCGAGTGCGACCTGTTCGGACAAGGTGCGCACCTGACCCGAGCCAGTGGTTTGATCGCCGATGTAAACCGGCACCGACTCGCCTCCCGTGCCCGCCTGCGACCGGGCACGACGCACGGCCCGGGTGACTCCCCCCAGGGTATCGAAGTAGTTGTCGACCGTGGTGACCCCGACCTCGATGGAATCCAGGTTCTGGTAGGCCAGACTCACATCCTGAAGCACCGCCCTCAACAGCTCGGGTTGCTGAATGGGCGTACCGCTTTTCCCGTAGGCAAAGCCCTTGCGCCGGGTGTAGGCCTCGGCCAGTTCGTCCTCGTCCTGCCAGCACCCTTGTTCGATCAGGTGATTGACGTTGGCCCCGTACG
>Ga0172372_10013049_pt1 | contig 10342 bp, 10 predicted proteins | sample LakKiv5m_2_FD_114544 | JGI IMG/M metagenome (GOLD analysis project Ga0172372, IMG submission 114544) | Freshwater microbial communities from Kabuno Bay, South-Kivu, Congo - kab_092012_9.5m | ecosystem: Environmental > Aquatic > Freshwater > Lake | place: Democratic Republic of the Congo... | reverse complement strand
TCACACTCCACCGGCCGGGGGATGACCTCCTTCCGCCACGCCGCGTTCGCCGCGACGACCCCCCGGTAGAGCACCTGGTTCGCCCGCGCCTGGGGAATCAGGGCCACCAGACGTTCCACCCGCTCCAAGGGCGAGACCACGAGCGCCGTCGTCCCGTCCGACCACGCGCGCTTGAACCCCACCCGCACAGCGACGGAGCCGCTCCAGCCCCTCCCTCTCCGAGGCCCGGAAGCTCACCCCCGCGTGCAGCGTGTACCCCTCGGCCCCCGCGCACTGCGGCGGCATCGAGACCTGTCAGCTTCCTCCACCCGAGGTGCGGCTGGATCCCTCGGAGGTCGACCGGCGGATGGCCCAGGCCCTCGCGGTGCTGCTCCTGGCCATCGAGGGCCGCCAGGGAGGCGGATAGGCTCCGGGGGTCATGCCCGCGGAAGGTCCCTCCCTCGCCCTGCCCATCCTGGCCTGCCTCACCCTCGGGCTCGCCCCGTACCTGCCGGAACCCCACCTGGTGGGCAAGCTCAGGTGGGTGGCCGGGGGCGCGACGGGCATGGCCCCGCTCGACTGGGGCGACCTGCTGATGCACGGGGCCCCCTGGGTCTGGCTCCTCGTGGCCGGGATCCGCTGGGCGCGGGCGCGACGCGCGGCAGGGTGAGCATGCGGGCCGCCCCCTCCGCCCTGGGTGTGCGGGCCGGCGGTCGCGTCCTGCTGGCCCTGGGCGGGTGGGTGGCAGGGGTGCTCCTGCACGACCCGGTGACGGTCTGGCTCGCGGGGATCGCCGAACGGCACGGCTTCGCGACGCTGCAGGCCGTCCTGGGCGGCACCTGGCTCCTGCTCGCCGGCGCCGGCGCCGCCTGGGTCGCCCTTCGGGCCCGCGCCGGGGCGGCGCTGCGGTGGGCCACCTGGGCGGCGCTGGTGGCGACCTGGTGGCTCACCTGCCAGCAGACGCGCGCCGAGGCCGTGCACCTCCTCCAGTACGGCCTCCTCACGGCGCTGCTCTGGCCGGAGGGCCACCGCCGACCGACCGTGCTCCTCGCGCTCGCGGCGGGCCTGGGCGCCGCGGACGAGCTCTACCAGGCCCGGGTGCTGTACCCGGACCGACCCTACGACTGGAACGACGTGGTGCTCAACGTGCTCGGCGCGGTGGCCGGGGTGCTGGCGAGGTGGTCGTGCCGACCGACTTCTGGGTGATCGGAGTGAGCGGGGCGCCCGTCCACCTCCTCTCGGCCTGGGAGGGGCTGGTGCTGGTGGTCCTGCTGGTCGGGGGCTTCGGGCGCTGGGTGCGGCCTACGGCACCGTGAAGTTCAGGCGCAGCCAGGCTTCGCCCAGGTTGCGGCACTGCGTGGTCCACCAGATCCACTGCGCCCCCTGATCGTAGAAGGGCTGCGGGTAGCTCCCCCAGAGGGAGGTGTCGGCGCAGACCTGGGGGATGTTCCACCCGGAGTCGTCGAAGCCGACGTCCTGCCAGCCGGAGGGCGGCGAGGTGTCCAGCATGGTCCAGTCGGTCGGCCCGCTCACGAAGCGCACCGCGCCCTCCACCCACACCACCGCGATGACCCCGGACACCGCCTGGGCGGTGTCGGTCGCGTAGAGCGCCAGGGTGTGGTCCCCGCACTCCATCTCCCACTCCATCGTGTCCGACGCGCTCCACGTGTTCTGGTTGGGGGCGGAGAACGCGGTCCCGTCGATCCAGCCCTGCCAGGCATCGTCCGCGGTGAGCATGAGCCTCACCGTCTGGGTGAAGCCCTTGCAGGGATCGTCCACCTCCCCGGAGCCGAGCTGGTTGGCGACGAGCTGGGGCTCGTCCGAATCGTCGGAGTCGACCTGGAGGGCGCCCTCGTCCGCGCCGCTGCTCGACGGGGCGTACTCGACCCACAGGGACGTGGACTCACCGGCGTCGAAGACGACCGGCGTGACCGCGAGCCCCCCGGGATCGACCACCCGCATGTCCGCGTCCGTCGCGTTGTAGGACCAGTCCGAGACCACCACCGGCCCCTCCCCCACGTTGGAGAGGACGAGCTCCACCATCGCGGAGTCGCCGACCGCGAGCGTGCCGAAATCGTACAGCGCCGGCTCGAGGACGAGGTCCCCTCCGGGCACGCCGCCGATGAGCCGGACGCCGATGAGCGGGGTGTCGGGGTCGTTCGAGCGGACCTCCAGCTCCTCGGCGAGCGCGCCCGCCGCGGTGGGGGTCCAGGTGACCACGGTGTCCGTGACGCCCCCCGGCGGGAGCAGCGGCGTCCCGAGGTTCGTCCAGGAGAGGTCGAAGTTCCCCGCCCCGGCCAGCTCGAGATCCTCCACCGTCAGGCTGGCGTCGCCGCGGTTGGAGATGGTCACCGTGGCCGCCGCCGAGCGGCCCACCTGCACCTCGCCGAAGTCCACCTCGAGCGGGTCCACGAGGATGTCGGGGGCCTCCGCGGAGGTGGTGCCGACCGGGTCGTCCTCCTTCGCGATCAGCTCGTTCTCGGTGCACGCCAGGTGGAGGAGGAGGAAGGCCATGGCGGGAGACTACCGCGGATCACGGCGAGAGCGGCGCTTCGATCTCCCAGTTGACCCGGGCGGCGAGGAACGGCGCCGGCCCGACCCGGTCCCCGTCCACGAGGTACCAGGCGGCGATGCCGATCACGGTCGGGACCGCGGGCTTCGTTCCCGGCCGCGTGGCGGCGAGCGCCCCGACGACGATGCTGCGATCCCCGCTCACCGCGGCGAAGCGGTCGCGGAAGGTGGCCCCGACCCGGAGGAAGGCCTCCCCCTCGGGCAGCGCGTCGTAGAGCACGGCCGCCTGGTTCTCGAAGCAGGTGTCGTCCCAGGCCACCACGAGGTCGCGCAGGGGCTCGTAGAAGTAGGGGCTCCCCACGTCGGCCGGCTTCTCGGTGCGCAGCACGTCGATGGCCCAGGCGTCGAACACGATGATCCGACCCAGCTTGAGCTTCAACGTGGGCTCGGCCGAGAGCACCCACATCGGGGCCCCGACCGCCTCGTCCCGGCGGTCCGACCGGTCGCTGCCCAGGGTGCCTCCGAGCTCGTCGAAGGGCATCATGCCGAGCCCGTTCCCGAACCACCAGCCGCGCGCGGCGAGGAGCTTCAGGTCGAACACGTCGATGGGGGCCAGGTCGAAGCGGGGCCCGTAGGCCACGAAGGCCGGCGAGGCCTGCACGCGGAAACCGGCGCCCGCGTAGGTGTCGTTGAAGACCATGCCCCCGGTCCGGGTGAGCGGGGTGCGCAGCTGGCCGCTGGTGACCGAGAGCAGGCCGGTGGGCCAGCCGGCGACGGCGAGCCCGGTGGCGCCCCAGTAGCTGGGGTCGTCGGCGGCGAAGGCGGAGGCGACGAGGAGCAGCATCCTGGCATCCCAGCAGAGCGCTCCCGGGAGCGCAAGGGCCCCGCCCCGGCAAGTCCCGAGCCGGCCCACGGGGGCGGCGGAGGCTGTGGTACCCTCACCCCGCCGCGACCCCTCCCCGAGGTGCCCGTGCTGGTCATCTGTCCGGCGTGCCAGGCGCGCTACAACATCGATGACGCCAAGATCGCCGGGCGCCGGACGAAGGCGACGTGCAAGCGTTGTCAGCGGGTCTTCAGCATCGAACCCGCCGAGTCCTCCTGGGACGACGCGACCGTGCCCGAGGGACCCCCCGCCGATCGCGAGGTGACCTACCCGGGCGTGGCGGCGTCGACTCCCTCGCGGCGCGAGCTCACCCCGCAGGTGGTCCCCGAGCCCCCCCGCCCTCCGGCCGAGGGTCGCCCGGGCGTCGGGCTTCGGGTCGGGGTGCGACACGGCGCCCAAGCCCAGGAACCCGCGGCCCGCCCCGCCGCCCCGGCGGCGCCGGACCGGGTCAGCATCCCCCCCGCGTCCGGGCCCTCCCTCCGGCTCGCCACCCGCGTGGCGCCGCCCGCGTCCGCGACCCGCGGCCCCTCCACCTCGGGCACCGCGGCGGACCGGGCGCCGACTCCGGCCCCCGCGACCGAACGGCCCGCCCCGCGCGGGCCGAAGTTCGTGGTGCACTCCCAGGGGGACGACGAGCAGGTGGATCCGACCCGCGCGGCGATGCTCGCCGGCGCCGGCCACCCGCCGCCCGTCCCGCCCGCGGTCCCCGCCCCGACCATCGCGCCGACCCCGATCCGAGCGGCGCCGCCCGCCGCCCCGCCGGCACCGGCGGCCTTCACCCCACCCCCGGCGCCGGCCCCGCCCCGGCCGAGCGCGCAGCCCTGGACCCCCGAGGAGGCGTCGGTCCTGGCGCCCACGCTCGACTTCGGCCGCGTGGGGGTCCTCACCTGGCGGGCGCGCGCGCCGGACGGCCGGGTCTACGACTTCACCAGCCTGCGCAGCCTGCGTACCCAGCTCTCGTCGGGCCGCCTGACCGCCGCGGCCGCCCTCTCGCCCGATGGCCAGGCCTGGACCCGCATCGGGGACATCCGCAACCTCGACGTGTTCTTCGTGGAGACCTGGGAGCAGCTCAGCGTCGCCCGCGGGGGCGCGCCCCTGGTCCGACCCGACCCGGTGGTCCGCGCCGCGCCGCGCCCGGAAGCGCCCATCGTCGACGCCAGCGTCCCGCCGCCGGCGCCCACGCCCAGGGCGGCCCCGCCGGCGCCCCGGGCGGCCCCGCCCGCGCCCGTCGCCGCCCGGCCCGAGCCCGAGCCCCCGCGCGCCCCCGAGCCCTACCTCCCCCGGGCGCCCGCCGCGTTCCGGCGGCCCTGGTACGAGGCCCCCGCCATCGTCCTCCTCATGCTGTTCAGCTTCGTCGGCGGAGCGCTGGCCCACTGGGTGTTCACCGCCTCGCTCCGACCCGAGCGCCCCGCCCCCACCGCCACCGTGGCCCCGCCGCCCGCGGCTCCCGGCGCCGCCGTGCCCGTGCCCGCGCGCACGGACCCGGGCATCCCCACCTACACCGTGGGCGGAACGCGTTCGGCGGGGACCACCGGCGGCGGCTCGGCGCCCAGGGGCCAGGCCTCGGCCGGGACCCGGCCGGCCCCCACCGCGGCCCCCGACCCGCGCACCGACGCGATCGTGGCCGCGACCCAGCTCCAGCCCGCCGTCGCCCCCGGGGAGGGAGCCGCGATCGAGGGCACCGAGAACACCGGCCCCTCCGAGTTCATCATGGTGGAGGAGATCCCCGCCAGCAAGGCCGACGCCGCCCTCCGCAAGGAGGGGCTGAAGTAGCCCTTCGGCCGACCGCGAGGCTCAGGCCGGCGACGCGGCGAAGAACTCGGCGGCGTCGGTGTACGGGACGCCCAGGTACCCGGCGCACTCGCGGTCGGTGGCCATGTCCCCCACGAACCGGGAGCGCGCGCGGTCCAGCCCGTGCTCGACGATCCAGGTGAGCGCCAGGCCGGGCATGGGCTTGCGACACCAGCAGCGGATCGCGCCGGCGGGATGGGGGCACCAGCGCACCGGGAGCGGCAGGCCGAGGAGCGCCTCGGTGCGGGCGAAGCAGGCCGCCACGGTCGCCTCGTCCACGTCCCCGCGCGCGATGCCGGACTGGTTGGAGACCCCGAGCAGCAGCCACCCCTCCTCGTGGAAGCGCCGCAGCGTCTCCGCCCGACCGGGGAGCAGCTCCACCTCGTCGGGGTGGCGCGGGTAGGGCGCCCCGGTGGTGGTCCGGCGCACCGTGCCGTCCAGGTCCAGGAGGAGGGCGCGGGCCGAGCCTCCCGCCCGGCGCTCGAAGGGGAGGCTCTCCACCGAGGCGAAGCCCTCGCTCGGCTCGGCCGGCTCGGCGGTCTGGTACCAGCGATGGATGGCGAGGGGCGGGAAGAGGTTGGGGTCGGTCTCGGCCTTCATCTCGTCCGGCGAGAGCAGCCGGCCGCGGCGCTCCAGCATGCGCAACACCGCGTTCTGCAGGGCATCGCCGAGCCCGATGGCCACCGTCTGGCAGCGAACCGGCACGCCCGCCGCGCGTCCGGCCTCCACGAAACCCCGGCGGCTCTCGCGGGTGGGGAAGGTGTTGTCCAGGATCCACCGCCGCTGGCCGGCCGCCAGCCCGGCGCGCAGGGGCGGAAGCAGGCCGGCGAGCGCCCCGCCGCGCTCGTCCCGGTTGAGGCGCTGGTAGCCCCGGTCCAGGTAGGCCTGGACCCGGCCGGTCTTGCCCGACGCGGGCGGCCCGGCGAGCAGGACGATCTCGTCGCCCCCCACCCGGGGCGGGAGCCCGCGGTCCAGCGCGGCGAGGTCCTCGGGGGCGAGGAGGAGCGAGGCCGCGTCGGCGCTGTCGCGCACCGACTCCAGGCGGGTGGCTCCCACCACGGGGAAGACGGAAGGGCCGGCGGCCAGGAGCCACGCGAGCGCCACCTGCGCGGGCGAGGTGCCGAGCCGTGCGGCGACCTGCACCGCCCCCGCGTCCCAGGGCTGGCCGGCCCGCGCGTGCCCTCCCAGGGGCCGGTGGGCCATGAACGGGATGCCCAGGGCCTCACACCGGGCCACGAGATCCATGTTCCCAGCGGAGCGCCGGGAGAGCTCGGCCTGCACGGCCGACACCGGCACGATCCCGCGCGCCTCCTCGAGCTGCGCGACGGTGACGTTGCACAGGCCGACCGCCCGGACCTTCCCCTCGGCGAGCAGCTCCGCGAGGGTCCCGACGCTCTCCGCAAAGGGCACCCTCGGGTCCACCACGTGGAGCAGGAAGAGGGGGAGGGCGTCCACACCCAGGTGGCGCAAGCTGGCCTCGCAGCTGGCCCGGAGCCGGGCCGGCGAGGCGTCGGGCACCCAACGGCCGCCCGGTCGTCTCAACCCCGCCTTGGTCACCACCACCACGTCGCGGCCGGCGCACACCCGCGCGAGCAGGCGCTCGTTGTGGCCGAGCTCGTCCTCGTCGAGCGCGTAGCTGTCGGCGCTGTCCACGATCTCGACGCCGGCGTCCAGCGCGGCCCGGACCACCACCTCCGCGTCGTCGGGGCGGCCGGCGGTGGAGAGGCGCATGGCCCCGAGGACGAGCGGGAAACGCGGGCGACCGAGGAAGGGCCTCGGCACCGCCGGCCCGCGCGTGCCCCCGGCGGGGCCGACGGAGGGGCGAGGTGCCCCGAGCTCCCAGAGCGCGGCGTCGTCCAGCTCGTGGTCGCGCAGGCCCACGGGAGCGCCGAGGGGGAGGAGCGTCGAGGCGCGGTCCAGCCGGCGGGCCTCCACCGGGTCCACCACCACCACCTCCCGGCGCGCCCCGGGCAGGGCGGCGCGGACGCCCACCGCGAGCTGCCCGGCGAGGATCGCGTCGATCAGCGCGCGCAGCTCGCCGTCCGGTCGGGCCGAGGCGAGCCGCGGAGAGGTGGAGAGGAAGCGGCCCACCTCGCGCTCCTCCAGGTCCAGCCCGAGGGAGAGCTCCGCGGCCGTGAGCGGCGGCTGGGCGACGTCCAGCACGCGCCGGATGCGCTCCGCGTAGGTCGCCTTCTGCGCCCGGACGGCGGCGACGGCGTCAGCCTGAGCGCGCGCCCGGGCGGTGGGAGAGACGGCCACGCCTCCCCCTATCCAACGAGAAACGGGAACTCACCAGCCCCCGAGGTACGTTGCGGGGATGGCCCGACAACTGCTGTTCGACTTCGACGGCGAGCCGAGCGCCTTCGACCTGACCCGCCACGGGCGCGAGAAGCTGCACGGCCGCAAGCGCAAGGTGGTGGTGGACGACGAGGGGCGCCCCTGCCAGCGCGCGCTGCTCACCGAGGACGGCGCCACGCTCATCCCCCCCGGCGGGGCCGCCGAGCTCTACCTGGACGCGGCCTTCGACGTGGTGGAGAAGGGCGACCGGCAGGCCGTCGACGCCGCGGGCCGCGCGCTCGAGCCCGTCCCGAGCACCCTCGGCGTGGCGCAGCGCCTGGTCGGGCCGGTGTCGGCCCAGCGCCTCCTCGACCACGTCACGCCGGTGGTCTACCAGCTCGACCCCGCGTCGCTCGGCCCGCGCCTGCAGGCAGGGCTGGCCGAAGGGGGCGTGTACGAGAGCCGCTTCTCCTACGTGGACGGCTGGGACGCCCAGGCCCTCTTCCTCGTCCAGAACGACACCGGCGTCTACGCGCTGGTGGGTCGGCCCACCGGCTTCGACTGGGTCCGCCGCGCCACCCCGCCCCCGGCGGAGGACGAGGCGGACCTCTTCGAGGACGATCTCGACTTCGGGATGCTCTGATGCCGCGCTTCCTCTCGCTCTACGACAACCGCCGGCGCGACGCCCGGGTCGAGGTCAGCGGCCCCGCTCAGCCGCCGCGGCGCAGCTTCGTGGCCGCCGCGGACCGGCGCCCGATCCGGTCGGCCCGCCTGATCAAGGTCACCGAGGGCCACGACCTGGCCGCCCTCCAACGGCAGTGGCCCGACCCCGAGGCCCTCGCCCGCGCGCTCGTGGCCGGCGATCCCGAGCTGGACATCGAGAAGGTGGGCCAGCGGGTCGGCACCACCAACCAGGTCTGGGTGAGCGCCGACGGCAAGATCCTCTACGCCGCCCACGCCCTGCGGGTGACCGACGGTCCCCTCGGGAACGAGATCTCCCGCGAGGAGTTCGTGGACGTCGAGGCCACCGTGCAGGAGGACGTGGCGCTCCCCTGGACCGGTCGACTCCTCACCGCCGAGGAGGTGGTCCGGCGCTTCGCGCTGGTCCAGAAGCTCCAGCTCCGGCACATCAACGGCCTCACCTTCGACTTCCTCTTCGAGATCGCCCGCACCCTCCAGGAGTCGGGGAAGCTGCTGCGCGTGCAGGCCGCCAAGGGGGGCGCGCTCATCTTCCAGCGCAACGGCACCGGCTACTACGGCTTCCTCGAAGGGCGGGTGGAGGGAGAGGGGTTCCGCCTCGTGCTCCACCTCTCGAACTTCGAGCTCAAGCCGCTGCCGCGAGGTGAGGCGTGAGCGTCTACACCACCCGCGGACAGCCCTACGGAGGCGGCGTGCAGGGCGGCGTGGGCGCACTCGAGCCCAAGGGGCTGGCGGCGCGCCTCGCCGGGTACAAGCGGGCCGTCGCCAAGCGCTACCGCGTGGTCGACCCCGACCAGATCGCGGACAAGATCCCCGAAGGGGATCTCCACATCTCCACCAAGGTGGACGGCGAGCTCTGGTTCCTGTGCAAGCAGGGCGGCGAGGTGGCCCTCTGCTCCCCCACCGGACGGGTCCTGGAGGGCATCGCCGTCGTGAACGAGGCGGCCGAGAAGATCGCCGGCTGTCCCGACCTCATCGCGGTGGGTGAGCTGTTCGCGGTCAGCAAGGACGGCCGGACCCGGGTGAAGGACGTGGTGAGCGCCCTGGGCGACCCGAGCCGCGCCCCCACGCTGGGCCTGAAAGTCTTCGACCTGGTGGCCGAGGGCGACACCGACTGGCTCTCGCTCCCCTACAGCGAGCGCTGGGCCCGCATCGAGGTGCTCTTCTCGGGCGGTCGCCGCATCGCGCCGGTGCTCTCCGTGCAGGGGCAGACCGACGCCGTGCACCAGCGCTACGACGAGTGGGTCAACTCCGGGAAGTTCGAAGGGCTGGTGGTCCGCGGCGACCAGGGCGGCGTCTTCAAGGTGAAGCCCACGGTGGAGGTGGACGCCGTGGTGATCGGGTTCGGCGAGCGGCGCACCGGCGAGCTCACCGAGGTCCGGGAGCCGGTCCTCGGCTTCCTCCGCGACGACGGCCGCTGGCAGGTCACCGGAACGGTGGGCGGCGGCCTCTCCGACGTGGACCGCCTCGCCTGGCACCGTCGCCTCGAGCCGATGGTGGTCCCCAGCGCCTTCCGCCTCGCCAACAACGAGGGCACCCTCTGCCGCTTCGTGCGGCCCGAGATCGTGGTCGAGGTCCGCATCTCCGACGTGATGGACACCGACGGCCGGGACATGCCCATCCGGCGCATGGCGCTCGACTGGGACGGCGCCGAGTGGCGGCCCTCCGGGCTCGAGGACTTCGTGTCGCTCGTGTTCCCCGTGCTGGTGCGGGAGCGGCCGGACAAGCCGCTCGACGTGGGGCACGTGGGCGAGGCCCAGGTGTGGTCCCTCCTCCCGCCCCCCGAGGTCTGCACCCCCCCCGAAGGCCCACACCACGCCGCCAGCCGCCTCTACCGCCGGGTGTGGACGAAGGAGGCCAAGGGCCAGACGGCGGTGCGGAAGGTGGTGGCCGTACAGACCAACAAGGCCGCCGACCCCGATTGGCCGCCCTTCGTCGCCTGGTTCACCGACTGGTCGGCCGGGCGAAAGGTGCCGCTCGAGACCAACCTCCGGGTCGCGTCCACCCGCGAGAAGCTCGACGAGGCGGTCGAGGCGTGGATCGTGGAGAACGTGAAGAAGGGCTGGGTCGAGACGACCTGACTAGCAGGCTGCTGCGAAAGCCGGACCGAGCAGGCGAAGCTCAGCCGGGCCGCGGTTGACGAGCGCGCTCGACGCGCGATTCGCGAGGAAGGAGCGTGTCGAGACACGCGACTGACGAGCG
>Ga0172372_10013048_pt1 | contig 10343 bp, 13 predicted proteins | sample LakKiv5m_2_FD_114544 | JGI IMG/M metagenome (GOLD analysis project Ga0172372, IMG submission 114544) | Freshwater microbial communities from Kabuno Bay, South-Kivu, Congo - kab_092012_9.5m | ecosystem: Environmental > Aquatic > Freshwater > Lake | place: Democratic Republic of the Congo... | reverse complement strand
TAATATCATTCATATATTATATATATAAACGATTTTGACAAAATCTATCGGTTTTATACAAAAATTATTTCTTTCTACTATTGATAGTTTTTATCAATGCATTTTTTTTACATAATTTTTCGTCAGATGTACCGGCTTCTTTTTCATCACGATAAAACTTCAAATAGTCTCTTACAGTAGCTACATAATCACATGCGTGATTCAATTTAGCTTTCACCCAATCTTCCAAATTATCATTTACATTAAACATCGATTGCAGTTTTTCACTATAATCAATTATTTTTGTAATATCACTTTGCGCCATTTCTGCGTTTTCTTGAATAGATTTATCCACCCACAATTTCATATCTAATTTACCTTTTGAATGTAATTTAGACAAATCTGTAGAATCAAAACTAAATTTTTCAAGTTCATTTAACTTATTAGTAAGTTCTGGGAATTTACTACCCAACCCAATTATGACTGATCTTACAACACTGCGTGTCACTATATCATCGGTCGGTGTTTTTGATTTTCCGACGTTTTTTATCTTTTCTAACTTTGTTATTAGTTTATTTGCTATTTTAGCAAATTTGTTGTATGTTTCATTCATGATTGGTCTTTTGATTAAATACCCAGTAGGTTTTATAAACCATCTTTAAATATACAAATTAATTATTTCTTTTTAGAAATCTTACTAAGAGTTTGCGCTAATCTAGCACGTTTTCCAAGTTTACCGCCTTTTTTAGCGGCAGATGCTAATTTAGCAGATGGTATTTTTTTGTTCGCAGGTATGCCTAATTGTTTATGAAGCGCACCTGTTTTGCTTATAGCTTTTTGAATCCATTGTTTTTTAGCTTCATCCATTGATTCAGATTCTTCAAATGTTATTTCATTGACTGATTGATCGTCGTTACTTTTTGATTGAACTGGAAGTTGATCACTATTCATATTTGCAGCTACAACTTCACCCTCGTCTTCAGACGGTACAACCGCATTATCATCTTCTGGACCAGCTGGAGTTTCAACTTCGGGTTCAGATTGAAGTTGTGACATCAAAAGATCATGTAATTTTTTAGCAAGCTCTTTGTCTAGAGTTATAGTCACCGATTCTTTTTCAGCATCCACATTCACATCGTCTTGCTCTTGTTCTATTAAAGTTTGTTTTATTATTTTTTTAATAGCTTCTTTAAGTTGTTCTTTTTTCATAATTGTACCTTTATTTTCAGCAAATCCAACAAAATCATATCCACTTCCGTATGTACCTTGACCATCGGGAGATACGTCAGCTGGAAAAGGTCCATCATAAGCACTTATTGGACTTGATTTGACATCTTCACTCATTCTCCAACCGCCACCTTTACTTTTATATCTACGTGCCGCTGCACCATTAGCGTAGGCTGATGGATAAACATCAAATGTACGTCGTGCCCAAGCTTTACACGCAGACCATAAAGCAGGATTAGTAGGTTTAGGTTTCTTTTTACCTTTTTTCTCGTCCAATTTTATATCAACAGTTTTGTTGATTATAGGTTCACTGTTTCGTCCATCAACTTTTCCATTGGAAGTGTTACCCATTTTACCATGCATATTTCCTTTCTTTAAACCACCCAATCCAGTTCTAGCTTCGTCGTTAAAAGAATAATCTGGGTCGCCGAATCCACTATTGTGAACAGGTTGAAATTCTTTTGCTAAACCAGCCTTAACTAATTTAGTATAATATTCAGGATCCTCTGTTAAATGATCCATAGCAATGGACTGTGCAATTTTGGGATTATTTGTATGTTCCATCTCAATTTGTATTCCCAAAGAAAGTTGTACAGGATTTACGCCGTGTGTAGGAGTATTATCACCTACGCCACCCGGCAATTTATCTAAATTTTTTAAATCGGCCATAAATATAAATATTGATTATCTATTTTTTAATCCTTGTTGAAATTTTTCAAAACTTTTACCACTATGATAACTTGGGTCAATCATCCATTTTCTACCTAACATTTCTGGATGACCTGATGTAGGATCATGTGGCTTACCATCGCCAATATAGTGCCATCCTTTTTTAAGTGGGTCTGGCTTTCTATAACTGGGGGGTGTATCGTTAGCAAAATTTCTCATAATATAATAAATATTAACTCCAATTACGACGATTCAATTTATGTTTGATCATATCGTTTATAATTTCGGATATAGCTTTTTCTTGTGATGTTCTATAATCATGTGTTTCGGTCTTTATATTTTCATCTATATTCAACATTTTCAATTTACTGTAATATTGAGGATCTTTTTTCAAATTTGACACGACGTTTTGTTTTGCCACTTGTTTATCTTTTAAAACCATTTTTTTCATTTCATAGTCTATACCGGTTAAAACTTCATCAGGAGTAACTTTATACTTTATACTTTGTACATCACGATCAAAATCTTTTGGGTCTTGACCTGTATAAGGACCAAATGGAGCAATTGATCGCATAGATTGTTTGTCCGTAGCAGTAATCTTACTTTTATCGGTTAATGTACCAAAATGATTTGGATCTTGTGATACATCAGGACTACTAAATGTATCTATATTAGATGCACCTGTGATAGCTCCTCCTTGTCCATAAGGCAAGCCTTGCATCATTCTATCACCCATATCACCTAATTCTTGTAATTTAGACATATATATAAATATATTATATTGTAATATATCTCACAAAATATGCAAACTTTAGAAAACATAAAATTCTGGCATAAAATTAAATTAAATGACGGATCGTACACAAATGGTATATCCGACATAGAAAATATACATAAAATTTATTATTGTTTTGACGAAATAGATTTTAAAAATAAAACTGTATTAGATATTGGATGTTGGGATGGATTTTTTTCATTTGAAGCCGAAAAACGAGGCGCTAAATCTGTGGTTTCTTTAGATGATCCAGATTTAAGGTGGGGTGGAATTGAAGGGTATAACTTTTTACATAAACATTTTAATAGTAAATCTATTTTTATTAAAGGCAATATTTACTCGTTAGACACAATTTTTAAAAACGATAAATTCGACATAGTTCTTTGTTTTGGAGTTTTGTATCATTTGTCAGATCCACTACTTGCTATGAAAAAAGTATTAGATTTATGTAAAGAAACCGCTTCATTTGAAGGGTTAATGATTAATGAAGAACGAAAAATTTTGGAATTATTAACAGTAAAAGAATTATTTAATGATAGTTCAAATTATCATAGAATGTCTAAAGGATATTCTGATTATGTATGTGATATAAACGGATTTACTCCACAGAAATATAGATGGTTCTCCGATAGAGGATCATTTTATTGTACTAGAACCCACCAACCAAGTGAGTTTTATAGCGAAGTTGGATTTGTAAGAAATTAAAAAGCAACTAAAACGTCGCTATCAATACATCCTTTCTCGTAAGATATTTTATAATTAAAATTGATATTTTTAATACATTGAATAATATTATTGAGTTTTATTTCTTCTCCCCAATCACAATGGGTTGTGTTACCAAACACGCGTACATCATCAATCATTATTATATGATTTTTAACAGAAGAATTTGAAATCGATTCTAATTCTTTTAAAATTGGACATTTCATAAATCCCATGGTATCACTAAACACATCGAAATGACCATCTAGCCAAAAAATAGATCTTTTGTTTAAATTTTTACATATGTTTGGAAATTCTGTATAGGAATCACCATGAATAATTTTTACGTTTTTATTTTCCTTAAATCTAGAGTGTGCAAATTCAAAATTTTCTCTAGATATTTCTACTGAAATTATTTCATTGAACTGACATTCTAAAGCGAGTTGTATAGATCGTCCGACGAATGTTCCAGATTCTATAAATGTATGAATATCGTCCATTTTATATTTTAATAAAACATCTTTATGTAACGATTGAAAAATAAATTTATCCACATTTTTCATATATCTTTTTTAATAAATATCTCGCATGATCATAATCGGGATCTGCCCAATTATGTATGTGTTCATAAAATGGGAATGGGAATGATTTTGAAACTGGAATTTTTTTATAATCTACAAAATATGGATATTTATCAGAGAAATATTCGATTTGTCCACCGAACCCGGTGACAATCACATTTTTATGATTTAAATACGCATCGTAACTTGACAATCCCAATCCTTCTCCTCTGTGTAAAAGAAAATAACAGTCTCCTAAATTATGTATATCATTTAATTCATATAATGATATATTTTTATAAAAAAATACTATGGTTGGATGGTTTGGAAATTCACTCAAAACCTTTTCTATTTCAGTTTTTATTTCATTTATATAAGAATCATCATACATGTAATAACCAGATTTAATCAAAAATGAAACATTATCTTTTTTTGTAAATGTTTCACAAAAAGTTCTTAATGTATTTACATTATTTTTGCGTTCATTCCAAGTACTAATATAATAAAAATTAAAAGTTTCCGTGATATCGTCACATCCATATTTAATATGTGGCGATAAATATATTTCTTTTTTTTCTTTTTTCTTTATTAGATTATAACTCACATATTTTCTAACTTTAATTGGAATTTTGACACCACATTCTTCAAAAACCGTTTTATTAAAATTGGAAGGTACCCAGATTTCATCACATAAATTGTCATTCAAATATGGAATCCATATCGGAGAGATTTTATCAGTCTCCCAAACAGTTTGTAATATTTTTTTACAATTTGTGTTATTAAAATATTTTTGATACTCTTCACACTTCGGTCTAAATAATGTTGGTATAAAATTACAAATAAAATTGTCGTAACGATCATACATTTTATTGACACTTTGATTTGTCAAAATCGACACAGGATCGATATCACTCTGCAATGTATTATCCACATTTATAGGAATGTAAGTTACATTGTCGCCATTCATTAAACAATTAAAAACAAAATTTTTAGTAGCAATAGCATAACCATTTGTCCCGGCAGATCCTATGTAAATTACATTACTCATACATTATGATGTTTTATTATTATATGTTTTGCTCCATATAATTCAAATCCCAACTTTACAGCTTGAATCGAAAAATATGTACCATCAGACCAACACTTTTGAATTCCACCACATCCGTCATAGTACACTTCATTAACAAACTTATATTTTATCTTATTAAACACGTGGGATTTTATGAAACAGTGTGTATCGGCTCTATCTAACTTTATAAGTTCGTCTTTGGAATACATATATTGAAATCTAACTTGTTTATCGTTTTCGAAAATAACAGAGCCACAATCGTGATATTCCCACGTATCATGTGTTAAAGTTGGTATTACTATATCTTTATCACACGCGATAAATTTATTGATTGTATCGGAAGAAATATTTTCAAAATCAGAATCTATCCACCAAACATAATCATTATCATTTAAAAAATTGTTTATAACAAAATTTCGACTTATTACTAGATTTTCAATTCGTTTGGGGAATTTATCTATATTATATCTATCAAAGTCGTGATTTAAATCATAGTCAAAATCTAATTTTAGAAGATCTATTCGTCTATAATTTACCGTAGAAGATTTAATGTTTTTACAAATCCGATAAGAATCGTCATTACTATCTCCTTCGAGCAAAACTATAGAAATTAATTTTTTATTATATTCTAAGTTATCAAGTTGGTCAAATAGGTTTCGTAAATATTTACCTGTATTTTTGACCAAAATTCCAATTAATATCTTTTTATTCATGCAAATGTTCTCCAACTTTTTGACCAATGATGTACTCCATATGATAATGGCGATGTTTCTTTAAAATTTTCACATCTTCTATACGGTTCGTCGTGCCAGTACGGATAAAAGTATTCCTTTGTAAAGAAAAAATATAGTGGATTTTTCAAGTATTCTTTTGCAATTTCATTAAAAAATTCGGGCCCAGTTATTTTGTGAATTTCGGACGACAAATAATACCCATTTCGTTTTGATTGTTCTATGCTGTGTGGTATAGAATCTATTACACGGTTCAAAAGAACATTGTTTTTTTCCGAAGCAAAAAAACCAATAGCAATCTCACCATTGTTTTGAATTCCCCCCATAAATTCAAAGTTTAAAAAAATATCTGGGATTTTTTTAATAGGTTCGAAATCAACATCAAAATATAATCCTCCATACTTATTAATTATCAAATATCGCAATATGTCCGCTTTAAAAGCTGGGGGAAAATCTTTTATGTAATAGTATTCTTTTAAATTTGTTGGTATCAAGTTTTCTAATTCAACGTCCTCATCAGTCCACAGTTTTATCTCATAATCATCATATATTTCTTTAAATTTACAGATAAATTCGTAACATTGATCATTTAGAACACTATCTCCAACCCATATAAAATGCATTTTTTTAGGTATCATAAATAAAGCGTTTAAACCTTAAATCTATTATATCTTCTATAGGATATATAATTTCTACCGACCCACCCAACTTTTAGGGGGACATTCATAAATCCAGGCGCAACTAAACAAAATTTCATGATATTAAACTTTTAAATAATTTATTTTCTGGTTTATTTTCGTCATCTCTATAAGATAATTGTTTACAGATAATCTGATTCGGTATATAACACATCATTCGTTTTTCATCATTTAAACATTTACATATATGTGTAAAGTAATTTATTATATAGTCTATAGGCATAGTTGAGTTAATAATCTTATCAGATAAATTACGTAAAATTATTTCTTTATTAAAAGCTACCATGTGTGTAGTCCAACTAACTTCTGCATCGGATACAAATTCGTCAACTTCAAAATATTTCCAACCACTTTCATATTTTTTATGATGATAACCAAAGTTCAATATATCCCAGTTATCTTTAACAGATGACATAAATTTTATAAATTTTTCAATATAATCATTTTCAAAAACAATATCATCTTCCAAAATCAAAATTTTATAAGTTTTGTTATATAAACATTCTTTAAATATTGACAAATAACATAAACACAGACTAATTTCTTTAGAATTTGTAATTCTGTCTGAATTCCATAAGTCTCTAATGGGATAGTTTTGTAAAAACGTATATGGAACTGATGTACGTAAATTATATATAATATTATTTTTATTTAAATAATTCGATATATAAGACTGCCGATCCGTTTCTATAGATGTAGTTATGACATAAACTTTATCAAAGTATTCATTTATAACATTCATACATATAGATATAATGAAAATAAAAATTTTAACTTATAATAATTGTGTTGGAATCGTAACTGATGCTATATTACTCGATAAAATCCTAACATCGGGTGGGTTTAAAACATCTATAGAGTTTATAGATTCTTTTATCAATAAGAATGATTCCAACGACATTTTCGATATCGGAGTTTGGATTCAAAATTTCGATCTCAATTTGTTAAACCGATTCCAAAAAAATATTTTTTTTATCAATGAAGAGTGGGCTGGATTGCACGAATTGAATAATTTACATTTGTTCGATTATGTAGTATGTAAATCAAAATACGCATTTGAGTTAATAAAACCATACAATTATAAAAATTTAATATATTTGCCATTTGTTTCGAGAAATTTTTATGATTCTTCTATACTTAGATATAATAAATTTTTACACTTTGTTGGTAGGTCTATACAAAAAAACACAGAATCAGTTTTAAAACAAAATGTGCCTATTACGTTGATAGATCCCTATGATAGATACAATCCGTCAACAAGTTTTACACACATTAACACTTATCAAACAGATCAACAATTAAACCATTTATTGAATTCTCATAATATACACATATGTTGTAGCTTATATGAAAGTTGGGGACATTATTTATTCGAAGGTTTATCTACAGGAGCCGAAATAATTTGCAGTGATATACCAGTGTTCAGAGAAAACTTAGACCCAGATTTAGTACATTTTATACCAACATATGAATCCGTTGATATGAATTACACATATTGTAAAGATAATTGGAATAACGCATTTCCAATAAGAAAAACATTTTTTGTCGATAAAAATATATTCACGGATACAATAGAGAAATTTCGTTCAAAAGGAAGTGTTACTAGTCGAATTCAACTATACAATTCAATTGTGAATAACAATTCGAGAAAAATTCTCAATTTTTTCAAATCTATTTAATAGATTTATTTATTTTTTCAACGATGGTATTGATATCAAAACCATATATACAATCATACTCACATTTTGCGTTTTTAACACATCCCCCACCGTGATAATTACAAGGTGAACATTTTACATTTGACATTATAATATCTTTTTTAAAAATGTAATACTTGGATATAATGTCATCTGAATTGTTGGTTAGCATTCCAATCCAAGGCGTTGATAAAATTTCGGATATATGTAAAGGTGCCGTATCAACTGTAACTACTAATTTTGCATTGTTAATGTTATCACACAAATCATATAAATTTTCATAAATTGGATTTATAACCACATCTGTGTTATTTTCATAGTATATCTTTAATGATTCCACCGTTTTAGCATCTAGTTTTCTGTTTTCTGCTGATTTTGAATATGTAAAAATTAATATTTTATCAGTTGATTTTTTTTTAAATTTAAAATAATTTGACATTATCAATGATTCTGGAATATCCATAATGTATGAATTTTTAAATAAAAAAGCAACTAAAATTTGTCTATTCAGAGATTTAGCACGTTCATCGTCATATAAATGGTGGGATATCTCGTTTAGATAATACATGTTGTTTAAATTTACAACATAATCAAACTCTCTGTTATAATTAAACAAAATGTCGTCGGATTTTATTTTAATAAATCTATTGCGAGGATCCGGCGATTCGGTATAAGTTATAGTTTTTACACTATCTTTAAAAAAGTATTGAATCATACTGAAATTCGGCGCAGTAGTTTCATATACCACGTTGTAACCTTTTGATAAAAGATGTGAAACAAAAGGAAATGTTATTACTAAATCGCCAGCTCCGTTATGCAAAGATATTAATACCCGATTCATAATTTTTTTACTATACAATCTATTTGACATATAGCAGATTCTCTTGTCTGATCTTCATTAAATCTTAAAAAGTCAAAATTTTGAAGTATTGTTTTGCACTCTATAATTTGAACACGATCTTTGAATGAAAATACAAAATCATGTACATTTATAGATTTTGGCAGATTTGATTTGAATTCACAAGTCCACGATGTCTTATGATCACCATTATACACTGATGGCCATTTACATTTTTCATAAAATAGTTCATGCGGTACTGAAAAAATAATATAACCATTACTTTTACAAATTCGAATCCAATTCGAAAAAGCAATATATGGATCGTCTATATGTTCCAGACAATGTGAACTATAGACAAAATCAAATTGATTGTCTTTAAACTCCTCACAAAATTTTCCATCAAAATTTTTGTCAATTTGAATATCGTATGGAATAATTTCTACTATATTCTTGAAAATGGATTTTGATAAAATATCATCTCCACATCCGATGTCGATACCGGTACCACTGAAATATACATTGTATCCGTTATTTACTCTAAATTCATTTAATTTATAAGTTTCTTTCATATATAATTTATACTAAAACATACGGCACATCTTTGATTCTATTAATAAATATTTGTTTATTTATTTTAATATTGACCGAACTACAATCGTTAAGACCAGCATATACATTAATAGAATCCACATCGGTTACTACATTCATAGGAAATATGACTTCATACTTAACAACTTCACACAATTCGGTTTTTCTCCAATTCCACAGATCATTTAATAAATTATTATCACTATATTCTCTATTAGCTTCAAATAATGGTTTATATGCATATGCTAATGGTGATAAATCTTCGTTCAGTCTAAGTAATCCAACAAAATAATTGTAATATAATTTGGCAGTCCAAATAGAACTATGAAATATCAAATATTTAATACCACCAACTTCAAATATATTTGTACTTAATCTAGGTTCACCGTATTTTTCTATCCAAGGTTGCCAATTTATTTGTTTCTTAAAGGTGACGTTTTCATTGTTATCCATAATAGTATATGGATTAACATGGTAAATTATCTTATTGTTATAAAACTGCCAATGTTTTTCAAAATGTGCATTTTGTGTTTTGAAATGTGTAAACTCTTTAGTAGCTAAATTATATCTTTTATATTCTACGTTGATAATCTTTACCAAATCATTTTTATCTCGTTTACAACAACATACACTTATTTCGTTTTCACTTACAAATCTAGCATCTTCATAACTCCATAGATAATTATCGTCTATATGATGTTGAAGAATAACATTATCTTCGTTATCAACTATATCACTTACCAGCAATTTATCTTGAAACTTACATTCACGACGAAATATAGTTTTACCATTAAAATGTGATGGATT
>Ga0172372_10013046_pt1 | contig 10343 bp, 6 predicted proteins | sample LakKiv5m_2_FD_114544 | JGI IMG/M metagenome (GOLD analysis project Ga0172372, IMG submission 114544) | Freshwater microbial communities from Kabuno Bay, South-Kivu, Congo - kab_092012_9.5m | ecosystem: Environmental > Aquatic > Freshwater > Lake | place: Democratic Republic of the Congo... | reverse complement strand
GGAAGCAGCCACAGGAGCCATCAGGCCCAGGGCAGCAGGCGCCAGAAGAAGCTTCTGGAACAGTTTCATGGTCCTCACACCAAAAGAGGAGCTCCCACATGGGGAGTCGGCCGTAGTTTACAGGCTCAGACCTTCACTTGTTCGACCGCCAACACGGCCCTATGTGCCGTGGGCTACACCTGCTTTTGGAGCGAAGAAAAAAGGCCCCGGATACACCGGAGCCTTGAGGACTGTGATGTGTGAGAAGGGGAAGGAGAGCAGCGATGTGTGAGGAGTGCCGCTCTCCGTTCTGATCAGGATCAGAACTTGAAGGTGGTCTTCAGGACACCACCAAAGTTGTTGACGGAATTGTTGACGCCAGCCTTACCAATCTGACCGTTGGAATTGGTGATGTAGTAAAGAGCGGGGGTCACACTGATGTTGTCAGTAACCTGGAACTTGTACCACCATTCCCAAGCATAGTTGGCATCATCAGGAGTGACTCCAGCAAGCCCTGTGGAGGTCACGAAGGGAACCTGACCAACTGCCATGCCAGCAGTGTTTCCCTTGATGAAAGCATCGGCCCATTGGAGGCCGACATACCATGACTGGGCAGCTGGCTGACCGCTGGTATTGAGGCCTGCGTTGGCGGGAGTGCCGGGAGCAAGATACAGGCGATCAACGTAGCTGGTGTAGCCCCAGCCGGTGCTGATCGAAGGGAACCAACCGTTAGTGGAGGGCTGCCAGTAGGCACTCAAACCGATGGAGTTGCTGGCACTGAGGCCCCCACCACCTTGGGCCAAGGGTGTGGAGACGGGCAGAGCCAGGCCACGGGCGTAGGTGTAGGCGACGGCAGCACCCCAGTTGCTACCGGCGTAGCCAAGTTGGTTGACCCAAGCAGACTGGCTAGCATCGGTACCAATACCACCACCAGTGCTCACTCCATTGACATTGAAACCGGGGTTAGGGTTAGCAACGTCGGAGTTTACTGCTACGTAGTTGGTGCTGAAGCTGAAGCCGCCCTTCTTATACCAAATACCAGCACCGCCGCCAAGGGCTGCAAGGTTGTAAGCACCTTGAGCACCCGCATAAGTGAAGGTATCGAGGACGGTGTCAGCAGGGTAAACGCTGGGCCACATGGCCAGCATGTCATCAACTCGGACTTTACCGCCAACGGTGGCTGTGAAGCCACTGCCGATTGGGAACTGGTAGAAGAGCCTGTTGATCGCAACGACGTCACCGCAATCCGTACCGGTGCCGCAACTCTCTTCGAACGCGATCTCCATCTGATTGGTGCCGCCGGCCCAAGCAGACTGTGCAAAGTTGCCAGCACGCAGAGTTGTGCGCAGCAAATCTTTGCCGGTGAAGCTGGTGTCGAAGTTCAGGCGAACGTCGTAGTTGAAGGTGGTAGCACCCTCAGTAGCCCGCATTGCGGTGGTACCAACAAGGGGGGCACCAGGAGTGGTTCCGCCAAAGCTGTTGGCGCCCAGCACGAAGGTGGCGATACCCTTCAGCTTGGTGGTGGTGGAGAACTGGGTGGCTTCCAGTTCAGCAACCTTGGCGTCCAGGCCATCCACGCGGCCCTTCAGCACGGCGAGTTCCTTTTCGAACTCTTTCATCAGGCGCTTGAGCTCGTCGGTCACTTCAGTGATCCGATCGAGGCAGGCGTTCAGCAGAGCGGCCGCTTCATAGCGGGTCATGGCCTGACCGCCCTTGAAGGTGCCGTTGGGGTAACCGGCGACGCAGCCGTAGCGCTCGATCAGGTTGCTCAGTGCCTGGTAAGCCCAGTCGGTGGGCTTCACATCGGAGAACTGGCTGATCGAGGTGACTTGCTCCTCGGTGCCGTACTGGCGCACGCCAGCAATGTTCAGGTCGGCGGCGGAAGCAGCCACAGGAGCCATCAGGCCCAGGGCAGCAGGCGCCAGAAGAAGCTTCTGGAACAGGTTCATGGTCCTCACACCAAAAGAGGAATTCGGGCGCAACGCGCCGCAAGACGATGATCACCCCATCCGCTGGGGGCGACAGCCCCGCGTGTGCCACAAACCGCAATGACACGTAGCCCCAGACACCAGTGCATCCCGGTGCCGCTGGCCTGGGCCGCGGGCTTCGCACCGCTGCTGCTGAGCCTGGCCCCCCACAGCCCCCTGGCCCACGACGAGGGCTACTACCAGCTGCAGGCCCGCTGGATCGCCATCAGCGGCCACTGGCTGGCGCCGCTGTGGTGGGGGGAACCGGCCTTTGATCGCACCATCGGCGTGCAGTGGCTGATCGCTGCCGCCCAGGCGCTGCTGGGAGCCAGCAGCTGGGTCGCCCATCTGCCCTCGCTGCTGGCTGCCGCCGCCTGCCTGCTGCTCACCGCCCGTGTGGCCGAGCAGCTGCTGGGGCCGGGGCAAGGAAGGCTGAGTGCACTGCTGCTGGCGCTTACGCCCCTCTGGCTGAACTACGCCCATCAGTCCAGCCAGGACATGCCGCTGCTGGCCCTGGAACTGCTGGGCGTGTGGGCGCTGCTGCAGACAGCACCGACGCACCGCGGCTCCTGGGCAGCCCTGGCGGGGCTGTGGCTGGGCCCGGCGTTTCTGATCAAGGGCTTCATGGCGGTGATCCCGGTGTTGGCCATGGTTCCGCTGCTGTGGCATCGCCGCTGGCTGCTGCGGGATGGCCGCTTCTGGGCTGGTCTGCTGCTGGGGGCTCTGCCGCCGGCGCTGTGGCTGGGCCTCAGCCTGCAGGTACACGGGCTGGCTGTGGTGAGCGGCCTCTGGCAGAAGCTGCTGTTCCTCTCCCAATCGGACGTCTACGCCGCCGGACCTCTTTATTACCTCTGGAACATCCCAGCCAACACCGCCCCCTGGTGCCTGGCGGCCCTGGCGGGCTGGTGGCTGCTGCTGCGCCGGCCACTGCCGCGCGACAGCCGGCTGGTGCTGCTGGTTTATCCCTTGCTGCTCCTGTTGTTGCTGAGCAGTTTCCGCACCAAGACGCCGTACTACGGCCTGCAACTCACCCCCTGGATCGCCATGGCAGCGGCCTGCGGCCTGCAGCACTGGCGTGAGCGGCGGAGCTGGACCGAATGGATCGCAGGCTTCGGCGCCGTGCTGCTGGTGGCAGCCGGCCTGCTGGCCTGGTCGCCACCGCCCCTGAGCGCACTGCTGGCAGAGGCCCAGGGTTTACCGGCGCGCTGGCTGCTGGTGCTGGCCGCGGCCAGCCTCGGGGGCAGTTGGCTGGCCCTGGCGTGGGCCGCCGGGCCGCGTCAACGGCTGCTGGCCCTGCTGCTGGGGCCGTGGCTGGCCCTGGTGCTGCTGGTGCAGGGGGGACTGTTCAGCGATCGCAGCCCGTCGCTGCGCCTGGCCCTGGCCCCCGCCGCCGTGCAGGCGCAGCTGCGCAGCCAGCCGATCGAGGCCGCCGCCGCCAGCCCCCTCAGCGGCGAGGATCACGCCACCTTGATCCTGCTGGCCCTGGCCACACCCCGCACCCCAACGCAGCTGCTGGATCCGGCGGCGGTGGCCGCGGGACAGCGGGTGTGGATCCGCCGCACCGACCTGGGCAGCAGACCCTGGCATCTGCTGCTCCAGGATTCCGCCCTGCAGGGCTGGGTGCTGGCGGAGCGGCTGCCACAGCCTGGGCCTGGACCAGGGCCTGAGCGACCTGACGCCGCGGCAGGCTTAGCGCCATGAAGCCCGCTGTTCCCAGCCTGCCCCGCCGCGATGGCCTGCTGTTGCTGGGCTTGTGGTGTGCTGGCCTGCTGCTCGATGGGGTCTGGGTGAGTCAGCACCAGCTGCCTCCGGCCTGGGATCAGGGCGACCACCTCAGCCGGGCCTTCGGCTTCTGGCGGGTGCTGCAGCACCTGCAGCCCTGGGCTGCCGGCTGGTGGCACACGCTCTGGGCCCAGGCCCCAAGCTACCGCGGGCCGCTCACCTACCTGCTGAGCGCTCCGGTGTTCGCGCTGCTGGGGCCGAGCTACGCCGCCGCCATGCTCAGCAACAGCCTGTTCCAGGCCCTGCTGCTGCTCAGCCTCTATGGGCAGGGGCGACTGCTGGGCCGGCCGGCCGCAGGCCTGTGGGCGGCGGCGCTGAGCGCAGTGGCGCCAGCGCTGCTCAACCAGCGCACCGACTACCTGATCGATTTCAGCCTCACCGCCGTGCTGGCTGCCAGCTGGACCCTGCTGAGCTGGCGCAGCCTCAGCCATCCCCGGCGCCCCTGGCTGGCCACCGCCTGGGCCGGCCTCGGGCTGGGGGCCGTGCTGCTGACGCGGCCCACGGGGCTGCTGCTGCTGTGGCTGCCGCTGCTGGCGCTGCTCTGGCGGGCGCTGGCGGCGTTGCGGCGAGGCAGCTGGCGCCCCCTGGCCCACGGCCTGCTGGCAACGGCCCTGGCCTGGTGGCTGGCCGGCGGCTGGATCAGCCAGAACTGGCTCACGATCCTCAGCACGGTGAACAACGCCCGCCGCTGGGGCGTGCTCTACCAGGAGGGCCTGGAGGCCAACAGCCTCGAAGGCTGGCTCTACTACCCGCGGCTGCTGCCGGCGATGGCGGGGGCCTGGCTGGTGGGGGCCGTGCTCACGGGCTGGCTGCTGCAGTGCTGGCGGCGCCGAGCCTGGCCGGCATGGCCGGCGGGGGCAGGGGCGCGCTGGCGGCTGGCCTGGTGGCTGAGCTTCCCGCTGGGGGCGCTGCTGCTGGCCACCTTGATGAGCACCAAGGACGCTCGCTTCGTGCTGCCGCTGCTGCCCCAGCTGTTGCTGCTGCTGGGCCTGCTGCTGGCCGATGGCGGCCGCTGGTTGCAGGCGGTGGCGGTGGCACTGGGCCTGAGCGGCCTGCTGGCCTGCCAGTTCGGCTGGGGGCCGAACATCACGGGCTTTCCAGCCCACCCACCCCGGCGCGGTGAGCACTGGCCGCTGGCGGAGATCGTGGCCACAATCCGCCAGCGCAGCCCCCAGCAGCTCTCCACCCTGGCGGTACTGCCGGACAGTGAATCGCTCAACGCCTTCAACCTGGAGGCGGAGGGTCGGCGGCAGAACGTCCGGGTGGCGGCCCGCCAGACGGTGGCACCGGTGGAGCATCTCGATGACGACCTGGCCGGCTTCGACTGGTTCCTGCTGAAGGGCGGCGATCAAGGCGTGATGAGCGACGAACGCCAGGCGCGGCTGAGCACCCTGGTGCGCGGGTCCGCCAGCTTCGGCCGGGTGCAGGCCTGGGCGCTGCCCGATGGCAGCCGCGCCGAGCTCTACGGGCGCCAGCCCCTGAGCCTGCTGGTGCAGGAGGCCGCCTGCCCGGCCGGAGGGGCCCCCGAACTGGACCTCTGGCCCGCCAGCGGCCTCAGCCGCCTGAGCGGGCCCGCCCACCAGCTCACGGGAGCCAGCCTGCTGATCGACGGCGGCGACGACCGCGCCGTTGGCCAGGGGATGCTGCGCCCCGAGCGCCAGGACCGCTGCCTGGCGGTGTTCGAACCCCTGCAGGGCACACCCAGCCAGGCCAGGTTGCTGTTGGCCGATGCCCGCTTGCAGCCCCTGCCGATCCACCGGCATGAGGGCCCCGGGCCGGTTGCCGCCGCGCCGGGCAACCCCGCCAACCGCCACAGCCAGCTGCTGGAGCTCGGGGCGCTGCTGCGCCGCGGTGAGCTCGATGCGCTGTTCGCGCGCGTGGGCTGGATCAACCAGCACGATCCCGAGCAGCGCTATCTCGTGGATGGCGAGGCGATCCTGCGGGCCCGCCTGCGGCTCGATCCCGACAACCTCGAACTGCTGTACCCCCTGGCCCTGGCCCAGGCGCTGCAGCAACACGCACCGGCAGCCGCGCGCACCCTCAGCCAGATCAGCCGGCTGGATCCAGACAACCCCCAGGCCCACCTGGGGCTGGGCTTCGTGCAGCTCTACCGCTTCCGGCCCTGGGCTGCTGAACCCGCTCTGGAGCAAGCTGCAGGCCTGGATCCCCGCAATGCCACCCTGCGCACCCTGCGAGCGGTGGCCGCCGCGATGCGGTTCGATCTCGCCAAGGCCCACTCCCTGATCGCGCGATGAGCACCCCTGCCGCCCAGCTCCGCTTCCGCCAGCGCAATCGGGTGTACTACGACGACCTGGCTCGGCTGCACCGGCTGCTGGTGGGGGAAGGGCTGCGGGTGCTGGAGATCGGCTGCGGGCTGGGCGATCTGCTGGCCAGCGTGAAACCGAGCCATGGCGTGGGCATCGAGCTCGATCCGGCCGTGGCGGCCGCGGCCCAGCAGCGCCACCCCGAGCTGCGCATCGTGGGCGCCGATGCCGAAACCATCAGCCCGGCCTCGATCGGCGAAGCGGAGCCGTTCGATGTGATCCTGCTGCCCAACACGCTCAACACCCTGAACGACGTGCAGGGCGTGCTGGAGCGCCTGGAAGCCTTCTGCCACCCGCGCACCCGTCTGGTGGTGAGTTTTCACAACTGGCTGTGGCAGCCGCTGCTCAAGGCCGCCGAAGGCCTGGGCCAGCGCCAGCCCCAGCCGCCGGAGAGCTGGCTCACGCCACGCGATGTGCAGAACCTGCTGGATCTGGCGGGCTGGGAGGTGCTCAAGGGCGGCCATCGCTGCCTGCTGCCACGGCGCATTCCGCTGCTCACCCCCCTGGCCAACCGCTGGCTGAGCCAGCTGCCGCTGCTGGAGCAGTTCGGGCTCACCCATTGGCTGGTGGCAAGGCCGGCGCGCCAGCAGCCGCAACAGCCCAGCGTGAGCGTGGTGATCCCGGCCCGCAATGAGGCGGGCAACATCGCCCCGGCCATTGCCAGGCTGCCGGCCCTGGGCCGCTCCACCGAGGTGATCTTTGTGGAAGGCCACTCCTCCGACGACACCTGGGAGCGCATCGAACAGGTGTGCGAGGGCTACCGCGGCCCGTTCAGCCTCAAGCGCTTCCGCCAGAGCGGCAAAGGCAAGGCCGATGCCGTGTGGCTGGGCTTCGAGCAGGCCGAGGGGGAGATCCTGATGATCCTGGATGCCGATCTCACCGTGCGGCCGGAGGATTTACCCCGTTTCGTGCAGGCCATGGCCGAGGGGCGCGGTGAATTTGTGAATGGCTGCCGCCTGGTATACCCGCGCAGCGATGCCGCCATGCCGCCGCTGAACACCGCCGCCAACCGCTTCTTCGCCGCCGTGTTCTCCTGGCTGCTGCGCCAGCGCCTCAAGGACACCCTCTGCGGCACCAAGGTGATCTGGAAGGACGACTATCAACGGTTGAAGGCGGGCCGAAGCTACTTCGGCGACTTCGATCCCTTTGGCGATTTCGATCTGCTGTTTGGCGCCAGCAAGCTCAACCTCAAGATCGTGGAGGTACCGGTGCGCTATCAGGAACGCAGTTATGGCAGCTCCAACATCGCCCACGTGAAGGAGGGCCTGATTCTGGCGCGGATGTGCGGCTATGCCGCCCGCAAATTGCGCTTCACAATCTAACCAGAGGAAACCTCAGACCGCACAAAAACACCAATGCTCAGCCAGCTCAAGCGTACAAACCCACCAATGAACAACGCTGTCCGCTATGCCCTGGCCGTGGCCATAGCAGGCTCAATACTTAAGAGGCATACTCCAAACTTCGGCTGGTGCGGCCTATTCCCTTCGCTCGACAAGCTTCTCGCAGAGAGCCATGGCAGCTTGTTCAGGAATGTTTTAGGGTCAGTTCTAAGACCCTCCCTCCATATCGAAAAATCCCTGGGGCATGTCTGTGGCATGACATGCGTAAATGGCTACTATTATCTAGTATACTTTGCGGCACTTCTAACCTCGTTACTCCTAACAACTCCGCACCTATTTCGCATAGCAGGGATGGGCAGCGAATGCGAACGACGGTGGGCTTCCCGCATTCTATGGGCACTGCCCATTTATCTCATCATCTTTTCCTATGGATCGATTGTAGACGCCATCTTCCCGATGAGCATCATCTGCCTGTCAAGACTCCTCCTCGAAGGGCGCAGAAATATCCGTTTCTCGCAAAGCCAGCTCGCAAACAATCTGCTCGCATTCACACTGTTTACGATACTGACTTTTTTGGCCGACATGACACGACCATACGCACCATATGTACTGCTATTCATGGCCGCAGCTGCGGCGGCACAGCGCAGCAGTAGGGCATTCATAGGCATCGCGCTAGGGGTAACGCTTGCATTGCCTTACCACATCAACCAGCAACAAGCCACAGGCAGCCCGATTCTTACCAACTACACGGGCTGCAACCTGATCGAGGTTTTCAGAGCGCCAGGAGTAATACCAGCAGGGAGCATGACCACAACACCTCAGCTGGAAATTGCCCAGCTTTGCAAGGAAAATGCCACCAAAGTTGCCCAGTATATCAAAAGCCAACCCGTCAGCGCCTTGGGCGACCTAATAAGCCCGATGCGTCTAGCCCGGACAGCATGGCCAGCACCATTTACACCTTGGGAGTACAGCATTGCCCCTGGGTTTAGGTCGCCAGAAGAGATTGCGCAGTGGGCGCTCTGGCTAGCGCTAATTATATTTCTCTACATCCCGGCAACCCGACTCTCAGCGGGTCAAGCCAGTCAAATGTTTTTCCGCAGCGCCAGCGAGGCGATCCTTTCAATTGCAATCTTTCTGCCAATGGCATTTTCCATCATTGGCCATGGCGGCCAGGAGGCAGGCAGAGTAGGAATGGCCTTCGTTTTACCGATCATTTTTTATACGAGCTATCTGTGCGCCTCGAAAATCACAGTGCGAGCAGGATCAATTTGATTACGCCCGCTTGTCTGTGTCAAAGCTTTCTCTGAAACGAGTGCCATGAACAAGCGCTGGCTGCTGGCCCTGGTTGCCGCCCTGGCGATCTACCTGGTGCTCGGGTTGGCGTTCGGACTGCAGGAGCTGGGCAGCACCCTGCAAGAGCTGCCGCCCTGGTGGTGGCTGCTGGCAGCGGCGGCCGCGCTGGGCAGCCATGGGCTCCTGTTTCAGCGCTGGCAGTTCTATCTGCGCCAGCTGGATTGCGCCCTGGCCTGGCGCCCCAGTGCCGCGATCTACACGGCTGGGTTGGCCCTGATCGCGGCACCGGGCCGCAGCGGCGAGGCCCTGCGCGGGCTGTGGCTGCAGCGTCGCCATGGCTTCCCGCTGCAGGTGGGGGTTGGGATCACCCTGGCGGAGCGGCTGGCGGATCTGGCCAGCGCCTTGCTGGTGCTGAGCTGGGGCCTGGGCCAGCGGGTCTGGGCCGCGGTGCTGGTGGGCTTGCTGGTGCTGGCGGCGGGTGGCTGGCTGCTCACCCATCCGCGCTTGATCACGCGCCTGGAGGCGCTGCTGGAACGCCTACCCCTGCACCCGCGCTGGCATGGGGTGATCCGTCTGCTGCGGGAGGCGCTGCTGGCCTTCAGCCGGGTGCGCCAGTTGATGCGCCCCAGGCCCCTGCTGATCGGCACCCTGCTGGCCAGTCTCTGCTGGCTGCTGGAAGCGGTGGTGCTCCAGGGGATCTACGGCTCCCTGGGCACCAGCTTGAGCCTGCATCACACCGCCGTGATCCGCACCGCCATGGCCCTCGGCGGCGTGCTCTCGCTGCTGCCAGCCGGGTTGGGGACCAGCGAAGCCACCGCCATTGGCCTGGCGATGGCCTACGGCGCCAACCGCTCCGAGGCCCTCGCGGCCACGCTGGTGCTGCGCCTCGCCACCCTGGCGGTTCCCTGCGCGCTCGGCGTTCTGGTGCTGCTGCGGCAGCGTGATCTACGGCGCCAGTGATCTGAAGGGGAATGCCAACGAGTTGGCAAACGGAATTCAAAAACGATGCCCCCAGGGTGCCTTGGCACCCTGGGGGCTCTCGCCGGGTCCGCATGGATCACGGAACCGAATGATCAGGAATCAGGCGCCGAATCAGCCGGCGTTCTCCACGATCAGCAGACCCTTGATCGGACAACTGTGACTCACGGACACCTCCTCCTGTGGGGATGATGCCAGCCGGCGACGCATGCGGCACCGAGGACAAGCCGCGGGACCACGTCACTGCTGACGGAACCCTTGAAGTCTATCCGAATCAGCCGGGGTTCGCTCACCCGGCGCGATCCTGGCAAGGCCAGCGCTGACGCCGATCTGAGTCCACTACAACGCAAGAAAAAAGCGGCCCTGATGGGCCGCCAAGGGGTGATTGTTGAAAACCGATCAGAGAGCGTTGCCGCGAGGCAGAACCTCTTCAGGGAAGACGAAGTTTTCGTGCGGCTGGTCAGCCGGTGCCATCCAGGCACGCAGACCTTCATTCAGAAGGATGTTCTTCGTGTAGAAGGTTTCGAACTCGGGGTCCTCAGCGGCGCGGATTTCCTGCGACACGAAGTCGTAGGCACGCAGGTTGAGGGCCAGGCCGATGATGCCGATGCTGCTGGTCCACAGACCCATCACCGGCACGAACAGCATGAAGAAGTGCAGCCAGCGCTTGTTGGAGAAGG
>Ga0172372_10013045_pt1 | contig 10344 bp, 10 predicted proteins | sample LakKiv5m_2_FD_114544 | JGI IMG/M metagenome (GOLD analysis project Ga0172372, IMG submission 114544) | Freshwater microbial communities from Kabuno Bay, South-Kivu, Congo - kab_092012_9.5m | ecosystem: Environmental > Aquatic > Freshwater > Lake | place: Democratic Republic of the Congo... | reverse complement strand
CGTCAGTCGCGTGTCTCGACACGCTCCTTCCTCGCGAATCGCGCGTCGAGCGCGCTCGTCAACCGCGGCCCGGCTGAGCTTCGCCTGCTCGGTCCGGCTTTCGCAGCAGCCTGCTAGCCCGCCTCGGGCTCCTCGCGCAGCGCGTATTCCTTCATCTTCAGCTGGAGGCTCTTCCGGCTGATGTCGAGCCGTCGCGCCGCGCGGGTGACGTTGCCCCGCTCGTGCTCCAGCATCCGCTGGATGAGGCCGCGCTCCAGCCGGGCGGTGTGCACGCGGACGTACTCCTTGAGCCCCAGCCCCTCGGCGCGGGGATCGACGCCGGCCGACGCCGCGGCCGGCATGCGCTCGTCGAGCCCGGGGAGGCTGTCCAGGGTGAGCAGGTCGCCGTCGGCGAGGAGCACCCCGCGCTCGATCACGTTCTCGAGCTCGCGGATGTTCCCCGGCCAGCTCCACTTCATGAGCGCGGACATCGCCGCCGGCGCCACGTCGGTGACCTTCTTGCCCAGGCGCTCGTCGAAGCGCCGCAGGAAGTGCTCGACGAGAAGCGGGATGTCCTCGCGCCGCTCGCGGAGCGGGGGGAGGGGGATGGGGAAGACCGCGAGCCGGTAGTAGAGGTCCTCCCGGAAGCGGCCCTGGCTCACCGCCTGGCCCAGGTCCACGTTGGTCGCCGCGACCACCCGCACGTCCACCGACACCGGCCGCGTGCCGCCCACCCGCTCGAAGACTCGCTCCTGGAGGGCGCGCAGCAGCTTGACCTGCATGTCGCGCGGGAGCTCGCCGACCTCGTCCAGGAACAGGGTGCCCCGGTCGGCCAGCTCGAACTTCCCGGGCTTGGAGGTGACCGCCCCGGTGAAGGCGCCCTTCTCGTAGCCGAAGAGCTCGCTCTCGAAGAGCTGCTCGGGGATGGCGCCGCAGTTCACGGTGATGAAGGGCTCGCCCCGCCGCGAGGACTGGCGGTGCAGCGCGCGGGCCACCAGCTCCTTGCCGGTTCCGGACTCGCCCTGCACGAGCACGGTGGTGGGCGAGTCCGCCACCTTCTCCACCAGCGCGTAGACCCTCTGCATGCTGGGCGTGGTCCCGACCAGGTCGAAGCGACCGCGGCCTCCCTCGCGCCAGCCTGGATCCTCCTGGAGGGTGCGACGGCGGGCCCGCTCGACGCGGAGCGCCTTCTCGACCGCGACGCGGATCTCGTCGAGGTCGAAGGGCTTGGTGATGTAGTCGTGGGCGCCGAGCTTGAGCGCCTCCACCGCGGAGTCCACCGTGCCGTGCGCGGTGATCAGGATGACGGGCAGGCCCGGGTGGTTGCTCACCGCGTAGGCCAGGAGTTCCAGCCCGCCGACCCCGGGCATCTTCAGGTCGCTGATGACGAGGTCGCAGGGGGTGGAGTCGAGCAGGCCGAGCGCGGCCGCGCCGTCACTCGCCGTCTCCACCTCGTAGCCCTCGCGCTGCAGGTGCGCCTGGAGCACCTTTCGGATCGAGGGTTCGTCGTCCACCACGAGCACACGCGGTCGCATCGCCCACGGCTCTATCGTGTCCCTCTCGCCTTTACGATTGTTGGACGAAAAGGCGATGGTCGTACGTTATCGTGACGCCGCTGGAAGAGTCGATGCGCCCGTTTTTCGCCCTCTGCCTTGCCCTCTGCCTCTCTGCGACTGCCTGGGCCAACACCGGGAAGCCGGCCTCGGATTTCAGTCTGCGGGACATCAACAACGTCACCCACACCCTGGCCCAGTACCGGGGCTCGGTGGTGCTGATCAACTTCTGGGCCACGTGGTGCGGCCCCTGCCAGGTGGAGATGCCCCACCTGCAGAAGATGCACACCGAGCTGGCCGCCAAGGGCCTGGTCGTCCTGGGGATCTCCGCGGACGACGCCCGCTCGGCCTCGATGGTGAAGCCCCTCGTGAAGAACAAGGGGCTCGGCTACACCATCCTGCTCGACCCGCAGACCGCGGTGGTGAGCCAGTACAACCCCTCGAAGACGCTGCCGATGAACGTGCTGGTGGATCGCCAGGGCAACGTGGCCAACGTCTTCTCGGGCTACAACCCGGGTGACGAGGTGGCGCTGCGCGCCGCGGTGGATGCCCTCCTCGCCGCTCCGAAGTGAGCCTCCTCCTCCTCGCCGGGCTGGCCCGGCTGGCCGTGGCGCAGGACACCCCTGCTCCCGACACGCCCGTCGAACTCGGCCCGGCACCTCCGGTCGCCAAGTCCCCTCCCAGGCTGGCGATCGCCGGTACGCAGGACTTCCGGTTCCGCTACTACCAGTCGGACGCGCTGCTCCCGGACTTCGAGGATCGCCCGCGCCTCCTCGATCACATCGAGGCGGTGGAGCGGCTCGACCTGACCGCGCGGTACGGGCAGTTCCAGCTCGCGCTCCGGGGGGACGCGGCGGCCCTGTTCCTCAACCGTTACCGGCTCGACGGGGAGCTGGTCCATGAGAACGTGCTGTACCGCACGGGCGTGCGGAGCCCCTTCCCGGACGCGCTGATCACGCTGGAGAAGGTGTCGCTGACCCACCGCACCGGCCGGTCGGAGCTGACCCTGGGGGACAGCTACGCCGCCTTCGGGCGCGGGTACGCGTTGAACCTGGCGAAGAACACCGAGGTGGACGTGGACACCTCGCTGCGCGGGCTGCAGGGCCGGGTGTCCGTGGGGAACTGGGATCTCCAGGCCGTCTCCGGCCTCACCAACCCCCAGCAGATCGCGCTCGAGAACCCGAACGTGGGCATCGAGCCCGACCGCTACCACGCCATCACCGGGGCACGCGTCTCCCGGTACGGCCTCGGCCCCTTGAACCTCGGGGTCCACGGGGCGATGTTCCAATTCCGCCACGCCGCGGACGACCTCGCCGCGCCGCTCGACGCCTGGACGCGGCCGGTGGACGCCGCCACCTGGGGCGGCTCGGTGCAGGCGCTGGGGATCGGGGGCGTGGACCTGTACGCCGAGGCCGACGGGACGACCTATCTGACCGACGGGTTCGGCGTGGACGGCGGCTGGGCCGGCTACCTGTCGGCCACCGCCTACCCGGGCAAGGCCGTGGTCCTCGTCGAGGCCCGCCGGGCCTTCCATGCCGAGGCGATCAACACCTACGCCCGCCTCAACGACTACGAGGTGGTGAGCGGGCCCAGCCTCGAGTACGACCGGGTGATCACCGAGGACAGCGCGGCCGCGGTGGACTCCAACGACATCGTCGGTGGGCGGGTCCGGGTGGATCTGGCGCTCGGCGGCGTGAGCCCGGACGGGGAGTTCACCACCTTCTCGCCCTACCTCTCGGTGGCCACCTTCCGCGACGTGGACCTCGGCGGCCTGCACTTCAACGAGACCCCGGAGACCATCGTGCATCCCATCGTGGGGGTGCAGTACATCCGCCACGAGTTCACGGTGCTCGCGAACGCGGGCGCGCGGGTGGACGTGCGGGACGGCGACGGCGGCGCGGACCGCATGCAGCACCTGGACCTGGCCATGGAGTTCCCCCTGTCGGGCCCGGTCTCGCTGGCGATCGACCCCACCTTCATGGCCTTCCAGTGGGGGGACAACGGCAGCGCGGAGCTGCAGCAGCACGACTTCGTGGACGTCGCGAACGCCCTGGCGGTGAAGGTCGGCTCGCCCTGGGCCTTCATCCTCTACACCGACTACTCCGACAACCCCCTGGTCGACAGCGTCGGGAACCTCACCGACACGCTCTACGCGGCGGGCGAAGCCCAGTGGAAGCCCGGACCGGCCACCACCCTGAAGGTGTTCTACGGCGCCTATCGGGCGGGGATCCGGTGCGCAGGCGGCCAGTGCCGCAAGATGCCGGGCTTCGAGGGAGCCAAGCTCTCGTTCTCCACCACCTTCTGACCGCGGGAAGCCGGCCGCGCGCTCGCGTGTCCGGTTGGCACCCGCCTCCCCCGGCGATACCGTTCCCCCCCCCTCCGGAGCCCCAGCGACCATGCTCTCCGCCTCCCTCCTCCTCGCGCTGAGCGCTCCGGCCCACGCGGGTGCGCTCAAGGTGACCTGGTCCGCCTCCTCGTCCGAGGCCGCCTCCGAGAACGCCACCTACGAGCCCACCAACCTGGGGGACGCCAAGCAGGGGAGCGCGTGGTTCGAAGGGGTGGAGGGCAGCGGTCTCGGGGAGTGGGTGCAGGCGGACCTCGGCGGGGTGAAGTCCGTCAGCGGCTTCACGATCTGGCCGGGCTGGTGGTACACGCAGTCCCAGTGGGGGCACTACAACCGCCCCAAGTCCGTCCACGTCGAGTTCTCCGACGGGACGAGCCAGGAGTTCACCCTCCAGGACACCTACACCGCGCAGACGCTGAACTTCTCCGGCCCCAAGCAGACCAGCACGCTGCGCTTCAAGGTGAAGAGCGTCTTCACCTCCGACGCCTACAACGACACCGCGATCTCGGAGATCCAGGTGCACGAGGCGGGCGCGCCCGCCAACGCCTCGGTCAAGGGCTACGCGGCGTCCAGCACCTACCCCGCGGACAGCGACGGCAACTACGACGTCCGCAACACCGTGGACGGCATCGCCGACTCGCTTTGGTGCGAAGGCGACAAGGCGGGGGACGGCACCGGGGCCTGGATCGAGTACACGTTCGCCACGCCCACCTCGATCTCCCGGATGAGCCTCCGGAACGGGAACGCCTCCTCCTTCGGCCTCTACATGAAGAGCAACCGAGCCCTGGCCCTCACCCTGGTGTTCGGGGACGGCTCCACCCAGTCGCTGAACCCCAAGGACACGCCGGGCGAGCAGTTCCTGAGCTTCCCCGAGCGGACCACGGGCAAGGTCCGCATCCAGTTCGACACCGTGAAGAAGGGAACGGAGTTCAACGACCTCTGCGTGTCCGAGGTCGGATTCCAGTAGCGGCCGGGACGGCAGTGGCGAATGGTCGCCGCAAGACCCGCGCAAGGGGAACGGCGCTTGCTCACACTCCGTTGACAGCGCTAAGCTGGGAAATCGTGAGGTGGCCGTGCGTGCGCTGTTGCTCCTGATCCCCTTGGCGATCGCGTGCAATGACGACCCGAAGGTCAAGATCACCCAGTCCACGAGCGAGACCTTCGAGCAGGTCACCGCGACCTCGGCGGACATCCTGTGGATCGTGGACAACTCCATCTCCATGGAGCAGGAGCAGTTCAAGGTGATGGACGGAGCGGCCCGCTTCATCAACACCTTCGAAGCCGCGGACATCGACTTCCACCTCGGGGTGGCCACGACGGACGTGAGCGAGGCGGGCGCCCAGGCGGGCGTGATGGTGGGGGACACGCCCTACCTGACCGCCGCGGACGCGGACTACGTGGAACAGTTCCAGGATCGGGTCGACGTGGGGATCTTCGGGGACGACCAGGAGTCCGGGCTCGAGGCGGCGGTCCTCGCCCTGACGGAGCCCAACGTCAGCACGGTCAACGCGGGCTTCCTGCGGGATGACGCGCGGCTCTCCGTCATCGTCCTCTCCGACGAGGACGACTGCTCCGACTTCGGCACGCTGTTCGACGCCGACTCCGACTCGACGGACTGCCTCGCCCAGTACGAGGAGCTCTCACCGGTCCAGGACGTCGTGGAGCAGCTCCAGGCGCTCAAGTCGGACCGTGGCCAGGTGCAGTTCTCCGGCATCATCGGGCCGCGGGACCTGATCTGCACCACCGCCGCGCCGGGGGATCGCTACACCGAAGCGGTGGAGTCCACGGGCGGGGTCGCCGGCAACATCTGCGCCGCCAACTACTCCTCGATCATGGAGCAGTTGGGGCTCGTGGCGGGCGGCATCCAGTACCAGTGGGAGCTCACCTACGACGCGGTGGAATCCTCGCTCGAGGTGTGGATCCTTCCTGCGGACGGCGCGGATTACGAGGTGTTCGAGGACGAAGAGGATGGCTGGACCTTCGAAGCTGACCCGCCCACCCTCACGCTCCACGGCGACGCCGTCCCCCCGCGTGGGGCGTCCCTCCAGGTCAGCTACTCGTTCTAGCCTGCGGGCTCTGGCGGCCCTCTCCCTCGCGTGCGGCCTGATGGCCTGCAACGATCAGGAGTTCAGCCGTCGGATCGAGGTGGACACCTTCGCGCAGGCGCCCTCGAACCAGGTCGATGTCCTGTGGGTCATCGACAACTCCCGCTCCATGGCGGAGGAGCAGGCCTCGGTCGCGGCCAGCACCCAGGCCTTCGTCACCAACCTCGAAGCCAGCGGGATGGACTTCCACCTCGGGGTCATCACCACCGACATGGACGCGTCCAACGAGTACGCCGGCGTGCTCCTCGGGAACCCGCCGGTGCTCGACGCCTCGGTGGCCAACTACGTGTCGCTGTTCCAGCAGCGGGTGCAGGTCTCCACCGGGGGCTCGGACCAGGAGAAGGGGCTGGAGGCGGCCATCACGGCCCTGACCCCGCCGCTGACCGATTCGCGGAACGTCGGCTTCCTGCGCCCGGACGCGATGCTCAACATCATCTTCCTCTCGGACGAGAACGACTGCTCGGACTTCGGCGCCCTCGGCGCCGACGCCTCCGGGGAGCAGTGCTACACCGAGTCCGAGAAGCTGGAGCCGGTGTCCGACCTCGTCGCCAGGCTGCGCGACGCCAAGCTGGACCCGAGCCGCATCAACGTCTCGGGCATCATCGGGCCGCCCCAGGTGGACGCCTGCGCCGACACCGTGCCGGGGCACCGCTACGAGGTGGCGATCGCCGCCTTCGCCGGGATCAGCGCCGACATCTGCACGCCCGCCTACGACTCCATCATGGAGGACCTGGGCCTCATCGCCACCGGCATCTGGGACACCTTCGCGCTCTCCTACGTGCCGGACCCCGACACGATGGAGGTCGCCATCCTCCCCGCCGACGGGCCCGAGTACCCGGTGGCCGCGAGCGAGGTGGACGGCTGGACCTACATCGACGACGACACGGCCCCGCGCATCCAATTCCACGGCGCCGCGATCCCGCCCCGCGGCAGCCTGGTGAGCGTCACCTACGAAGTCGCGGGCACCATCCAGGACGCCACCGCCGTCACCGGGACCTGATCACCGCGGCTGGAGGAGCTCGGCGGGGTCGGGCAGGGCGCGCGCGAAGTCGGTGAGGTCCGCCAGGTCGTGGAGCGCCGCGCCGACCTCGGGGAGCCGCCACACGGACGCCCCTCGGGGCGCCTGGGCCACCAACGCGGCGATCGCGCTCTCCTGCGCGGCGACGAGCCTCCGCTGTCGCTCGGGGAGCTCCTGGAGCGCGGCGACGGTCCCCTCGGCGCCGGGCACCGCTCCGAAGCGCGGGACCCCGCTGCTCTGCGGGGCGGAGGCGCAGCGGTTCACCAGGAAGCCGCCGAAGGGGAGCTGATCCGCCAGCAGGAGCTCGAGGAACTCGAGCGCCTCGGCGCGGGCGGTGGGGGCGGCGGTGGTGACGAGCAGGAAGCGCGTGGTGGGGGCGCGAAGGAGCCCGCGGACCTGCACCGAGCGCTCGCGGAACCCGTCCCAGAGCGACTGGAAGGCGATGAAGAACTCGGCGATGTCGGTGATGGTGCGCTCGCCGACGAGGCGCTGCAGGATCCCGGCCAGGATCTCGCTCCCCCGCTCGATCATGCGCCATCCCCCCCGACTCGCGGGGAGGACCAGCCAGCGCATCACCCCCTCGTCCATCAGGTTCGCCATCCGCTCGGGGGCGCGCAGGAAGTCGAGCGCGTGCCGGGTGGGGGGCGTGTCCAGCACCACGACGTCCCAGCGGCCGGTCTCCACGATCTCGTGGAGCTTCTCCATCGCCATGTACTCGTGGGCGCCGGCGAGGCGGCTCGAGGCCTGCTGGTAGACGTGGTTGCCCAGGATGCGCGCCGCGGCCTCGGCGTTCGGGGCGAAGCGGGTCACCACCTCGTCGAAGGTGCGCTTGGGGTCCAGCATCATGGCGTGGAGCGAGCCGTCGGCCAGCGGGACGGGGATCGCGACGTTCGACTCCCCGGCGAGGCCCAGCGCGTCGGCGAGGCGCCGCGCGGGATCGATGGTGAGGACCACCACCCGGCGTCCCTGCTGGGCCAGCCGGACCGCCAGCGCCGCCGAGGAGGTGGTCTTCCCGACCCCGCCGGACCCGCAGCAGATGAGCACCTCGGTCACAGGACCTCCAAGGGAGCCGCGAGCTGGAGCAGGAGCTCGGGGCCGAGGTCGCGTCGGTACAGGAAGGGGAGGTCCACGAGCGGGACGCCGAGCGCCGAGAGGCGGACGCGGGCCTGGTCCTGCGCGGCGGTGCGGGCCAGCCCGGCGTCGGCGAGGGCCAGGGCCTCGAGCCCGGCGTCGTTGGCCCCCTCGGCGAGGGCGCGACGGTGGCTCCGGTAGAAGGGCGGGTCGGGCACCGGACCCGGATGCACCTCGTTGAGGATCACCCCCCGCACCATGGGCCGCAGCGGGCCCAGCCCGGCGTGGAGCTGCAGGGTCTCGTTCACCGGCAGCTCCTCGGGGAGGGAGGCGAGCAGGATGGAGGTGCGACCCGGGTCCTCGAACAGGCCCGCGATGAGCTCGGCGTTGTCGTGGAACGCGCCGGCGACGGTGAGGTCCATCATCGCGCGGGGCGCATGCAGCATGGTGAGCCCGTGTCCGGTGGCCGGGGCGTCCACGACGATGAGGTCCCAGACCGGCCGACCCCGCTCGCGCTTCCGCTCCATGTCCCACACCGCGCCGAGCTGGATGAGGTCGTGCAGGCCGGGGACGGCGTCCAGGAAGGGGCCCATGACGCGGTTCCGGAACACCATGTGGTACAGCTTCCGAAACTTGATCTGCTGGACCACGTAGTCCTCGATCGCGGCGGCCGAGGTGATGGACATGGTCCACAGCCCCGGAGCCAGCTCCACCGGCTCGTACCCCTTGGAGAGCCGGCCGAAGAGCCGAGGCACCGCGGTCGAGCCGGCGGTCTCGCACAGGAGCACGCGGCGGCCGTTGCGGGCCACGCCGAGGGCGAGGGCGGCGGCGATGGTCGTCTTCCCGACGCCGCCCTTTCCGGTGATCAGCACCACGCGACCGTCGCGCACCAACATCGGCCGCCGCTATGACGCGGCCGCGGTGGCGGCTACGTCGTGTTGCCCGGGGAAGTGCGGGTGCTTAGCCTCGCGCCCGACGAGGCCCGGCATGCCCATCTACGAGTACCGCTGCCCCGATTGTGGCCACACCTTCGACGTGATGCAGAAGTTCTCCGACGCACCGGTCACGGTGTGCCCGAGCTGTGCGGCGGGGAACGTCAAGAAGCTCATCAGCGCCACCTCCTTCGTGCTGAAGGGCGGCGGCTGGTACAAGGACCACTACGGGCTGAAGAGCGGCGGGGGCGAGAGCAGCTCCTCGTCGACGCCGGCGGCCGCACCCGACGCGGCACCCGCGGCGGCGCCGAGCGCTCCGGCCGCCACGCCCGCCGCGGCTCCCTCCACGCCGTCCACGGGCGGGGGGAGCGGCTCGTGAGCGCCCAGATCCTCGACGGGAAGGCGATCGCCGCCGAGGTCACCGCCTCGCTCCACGCGCGGGTGGCGGCGCTCGCCCGGCCGCCGGGACTGACCGTCGTGCTGGTCGGCGAGGACCCGGCATCGGCCGTCTACGTGCGGAACAAGTCCAAGAAGGCCGCCGAGCTGGGCTTTCGCTCCGAGCAGCTCACGCTCCCGGCCAGCACCAGCCAGGCGGAGCTCCTCGACGTGGTGCGGCGGCTCGACGCGGACCCGACGGTGGACGGCATCCTCGTCCAGCTCCCGCTCCCCAAGGGGCTCGACAAGGACGCCATCCTGGACGCCATCGATCCCACCAAGGACGTGGACGGCTTCCACCCGGTGAACGTGGGGCTCCTCTCCCAGAAGCGCCCCGGTTTCGTCCCGTGCACGCCCGCCGGGGTCATGGAGATGCTGCGTCGCACCGGGGTCTCCCTGCGGGGCAAAGAGGCGGTGGTGGTGGGCCGCTCCAACATCGTGGGCCGCCCGATGATGCAGCTCCTGGACCACGCCGACTGCACGGTCACCGTCGCGCACTCGCGCACGGCGGACCTCGCCGCCCACGTGGCCCGCGCCGACCTGGTGGTGGCCGCGGTCGGCGTGGCCGGCCTCGTGAAGGGCGCGTGGATCAAGCCCGGCGCGGTGGTGGTGGACGTGGGCATGAACCGTGGGCCGGACGGGAAGCTCTGCGGCGACGTGGAGTTCGGTCCCGCCTCCGAGCGCGCGGGCTGGATCACCCCGGTGCCCGGCGGCGTGGGCCCCATGACCATCGCGCTCCTGATGGCCAACACCGTGCTCTCGGCGGAGCGTCGCCAGGCCCCTCGGGTCTAGCAGGATGCTGCAAAACCCTCCCGTCGCATGCTCGCCCCCCCGGGCCGGGGTCGCCGCCGCTCGTCAGTCGCGTGTCTCGACACGCTCCTTCCTCGCGAATCGCGCGTCGAGCGCG
>Ga0172372_10013043_pt1 | contig 10345 bp, 11 predicted proteins | sample LakKiv5m_2_FD_114544 | JGI IMG/M metagenome (GOLD analysis project Ga0172372, IMG submission 114544) | Freshwater microbial communities from Kabuno Bay, South-Kivu, Congo - kab_092012_9.5m | ecosystem: Environmental > Aquatic > Freshwater > Lake | place: Democratic Republic of the Congo... | reverse complement strand
GGCACAACGACTGCAGGCGCTTGACCCGCGTGCGCAAAAAGTGCGCCTGTCCGGCTGGATCCTCATCGAACGTCCCGACCGCCCGCGCCGACTCCCGCAACAACTGGCGCAACGCCGCCCGCAAAGCCGGACCAGGCGCCAATCTGCGGGGGGACCGGTCCATGCACCGCATTCTCGCCACAGGCCCCCGGCCCCGCAAGCGGCCGAATGTGACAAATCAGACCACCGGCCTCACCAACCGCCCGCGCGCCGTCCCGCGACCGCCCGCGCGCGACCACGCCGGCACACCGCGCACCCAGACGGCGCGGACCACCGCCGGAAATTCACGCCCGACATAGGCACTTGTCTTGTGGCGCGTTAGCAGGTCGTCCGCCCGCACACCTGATTTCGCACGCCCGTCAAGCAGCACCAGATCGGCATCCAGTCCCTCGCGGATCGCCCCTTTGCTCCCGGACAACCCGAAACGCTCCGCCACCTTGGCCGCTGTCAACCGCGCGATCAAAGGCTCGGATATCCCCGCCGCGCACAGCGCCGGCAAAAACTGCTGCGCTCCCATGATCCCGCCCCACACTTGGAAAAAATCCGTGCCTTCTTTCATCGCCGGCGGACAAGGAGAATGGTCCGTGCCCAGCGTGTCGATCTCACCCGCGAGCACGCGCTTGACCAAGTCCGCGCGCACCATTTCCCCGCGCAACGGCGGCGCGCACTTGGCATCGGCCCCCATGCGCACCGCGTCGTCTTCGTTGAAAACCAGATAGTGCGGACACGTCTCCGCCGAGACATCGATGCCGCGCGCCTGGGCCGCGCGAATCTCGTTGATCCCCTCGCCGCAACTCACATGCACCACCTGCAAACGGCAACCCGTCTCCCCCGCCAACTCGCAAGCCATGCGGATCGCCGCCACCTCCGCCGCCGCCGTCCGCGAGTGCAAGTAATCCCGCATGGTCGTCCGACCCTCCGCCCGCGCCCGCCGTGCCTCCTCGGCCACCATCGCTTCATCCTCGGCATGCACCGCCACCGGCAACCCCAGCGCCGCCGCCCGCTTCATGCCTTCGCGCAAAACTTTTTCATCCGAGCACTGGAAGTCATCCATTCCGCTCGACGACATGAACGCTTTGAATCCGATCACCCCGCAATCGGCCAACCCGGAAAGCTTGTCGAGATTGACCGGCGTGATCCCGCCCCACAGCGCGAAATCCACCACCGAAGAAGCCTCCGCCGCCGCCTGCTTCAGGCGGAAACTTTCCGCGTCAAGCGTCGGCGGATGCGCATTGAGCGGCATTTCGAAAACACAAGCCGCCCCGCCCGCCGCCGAAGCCAGCGACCCTGTCGCCCAACCTTCCCAATCCGTGCGTCCCGGTTCGTTGTAGTGGACGTGTGCATCGATCGCCCCCGGCAAAAGAATCTGGCCCGCCGCGTCGATTTCCCCGCGCGCGGCAACTTCTTTGCCGATCGCGCAGATTTTCCCGTCCGCCACCGCGACCGGCGTGACCTCCAAACGATCCGGCAGACAAACTTTTGCCCCGCGAATGATGAAATCGGCGTCAGCCATGGCGTCGGGCCAATTCCAGCACGGCCCGCGTCAGCACGTCGAGCGCGACCGCCACATCGGCCGTCGCCACCGCTTCATCCGGATGGTGACTCACGCCGCCTTTGCACCGCACGAACAACATCGCCGCCGGACACACCCGCGCCATGACTGCCGCATCGTGACCGGCCCCGCTCGGCAACTTCGTAACCCGCGCACCCGCGGCGCGCGCGAGAATTGCGGTCAACTCGCGGTCCATGGATGACGTCGCCGTCTCCTGCACCACCTCCCAATCCAATCTCAACCCGCGCCGCCGCGCCACCGCGGCGGCGAATCGCCGCAGCTTGCCGCAAGCCGCCCGCCGCTTGCCGTCTTTCGAATCCCGCACATCCAGTGTGAAGACCGCGCGACCGGGAATGACATTGCTCGCCCCGCCGACCACGCCGCACTCTCCGACGGTCGCCGTCACGCCGAGTTTCTCCGCCGCCAGAATCACCTCCGCCGCCCCGACCAACGCATCCTGGCGCAACTCCATCGGCGTCGTGCCCGCGTGCCCCGCACGCCCGGTGAACCCCGCCCGGATCCTCGTTTGCCCGGCGATCGCGCTGACCACCCCCACCGGCATCCGCAAATGCTCCAGCACCGGCCCCTGCTCGATGTGCGCCTCGAGGTAAGCGAGCAATTCCCGCCGCGCCCGCTTGGCCCGGGCGAGTCCCTTTTCCTCGATCCGCGCCAAATCGCGCGCCGCGAGTAAGCCGCACATCGCCCGGCTGCCCAGATAAGTCGTCTGGTATTTCACCCCTTCCTCGTCGGAAAATCCGACCACCTCCAGGTGGAACGGCAACTTCTCCCCCCGCAACCGCTCCGCCACCGCGATCCCGAGCAGCACGCCGAGCGGACCGTCGTATTGGCCCGCATCGCGCACCGTGTCGAGGTGCGAACCGATGACCACACACTCCGCCCCGCGCTTCGCCGACGGCAGCCGCCCGATCAAATTGAACGCCGCATCTTCCCTCACCGCCATCCCCGCTTGCCGCATCCAAGACCCAACCAGCTTGTTCGCCCGTTGCATCGCCGGCGAATGAAACGTCCGCGTCAGACATCCCCTCTCTTCGCTCACAGACCCCAACTCGTCGCACCGCCGCATGATTTCGCGGGCGGATGAGAGAACCGCAGAGGACACAGAGGACGCAGAGAGAGTTTTCATAACGTGAGCTGAACTTCATCAGCGGGCCCGCTCTCATTAAGAATGACTCTCTTTATCTGCAGCTTGCGATGGCGAAAATTCGGGAGAAGTCCAAGCGGAAGCCCCGTGATGTTGAGATAGCCGAGCATTTGGGGCACGTGGTCGGGCGTGAATGCTGTCACCACTTTGGCGTCGACCACCACGCCGCCAGCAATCAGATCGGGGATCAGCTTGCCGATAAACTTGCCATCGTAGTGCACCGGAAAAACCCTCTGCTGCTCCGGTTGCATTTCCAACTTGGCCAACTCAATGACCAACGCATTCTCGTAGAGTTTCTCATCCAATCCCGGCTTCAACCCATCCAGCACCCGTATGGCCGCCCCGATAAGCCTCCCCGTCTTCTCCCCCTCTGCGTCCTCTGCGGTCCCCCTCATAACGCGCGTCACTCAGCTCCCGCGATACGTCGAGTAATTCCAAGGCGTGCACAACAACGGCACATGATACCCCTGTGCCGCATCACTGATCCGGAATCGCACCGGGACCACATCGAGAAACTTCGCCTCCCCGAAATAACAGCCGACATGGAAAACCAACTCGTAGTCACCCTCCTTGATTTCCTCCGGTCCCAAGACCAACTCATCCGTCCGTCCGTCGCTGTTCGTGATCAGAGTTTTGACCGTCTCCCCGGACGGCAAGCGCCGCAGTTCGATCTTCATCCCGGCCGCCGGACGGCCGTGCATCGTGTCCAGAACATGTGTGCTCAGTTTGCCCATAAGATGTCGTGCAGCCGCAAAGCGGCGATTTTGTGGATTTCGTCCAACGCCGCTTTCTTTTCCGCCGCCGCGTCATTTTGCAAGCGCCGCGGGAAGGCCTCGAGGATCGCGCCCTTCTTGTTCATCCGCGCGCAAATGATGAAAGGAAAGCCGAACTTCTCCCGGTAAGCCGCGTTGTGACGCCGGAAAGCTTCCACTTCCTCCGCACTCAAATCGGTCAATCCCGCCGCCGCTTGCTCGCCCTTGGACTCCACGGTCAGCACAGCGCGTCCGACCAAGTCGGGGTGGGCTTGGATCAACGCCAACTTCTCTTCATCCGGCGCATGATTCACCTCCTGCTGCAAAGCGTGCCGCAGATGATCCGCGTCCGTAAAAGGCCGGTGCGCCGCCGCCCGTTGGGCAAAGTGCGGCGAGTGCTCGTAGACCGGACCGACCACACGCACAAAGTCCTCCTCGGACATGGCGTTCAACTCCGCGAGCTTCGGACTCATGACTTCGCCCTGATCCAAGCCATCGTTTTTTCCGCGAGGCGGTCGAAGGCCGCCACACTCTGCGCGAGGTGCTCCTCTTTGGTGTCCTCGATCTTGTTGTGACTGATCCCGTGCAAGCTCTGCACGAACATCATCACGGTCGGCACGCCCGCCATGCACATCTCGGCGGCGTCGTGCAACGGGCCGGACGGCAAGCGGTGCGAGACACCGCACGTTTCCTTGATGGCTTCATCGCAGAAATTCACCAAGTCCGCATCGAACGGGGCTGGCGCGATGTGCCAGATGCGTTCCCATTCCACCGTGCATCCTCCCTCTTTGGCAAATCTCTCGCTGGCTTCTTTGGCCTCGGCATACATCTTCGCCAGCTTGTCCGCGTCGAGGTGCCGCTGGTCGAGCGTGATGCGGCAGTCCTCGACCACGCTGGTCACAATTCCCGGCTTCGTCGTGCACGAACCGATCGTGCAAACCCCCATGCCGCTGCGTTTGGCGATCTCATAAATCTCCGGACTCATCCGCGCCGCGGCGAGAAACGCATCCTTGCGCCGGTCCATCGGCGTGCTGCCGGAATGGGCGGCCTGACCATGAAACGTGATGGCATGACGCTCCACGCCAAACGTCCCCAGCACCGCGCCAAGCGGCAGATCCCTGTCCAGCAAAACCGGCCCCTGCTCGATATGCAGCTCGAGGTAGGCCGCCGCGTTTTGCAATTCCTTCCGACAATCCTTCACTTTCTCAAACTCGATCCCGACCTCCCGCAGCGCATCCGGCAATTTGACGCCATCCTTGTCGACCAACCCGCGCGCCTCGTCCATGTCGAGATTGCCCGAGCAGGCCGACGATCCGAACAAGCTCTTTCCGAACCGCGCCCCCTCCTCGTCCGCCCAATCCACCACCCGCACCGTGACCGGCGGCTTACCGTTGTATTCCGCGCTGATCCGCCGCAACACCTCGACGCCCGCCAACGTGTTGAGGCAACCGTCGAGCCATCCGCCGTTCGGCACCGAGTCGATGTGCCCGCCGATGAGCAACTCCCGCTCGCTTCCGCCCTGGAGAGTCGCCCAAAAATTGCCCGCCGCATCGTTGTGCATCTCGACCGGCAGACCGTCGAAGCGCTGCCGCAAAAAATCCCGCGCCTTCACCCACACCGGCGTGAAGGCCACCCGCTGCGCGCCGTTCGCATCGCCGGTCAGCGCGCGCAACTCTTTGAGTTCGTCGATCGTCCGCCGGGGAGACAGCGCGGTGCTCATGAGGCAATTGTGCAAGGAAAGTCTTTACTGAACCACTGAAAACTGAACACTGAAAACTCCCCCTATGCCGATCCAACCGCTCCTCGATGCCGAGACGGCCGCCCGCAACATGGCGGAAAAAGAACCCCGCTACGCTCCGCAGGAGGCGCTCATCGAAGCCAACCGCTGCCTCTTCTGTTTCGACGCCCCGTGCATCATGGCCTGCCCGACAGGCATCGACATTCCGTCGTTCATCAAAAAAATCGCCAATCACAACCTGACCGGCTCGGCCCGCACCATCCTCACCGCCAATGTGCTCGGCGCCAGCTGCGCCCGCGTCTGCCCGACCGAAGTCCTCTGCGAAGGCGCCTGCGTCGTTCTCGACCTTGAAGGTGACCCGGTGAAAATCGGACGCCTCCAACGCTACGCGACTGATTACGTTTTCGACCGCCACATCGACGTCCTCCACGCCCCCGCGAAAAAGAACGGCAAAAAGGTCGCCATCCTCGGCGCCGGCCCGGCCGGGCTTGGCTGCGCCGCCGAACTGGCCCAACTCGGCTACGAAGTCACCGTTTTCGACAAAAAGAAAGCCGGCGGCGGACTCAACACCTACGGGATCGCCTACTACAAGATGCGCCCCGAGGTCAGCCTCGACGAAGTCAAAATGATCGAACGCCTCGGCGTGAAATTCCAATACGGGGTCGAGATCGGCAAGGACATCTCCGTCGCCGACTTGGAAAAAAATTACGACGCCATCTTCCTCGGACTCGGACTCGGCGGCGCCAACCGCCTCGGTATCCCCGGCGAAGATCTCCCCGAAGTCGTCGACGCCCTCGACTTCATCGAGTGGATCCACACCAAGCCGCTGCACGAAGTCCCCGTCGGCCGCCGCGTCGCCGTGCTCGGCTGCGGCAACACCGCCATCGACGCCGTCACCCAGTCGAAACGCCTCGGCGCCGAAGTCGCCACCATCATCTACCGCCGCGGTGAGGACGATATGCCCGCCTACGAGTTCGAATACGAGCTGGCCAAAAACGACGGCGCCACTTTCCATTTCCACACCATCCCGACCGAAGTGCTGGCCGAGAACGGACACGTCAAAGCGCTGCGTTTGGCCAAGACCGAAGTCCGTGACGGCAAGGTGCAAGTCGTCCCCGGCTCCGAATGGGTCGAGGAATTCGACCTCGTCCTCAAGGCCGTCGGACAGGAAAAGCAGACCAACGTCTTCACCCGACTCTTCCCCAGCCTCAAACTCGACCGCAAAGGCCGCGTCGAGCACAACCCCGAAACGATGGAAACGAGCGTCCCGAAACTCTTTGTCGGCGGTGACTGCGCCAATGGCGGACGCGAAGTGGTCAACGCGGTGGCCGAAGGAAAAAAAGCCGCCCGCGGTATCAACGCGATGCTGACCAAACAGAAAGTCGAAGGCCCTATCCAACCCTCCCGCCACGGCGCCAAAAACGGCAACACCGGGTCCGGCTTCGACCATCCCATCCGCGTCCCCGAACTCCTCGCCGCGATGGCTCAGTAACTCGTCACTCGTCACAAGTCACACGTCACTTCTTCCCAATGGCCGACCTCTCCATCAATTTCGCCGGAATCAAATCCCCCAACCCGTTCTGGATCGCCAGCGGTCCGCCGTCGAACACCGCGTACCAATGCCACCGCGCTTTCGAGGCCGGTTGGGGCGGCGTCGTCTGGAAAACCATCGGCGATCCGATCGTCAATGTCGCCTCCCGCTACTCCGCGCTGAATCTCGGCGGACAGCGCATGGTCGGCTTCAACAACATTGAACTGATCAGCGACCGCTCGCCCGAGACCAACTTCCGTGAGATCAAAGAGTGCAAAGACCGCTGGCCCAACCACGCCGTCATCGCCTCCCTCATGGTCGACACCCGCGAGCGCTGGCACGAATTCGTCAAACGCTCCGCCGACTGCGGCGCGGATGGCATCGAGCTCAACTTCGGCTGCCCGCACGGTATGTGCGAACGCGGGATGGGGTCGGCCGTCGGACAAAACCCCGACGTCGCCGAAACCATCGTCGGCTGGGTCATGGAAGCCGCCGAAATCCCGGTCATCGTCAAACTCACCCCCAACATCACCAACGTCGTCTACGCCGCCCGTGCGGCCAAACGCGCCGGGGCCGACGCCATCTCGCTGATCAACACGATCAACAGCATCACCAACGTTAACCTCGATACATTGACGCCCGAACCCTACGTGCGCGGACTCAGCTCGCACGGCGGCTACTGCGGACCCGCCGTCAAACCCATCGCCCTCAACATGGTGCAAAGCTGCGCCGCCGACCCCGAAGTCAATCTGCCGATCTCCGGCATCGGCGGCATCGGCAACTGGCGCGACGCCGCCGAATTCATCGCCCTCGGTTCCCTCAGCCTGCAGGTCTGCACCGCCGTCATGCACTACGGCTTCCGCATCGTCGAGGACATGAACGAAGGCCTCTCCGACTACCTCGATTCGAAAGGCTACAAGAGCGTCGCCGACTTCTCCGGCGCCGCGGTCAAAAGCCTCTCCGACTGGAAATACCTCGACCTGCATTACAAACGTGTCGCCCGCATCGACTATGACAAATGCATCGGGTGCAACCTTTGCTACATCGCCTGCGAGGACGGCGCCCACCAGTGCATCGACCTCGTCGACAGCGCACCCTACGGACTCGGCCCAGGACGCGTCCCCGGCAAACCGGTCCCGAAAGTCCGCGAAGAAGACTGTGTCGGCTGCAACCTCTGTTCCATCGTCTGCCCCGTCGACGACTGCATCACAATGGTCGAAATCGACACCGGCCGCGACAAGATGAGTTGGGACGACTACCAGACCCGCCTGGCCCAAGGCCAAATGGAACCCATCCCCGCGCACCCGTAATCCGCTTGTGGCGGCGGTCTGCGACCGCCGGATGCTTTCATGATCCGACGTCTCACCCCCGCGGATCTCGATAGCCTGACACCCCTGTTTGCCGCCTACCTCGACTTCTACGGCGTCCGGCCACCGCCCGCAGCCCAGCGCGCTTTTCTCGCGGCCAGACTCCAAGCCGACGACTCCTCAGCTTTCGGCGCCTTCGATGAATCCGGCCCACTGACGGGCTTCGCGCTCTGCCATTCCACGCATAACTCGCTTCGCCTGGCTCCCGCCTGGATCCTCCACGATCTCTTCGTCTCACCCGACCACCGCCGCCAAGGCATCGCACGGCAACTTCTGGCCACCGTCCACGCCGCCGCACGAACCGCCGGCGCCGGCGAGATCATCCTCTCGACCGCGCACACCAACACCGCCGGCCGGTCACTCTACGAAGGCGCCGGCTACCGGCTCGACGAGGTTTTCCGCACCTACGTTTTCGACCTGCGCTGAACGCAATCGGCATTGCCAATCCGCTGCATCCGTCGGAATCTGGCGTGAATCCGCCGCCCATGCGCATCGCCATTTTCGGTGACATCCATAGCAATCTGGAGGCCCTGCAATCGGTTTTGGCCGACGCGCAAATCCAGGGCTGCACGCATCACATCTGCCTCGGCGATCTCGTCGGCTACAGCGCGGATCCCGCGGCCTGCATCGAACTCGTCCGCTCCCTCGACTGCCCGGTCATCAAAGGCAACCACGATGAGCAGGCCGCCATGTCCGGTTCCCTCGAAGGTTGCACCGACCTGGCCGCCGCCGCCATGCGTTGGACCCGCGGTCAACTCGGCGAACCGGACAAGGAATGGCTGCGTTCCCTGCGCCTGCAGCGTGTCATCCGCGACTTCACCGTCGTCCATGCCACCCTCGACACGCCGCACAAGTGGGGCTACATCGTCACCCCCGGCGATGCTGCGGCCAGCTTCACTTACCAGCACACCCCGGTCTGCTTTTTCGGGCACACCCACGAGCCCTTCCTTTTTTCCACCGGCATCGTGGTGAACAAGAAAACGTACGACAAACTCAAGCTCAAACCCGGCACGCAATACCTCATCAATGCCGGCAGCGTCGGCCAGCCGCGCGACCACGACTGGCGCGCCGCTTATGTCATTTATCAGCCGGAAACCCTCGACGTCGAACTCCGCCGCATCCCCTACGACATCGAGACCACCCAGCGCAAAATCCTCGAGGCCGGACTCCCCGCCGAACTGGCCGAGCGCCTTGCCCTGGGCAAATGAGTCCGCGGCGCATTTTGATTCTGAAGCCGAGTTCCCTCGGCGACATTGTCCACACGTTGCCCTCCGTGGCCGCCCTGCGCGCCAAATTCCCGGGCGCGCAGGTCACTTGGATGGTCAATCCCGAGTGGGCCCCGCTCCTCGAAGGCAATCCCCATCTCAACGACACCCTCATCTTTCCCCGCGCGGATTTCCGCGGACCGCCGGGCTGGCTGCGCTTTGCCCGCTGGCGCCGCGAACTGAAAAAACAAACCCCTCCCGACCTCATCCTCGATTTCCAAGGACTCCTGCGCACCGCCCTCGTGGCCTGCGCTTTCCGCGGCGTGCCGGTTTACGGACTCTCCGACGCGCGCGAGGGCGCACATCTCGCGCAGACACGCACCGTGCCCGTCGACCCGAAAGCCCACGCCGTCGAACGCTACCTCGCCCTGGCCGCCGCGACCGGCGCCACGCTCGCCGGACCGCCGGAGTTCATCCTCCCCGCCGGCGACCGGCCGGCCGCGGAAATCCCCGCGGAACCCTTTCTTGTCTTTCACCCGTTCTCCCGCGGTCGCGGCAAGTCGCTGTCGCCGGAAGCGGTGGCCGCCTTTTGCCGCGCCATCGGCCATCCGGTCGTCATCGTCGGCCGCAGCAACGAGACGCTTTCCGACCTCCCGCCCAACGTCACCAACCTCCTCGACAAAACCAGCCTCGCCGAACTCCTCTGGTTTCTCCGCCGCGCCGCGTTCGTCGTCAGCGTCGACAGCGGCCCCATGCACCTGGCCGCCGCCGTGACCGACAAGCTTCTCGCCATCCACACCTGGAGCGACCCCTGCCAAGTCGGACCCTACCGCCCCGGCGCCCACGTCTGGAAAGCCCGCAACTTTTTCCCCGCCCTCGACCCAGTCAGTTCCTCCACTCCCGAGGTCAACCCCTCCGCGCAGGACGCCGAAACCATGGCCCGCTGGGTCCGCGAGCGCATCCTCCGGTAGCTTCGCCGTCCCCGGCGACGGCCGTTTC